>Ga0307517_10015327_pt1 | contig 10201 bp, 9 predicted proteins | sample 23_EM_MG_FD_194515 | JGI IMG/M metagenome (GOLD analysis project Ga0307517, IMG submission 194515) | Populus trichocarpa ectomycorrhiza microbial communities from riparian zone in the Pacific Northwest, United States - 23_EM | ecosystem: Host-associated > Plants > Roots > Unclassified | place...
ATTCCTTTAGGATGTTGAATGTCGTCGTCGTCGGCTCCTCTGACACCGGCGAAGGGGATTCCTGCCGAAGGCTTAGGGGTGGTTGGAGGAGCGTGGTTGTCGATACGTGTGGTATGGGGTTTCATGGTGGTGGGTTCGTTGTCGTTCAAAGCCGCTGCTGGGCTGAAAGGATTGATGATGAAAGAGGACGAGTACGGGTTTTATGAAGGGTTGCCGCGTAGGTGGTGGGTGGTTATATGTGATGTGATATACATGTACATGGATGTTTTTTCAGTGGGCCAAATTTTTACGCAACTTCCCCAAGTTTTGATTGTTATTTTGCAGTGCTATGATGTTTCGCACCCTATCTGGAGGAGAGCTATTTTGATTGGTTGGTATTTCCTTACATTTGGGATGCGGTTGATTAATTATAATCGTAAACCGTACTCGAAATTCGCCAGGGTGAAGGAACAGGTGCTGTGATAACAAGTGACGTTAAGCTGGACAAATTTAAGTATTAAGATTTCATTGGACCGCGATGGGACGAGTGGTCGAAAGGGTACTTTTTTTTACCAGTGGACTGGGCCATTCGATTCTATGCTGGGTTTCGCAATGTCCTACTCAAAGCTAAAATTGTCCCCCAATCACCAACCCATATCTACTATCCATATCTACTAGCTGCCAAATAGCCTTCGTACCACGATTCGGAGGGAAACTTCCTTGGTTCTATTTAAAGTCAGTCATACTGACCTCGGGGGCTCTGGAAACAGGAGACGATGGCTCCAAAGTTGAGAATACCAAATTTAAAAATGGCCGACACACCGGGATTCGATTTCAAAATCCACTTACCCATATTCTTCTGTCCCGTCGCTCTAGTCAAGTATATACTCAAGTTTACCATCCTCTGCCACTCTCAGCCTCAACTTTGCTCCGGCTGAAACATCTTCATCCACGTTCCTCATTAACATAGCTGTATCCAAAAATGATGTTGTGATATCTCCAGTGTTATTTCTCGCCTTTATTATGACGGCAACAATGAGTGAAGTTAGAGCAATGATCAAGGCCGTCTATAAAACATAATGAGGAAAAAGGTGAGATCATAACATGAGCAGTAAGTAACTCACGCCATATGGTACCCAAAGTGCAAAGGGACTATATTGATAAACACCTTGTTGATCAGGAAAACAATCCGCGAGCATCGTTCCCAAATTCAGCAAGAGCAGCGCAGCAGTAACGTTATACGACGTCTCCTTAACCGCCTTCAATACATTCTCCCACTGCGAGATCGAATAATTAGTAATTTCCAAAAAGGAAGGCTGGCCAGTCGGCGTGTTGTGTCTCAACGCCTGCGTTTCGAGGTTGATAACTGCTTCGCCAAGGAAAAGTGCCTGTGTTGCATAGGTGATAGCTGAAAGCTGCATCGAGAACACGGACACGGGATCCAAAGGGTTAAACGTTAGGTTTGTAACGTCTGGGATGGGAGAGCTCATAATATTCGTGATGTTCGTCGTAACAAATTGGACACCTCCTTTCGTCTGGACCTTGTGTCGACATTTAAGAAAATCAGTGACAAGCTACTAAGTGGACAACACAACTATCCGAACCTTGACATCATACTGGGCTTGAACAGGTGAGCAAGACGCGTTTCCCGACGTTCTGTTTGAGGGGCTCCAGGCCTTCCATGCAATGTAAAAGCCCCATGTCGAATGGGGATCTGTCGTCCCGTTCCAAATTGTGATTTCCGATGAACTAGGGGAGGGGCCGTCGATTTGGCCATACGGTAACGATGGTGGGTCTGGTGTGCACTGAAAGACGAACGAGGGAATGTGTACTTCGTAGTGGCAGTTAGGCCCGCACACTTGAGGCAAATCTGGAATGCGCTGATGGGCGAACCATTCAGTGATAAGTGCTATGGTCCTTGGTGTGACGCCGTACCACCGACTCGAATTGGGGTCTGTGGTGAAGAGTGGTGTAGAAGCGGAAGTCGAAAGATCGCCGGTGGGTATCATACAAGGCATGGCGTCGGTACTAGGAACAATGCAATGACCAATGCGGGTGGAGCCTTGGATGGTAACGGTCAACGAGCCCGGTGCAAAGACACCAGAAAGGGGGAGAATGAGCATGAGGGATGAGAAGACAACAATAGTCGGACTGAAAAAAAGAGCCTGAGGAAGGGTTTTGTACAGCTGGTCCTGGCGTTCAATCCGATATATTGTGTCAATTTCTATTTCAAGTTTTCCTTAGCAACAAAGTCGGAATCCAGTAGTAACACATACGTTGGATGGTTAGGGGTTGACGAACGACCGAGAGCCAGAGGCATTGAAGGAGCACAAATCCCATTGTAGCTCCAATAGCTGATTTAAATCCAAAAGAGAAGCCGACACCAATCCAGGTTACCCAATGTTGGGGTACTATGCTCATTGCATCACTAGGAAACAATCTGTTAGCCTCAACAGCACAGCTAAAAAGTAGGATCAGTGAGAGTACACAGGTTTTCCGTCTTCCCAGGCATTAAAAGTGTGATGGTCCCAATGCAAGAACAGCAGCCAAAATGAGCGTTCCTATGGGTGTCATGAGAGATTTCCATTCCTTATGACCAGAGGGTTAGATGTTGGGCAATCGATAGCAGGAATGGGCCTACCAACGTCGGAGCGCTCAGCTTCGGCGCTGCTGGTGCTTCTGGTCCAGCAAGGGTATAGGTTTCAAAAGACTCCATTGGATGATCGTGTTCGCTTTTTCCTATCGCTTCTTGAGTGGTGGCAGGTGCCCCGACGTTTGAACATTCGACATTCATTTTCAGACGAGTGGTTCGAGAGGGAAAGGATATGATTTTTATAGTGGAAAAAACCTTGATCGAGCTCTAGTGTGAGAAACCCAGAAACCCAGAACAAACCAAATACAACCTCTGAACATCGATCCCTATTCGGATCTGGTGACTGCACATAATCAACTTGTACATCGCCTCTTTCGCCCTCTCCACAATTTGAACTGCCACCATTGATTCTTATCATCTGCCAGTGTAGAAACATTAGGCCGTTCTAAACAGGCAAGATAATTTTGGAATCTCCCATCCCTGATCTGTGATCGAAGAATGGAGAACAGTGCACGCGTTTTCGGCACATTTCACGATTGCGAGAAGCAGCGATTAAGCGCTGTTCGAACCGCCCATCGCGACCGCAAACCGCCGTTCAGATCGCCGATCGAACCGCCGGTCAAAGTGCCGATTGAGTAGCGATCCGCGAGCGCTATTGTGATTCACTAGCGGTTGGTAGCGATAAGTAGCAACGTACCACCGGGCGATTTCCGAGCACCAGCGAACCGCTGTGCGACCGCTGAGCGAACTACCGATCAGAATCGCCGATCCAGTTGCGATCCGCCGGCGCTTATTGCGACGACTTGCGGCGATTTGCGGAACGCTTGCAATGACTTGTGAAGACATACAGTCGTGGACAACCAAAGCCCACATATCAGTTATCTGGGCGGGAAGTTAATGTATTGACGAGATTTTTTCAGAATTGAGCTCCAAATTTCAAAAGACGTCGAAAAAAGCATCTCTGAAGTTTTTCCCACGAGTGATTAGAAAGCGCCAAATTTTTGGGCCCGAAATGCGCATATATGTGTGCCAGAAGTCAGTTTCCTATTCCAAAATCGACGATAATCAATTAAGAACTGCATCCAAATGCATCATCCCAGTTCTCGAAACACTGCAGTGTCCCTTCTGCTTCCGTACTGCCCATCGCGCAGTATCTCCGGTCAGTCCCACGCGATAGGCTGACATCCACCGCCACGAACGGTTGATGAATTGCCGTATCACCTCGACTGGACATGAATCGAGGGCCTCTAAGGCAGTATCTTTGGCTGGTTGCAAGGTATTCTTGTCTACCTGTCTGTATCAATATTTAGCCCATCCCCAATACTTAGAAGTAGATGATATAAAACAAGTTAATTGATGAGGAAAAATCACGGTCACTCACCATCTCGATAGGATTGAGTTCGCAGTGAAAATTGGATTGGAAAATACTTTCATGGCCAGCCTCCCGAATCACACTTTCGAGCACGGAAATTTGGTTGGCGAAGTCATCTTGTTTTTTGAGAAACGGTGCGCCATGGTTTTGTGGGTATGTGGGTATTCCGAGTCCAAGTTAAAGATTTTATTGTGAGCCTGCCGCGCGATGAAAAAATTTGAAACATAGTGAACATACTCCGTCTATCGAAAGGAAGCGATTGCGCACTTTTTCAGATTTTTCCTATGACTTTTAAGGGTTTTCGCCAAGTTTTCAGGGCACATTTCCTTTTATGTCCTTTTTCTCAAGAACGGCTCGATGAATCATATTGAAATTGGGCCAACAGCTTCGCCTAACTAGTACGCATCAATTCCGGGAATAAAAAAAGAAGATCTATTATGGCCGAAATTATTGGTGGGCTCTGGTTGTCCACGACTGTATTTACATTATTTCCAAGCATTTCCGGCTGTTTTGTGCCTCGGAACAAGCCTCTGAAGCTCTCCATTCTTCGGGTTTCTTACATTTCCTTTAGTTTTAGTGTTGTTTTACCTTCCTCTTTTGTGTTTATTATTGTTCTTCTTTCTCCTTTCGCTTTTCTTGGTTTCCGTACTGTGGGCTATATATATCCATGTATACTAGACTATGAAGAGAAGTTTTTCGTTCCCCCTTCGTTTCCGTACCTCGCTTGCACTCCGGAATCTCGCATTTTCACTCCCTTTCGTCCTGCGCACCCCGGCGCAACCCCCCAACATCCTCAACTACCCTCTCTCGTGCTTAGAACCCGACCGCAACCTTCTGCGCCACGTCACGTACCTGCGACCGCCGCCGCTTTGTTTTGTTTGTTTTGGGCACGGCCAACGCTGGTAAGGTAGCGGACAGCCATAATCAATCAACCCTACGTGACTGGATGTGACGCGATCAAAAAAGGAAATAAACTAGTAATCAAGGCTCAAAAATACATTTACTTCCATTGAGGGCATTTTTCTGCAATTCTGGCTCGTGAGGTTTGTAATAAATAGCCTTGACCACGCGAATCCAAATTTTTAGGGGAAGGGAATGTGATTTCGTCAAGTTATAAAAGAAGTTTGGTCGCACATGCAGTCCCACCGCTAAATAGGGCTTGTATTTACTAGTTACATTCAAATATACATAAAAGAAAGGAGAAAATTTGCTGGGAGTAATTCCTTAGAGGTTTTGTAATGTTTATGGGGTTTTGGATAGATCATGGAAGCCTTGAATGACGAATTTATCGGGGAAGGTGAGGTCAAATGATATTCAACGTGTTATAACTCAATGGGATCTCATTCAAATACTCTGAAATTTGGTGAATGGAATCCTGCAATATATGCTAACAAAATTTTGGGAACAGATTTTGCGATTTCGATGTTGTAGTCTCTCAATGTAAATTTCCAATGTTTCTCCGATGAAAATTTCCTTTTTTGATTTGAAATGTCACACAATGGTCACACCTTGGAGGTTGATTGATTATGGATGTCCGCTACCTTATTGCATTTGAGGTGGCGACACAGCCACGTCGCTCCAGCTGTGCTAGACTAAGCCCATATACATAGTACCGAAGACGTTACACAGCAGGAGGCTTCTATGTAGGCTCTGGAGTGATGTCTGAACCAAATTTGTTTTTGAGGGCCATTGCTGTGCATGGCTATTTCTTTCTTTCTTTCCTACTTTTATGTATTGGCACCTCCCCAAATCAGGTCGACATCACATTGGGCAAAAAGGGCGACGCACAGGCTCAATCGACGATATATTCATGTGTTCCGAGTGTGTCCCCATTCATTGTGTTGATGATTATGCAGGGTGTGTGTCGCCTGAACGTGGTGGACGGGAGCAATATTACGCAGTTGCTTTGCCTTCTCATTGTCGCCATTGACGTCAAGAGGGCGGGCTAGAGGGTAGTTACAAGTGCAATATATTGAACAGGCCCCTCGACTGTATCACCACCTTTCAAGAGGAACAGGTAACTAAATATAAATATATACCGATGACTGCGAAGCCACATGCATCAAACTCGGCCGGATAGTTCTATGGCTCTTTCCTCTTTTTCACGAAAAATTCAAAATACCGAGTTCGTCGACCGACGACAGAGGAAGTCCGACAGGCCTGTAAACAACACGGGCGACCCATTCATTGCTCGAGTTAGCTAACAAATGACAATACATGTACCGTCTTTGTCCAAAAGACATTCACAATGCAGACAGAACGGGCATACGTACGCAAAAGTACTTACAATGATGCCTCTCAAGCCTTTGTGCCAACTTGTTGCCGAAATATATAAGAAGCAGAGTAACATTTATATATTTCGGTATCAAGGTGTGCAAAATGACTCGTCCTTTCTTCAGCTAGTAGGCCACTACTCAATATTTGGGAGAACGGCGAAAGGTATCGAAAATATTGAACTGCATCGACTGGTATGGAATAAATCAAGAGGATAAAGGAAAGATTTTCAGGAGATACTCACTCGTTCGATGCACACTATGAGACCCAAGACCGGGAAATTTTCCTGGTCAGAGGGCCCGTCAGACAAGAGTTTTTTTCTGGTCCAACCAGGAAAAGTGACTGGTTTCCCGGGACTTTTTCAGTCAACCAGGGAATTTCTTGCCTAGGAGTAAACACGGAAAAACTACCTGCGAAATGTCTGCCATTCCCGGTTATGGTTGGGTGGTGTTTAGCAGGTAGTTTTACCCAGTTACCCAGCAAATCTTCCCTAAGTCTGATGTCAGTAAATTTCCTGGTATTGCAGGGATTTTCTCATGTTTTTCAGGCTGCAGAAATCGGTTCAAATTGCTGATAAAACCGGTAGTATTTATTGAATGAATGGTACAAAGAATGTTGTAGGATAAAGATAATACAATATACTATCGAAATTAGTAAACACTGCAAAAGTAACTCTACAACTTCGCCCCTCGAGGAAGGGGAGCGGTGAGCAAGCGGCGAGAGTGTTGGGTCGACAATGTGGCAGGCTATGCCAGGGCGTGTGATGTGGAGAGCTACATTGGGCGGTGTCAATGAGACCAAATTCAAACTCAAAGGGATGGGCTGACAAATTACAAGCGTATCGTAGTGCCCATCCGTCAATGAAGAGAGGCGATGTAGCGGGGTGCTGGATGGGTTGGTCGCACTCCGCGAGCTCATCGTTGGTCGACCGTAGGGGAAGGTGACATGGCGAGGAGTATGGAGTGTGATGCGGCGAGCTCACGTTAGGTGGTCAATAACGCAGCGAGTTTGGAGGGGGGGGTGACATGGCGAGGAGTATGAGTGGGCGATGTGATGCGGCGAGCTCGCGTTAGGCGATCAATAATGCAGGGAGCTCAGTAAAATCACAGTGGGCGACAACTTACCTGGGCTTGAGGCGTTTGACGAAGTGGGTTGGTGGAGGGCGGAAACGTGGCATTGCGTGCGACAGTGCGCAGATATTTTCCCCGCCCACACTTAGCCTATGTGGGCAATCGCGCGGGAGGCGGGAGGTGGCGCTAAACGGTGGTGGTGGGGAGAAAAGGATCGATGGGCGGTGTTTGAATTTGATCCCCGAATTGGGTCATAGAACCATTGCAGAGCTGTTGCAGAGTCTCTTCGAACTTCGAACAGATTTAATACATAACAAATGACAATTGATTTGTAAGTAATGGAGGATAAAAATCGCATAAAACACTCCTAGTTATATGACAGGGAAAAAAGGCTGGTATTGACTCCTTGGCAAACCGAGAATAAAAATTTACTAGTTAGTACAAGACAGAAGAAAGCCTAGTTGAAACCAGGCATTGGTAGCACTAGCAAAATAACCCCGGCAACCGGGTAAAAAAATTCCTAGGTAGAAGACGGGGAAAAAAGCCTGAATTGGCTTTTCCTTGTCGACTCCCTGGAAAACGGGGAAAAAAGAATTTCTCCTGGGGTGGCCGGTAATTTCTACCAGCGGTGGGTTCTATAGTGGCAATCAATTCAGATATACAAACCCCGGGCCTGGCCAGCGCCAACAGCAAGAAACGTCCCCCCCAAAGCTAGTATAGCAGGAGGTGCAACCGCAGCTGTCGCCCCAAACGCCTGGAGTACGGAGAAGACGCCAGTGGTCCATGCACCATACACTCCAGACTGAATACTGGCCGCAAGAGATGCTGCACGTAAACAAATAAATTATTGCTTTGAATGGCCATTTTACAAGACCTAATAACGCACCCTTGCGAACTCCAGCGGCAGTGAACCCTATGGCGTTGACGATTACAACACTTAACGATGGGAGAAGCATCGCGAGGCCAGCAGTTGCGAGCACCCCACCAAGGATGGGTATGTTTTGTTTCGCCAAGTCGACTGCTTGCTGGGCGATGGCTGCGGCGCCTGACATGATTATTTGGGGTATTAACGCATCCACTACGACCTGCGGGTTTCCGCCTTCAGAAGGAGAACATTGAAGAATGAGAGGATTGGATGACATGACTCGAGGCTGTGACGGCGAGAAGAGACGGAGAAATGTGGGACTCGTTAATATATATAATATGGTGAAAATGACACACAGCCCCCTTCCATTTCCCAGGCTGCCTCAAAAAAAGTCTGTTTGACACCTTCCTTACCGGATTAGCCAGGACCGCCCGTATTTCGGATGCACGTTGCATCACTATACATAGCCTCATGGGCGATAACTTAGTTGAACGAGCGTATTCGGATTAGATAGTGAGAACAAGGAAAATGGGGGACCCGTGCTTCATTTTTGGACCGATGAAAAGCGAGATGAATATATCTAGAACTTGCGTTGATCAACCGGGTTGTAGTTTGGTTCATGCTCGGGTGTTTATTCCGCTAGCGAATCAGATGCGTCGGATTTGTCGCTCCAGGTCTCCGGTCTTCGTCAATACGTCCTGGTAAGAAAATCACGCAAAGGAGCGACAATAATCTAGAAAGGCAGGCAAACGACAAAAATCTATCTCCAGAGAAGGAAGGGATTAGCATAATTTCACCCTCAAAAAATTCGAAAACTTTAAATAAAACGAATTCGATTCGATTCTTGCTGCGCGCGGGGGGGTCCTGCATATTGTCTATGTAAACGCACTGTATTGAGAAAATGCATGCAACCAGAATAGAAGAAAATGGTGGAGAGGGAATGAGGAAGAATATTAGAATAAAAAAGTCAGGGGCATATGAGGGTTTACCGGAGCGGTTGATAAGAATTGTTTTAGTGCCAGACAATATGTAGACGGTGGAATTAATAAAAAAAGACTTCCCCCTCCGAACCGGCCCCTTCGACCTTGATTTATAACACTCTCCTCGGACGTGGATAGGTATGTCCTTCTATTTTGATTGGACGAAACCTTTTCCTGAGTAACCCTCCGAGGTGATACCTGGCAGAAAAAAAGGTTGGTTAGAATCATCACGACCACGATTATTGGTAGAGGTAAGAAGAGAGACGAAAAGACGAGGAAGAAGACAATTAATTAAAAGCCCGATAAGCAAAACTGGGATATGCGGGAATAAGGGGCCAAGTTCCAAGAAACGTACCAGAGATAGGATTGAGTTTCTGCTCGATAGCACGCTCATTCGAGGCCTCCTGCCACTCCTTGGACATCGTCTTTGGTTCTGGTTGACCTGATTACACGCAAATTCAACCAAATGAGCCAACGCCAACCAACACAACGAGGAGAAACGGGGAAGGGACATACCGAATCTCCTGACAGTTTGATGAAGGACAACAGTGGCGCCAAGGAGACCCGTAACCGCGAGGAAGATCTTGAGCCCGTCTCCAGGCTGGCTGGTAGGGGTTCGAGGACCATAGGGCCCGAATGCCACGAAATAAGCTGTTCAAACGAACACAACAAGCAAATGAGCACCACATCTTTACATCACCACCATTCCTTCTTCCTTCGCGGAGAACGGAGGCAAAAAAAAACAAAAAACGTCATGTACTCACCCGCTTTTTTCTCGTCTAGTGTAAGCTCCTTCCAGTCTTTCTGCTGCACCAGCTCCAACTGATCATGGAGCGCGACCTTCTCATCGCTACTGAGCCTCTCCCAAAGCGCCTCGACATTGGACAACGGAACCGGGGCGACGCGAGTAGAAGACTGGGCGGAAGCAGGGACGTCGACGTGGTTTGCGGTGGCAGTCGCTAGGCACCGTCTCTGAGCGACGAGAGCAGGGCGCAGGGCCGCGGTACGCGTCAGGCGGAGCGCTTGCATTTTAAAGAGGCGGGGGGGACAAGGATTTTTTGGGAGGAA
>Ga0307517_10015328_pt1 | contig 10201 bp, 4 predicted proteins | sample 23_EM_MG_FD_194515 | JGI IMG/M metagenome (GOLD analysis project Ga0307517, IMG submission 194515) | Populus trichocarpa ectomycorrhiza microbial communities from riparian zone in the Pacific Northwest, United States - 23_EM | ecosystem: Host-associated > Plants > Roots > Unclassified | place...
CTCTAATGGATCTCTTGGTTTTGAAGCTAAGATTGCATTAGTGAATAAGGTTTCTAGAGCTCAATTACATAGAAACATGGATATTTACGTCGATAATATGCTGGTTAAAGGCATGACTTTCGAGCAGCATCTTTACAACCTCTAATAGATCTTTTATAGTGTGCGCTAGTATAAGATGGAACTAAATCCCATGAAATATGTCTAGAAACCCTAAAAGCTCTTCTTGAAGATAAATCAAATTAATCAAGGCTTGTTCTTTATTATTTGATATTCGTTTGAAGTCCACCTTAGCTCATTTATCTTGAAGAAGTCCATCAATTGCCTTCTTGAACCTCTTTGCTCTAACTCTCATAATTGGACCTAATCAAACCTCTAATAGATCTCTTGGTTTTGAAGCTAAGATTGCATTAGTGAATAAGGTTTCTAGAGCTCAATTATATAGAAACATGGATATTTACATCGATAATATGCTGGTTAAAGGCATGACTTTCGAGCAGCATCTTTACAACCTCTAATAGATCTTTTATAGTTTGTGCTAGTATAGGATGAAACTAAATCCCATGAAATATGCCTTTGCCATTAAAAAAAGTTCATAGGATTTTTTTTTAAATAGTAGACGAATAAAGCTGAATCCTGAAAGGTCCAATTCATCTTTACCATGACTCCTCATATTCAATGAGAGATGGTCAAAGGCTCACATTAAGAGTTGTCACCCTTTAACATATTATTCTTTTACCTTGGAGAACATTGCTTGCCATTCTTTAAAATATTTTAAAAATATCTCCAATTTTGAAGGGACTTTAAAGTACTAAAAAACTTTTTAAGAGCTTAAAACATATATATCCTTTCTAAAACTTATGTCTTAATCTTGGAAGGTAGAATATTTTTGTTTACCTAAAAGTCATGAATTTGGTAGTTAACATGGTGTTGGTTCAAGAGGAAAAGAGAGTTTAATGTTTTGTGTACTATACTAGCAAGATCTATTAGGACTCAAAGACTAGATATTTTAAAATTAAGAAGGCGACCATCATCCTAGTCATGCTTCCAATTACACAAGGTAATCATTTTGGTTGACCATTTCCATTAATAAATTACTTAAGCCATACATGTTAGAGCACATAGTTAAATGAACTATTAAATTAGGAGAATACAACCTATAATATCAATCAAGATTGGTCACAAGGACCATGCCTAGGAAATGTTTATCATAAAATGCTTATTTATAAAGTTATCAATGCCTAAACATCACATAACACTCAATTCCATAATGAGCCCAGTCATATGGAAACTTTACATGGATGAGTCCTTCGATATTCATAAATATGGAGTTGGGATTATATTAATAATCCTTATGGGGAAGGTTTTCAAATATGGACTCCATTTTAAATTCTTTTTCTCCAATAATATGATTGAATATAAAGCCCTCTCGGCTAATCTCAACTTAGTTAAGGATTTTAATGACCACCCCCTCCAAGTGTATAGTGACTTTTATTTATAGTCGGGCAATATAAAGGATAGTTTGAAGTCAAAGAGTCTTCCATGATTAATATCGATAAAGCATACTAGTACATTTAGTCTTAAAGGTGGAAAAAGGAAAGACAATCTTTATCATCAAAGTTTATTGAGAGAAAAAATAGCAAAGTTGATCTCTTTTCAAAGTTGGCTAGTTATAATGTGGTAGAGGTGCCTCATGTTATTTGGATAAACAGTACTTGAAAGACTGAGCATTGAACATAATAGGAACTTGTAGCTACCATCTAAACCATGCTAAAAGTAGAAGACTGAAAAACTCCACTTAAGAAGTACCTATTGATAGAAGAGCTATCTAGGGTTAGAATTGAAATTGTTTGGTTTATGGGATGAGCATTTGGGTATTGTTTCATTAATGGTGCATTGCATAAAAGCTTAGTAATGATTATTTTTTAAAGTGTTTATCCCTTGAAAAGATAAAATATATGTTAAGAAAGATATATGAAGGGGTTTGTAACATTTATGTAATAGCAGGGGCCTTGGTCGCTCAAACTACATGATCAAGATTTTACTGGCTTTATTGTCTAGGATGACATAGACTTGGTGAAAAAATATAATAAATACCAAAGGTTTTCTCTAGTGTCTCATCAACCCTTTAAATATAACCACTATTACCTTGCCTTAGCCTTCTCCTAGTAAAGAATAAATTTCTTAGGTTCATTCCCTAATACATTAGGTAAAAGATAGTTTTTCCTAGTTACGACATAATACTTCACTAAATAGGTAAATGTTGAAGCTTTGTTGAAATAATAACCAACAAAGTTGTCTTATTCTTATAGGAAAAATAACATTTATAGGTTTAGGCTTTATAAGGATATAATTACTGATAATGGTACTCAATTTGATAATAAAAAGATAAGGGAACAATATTAGAGGCTTCATATTAAACACAACTTTTCCTTTATTTCCCATCCTCAAACTAATAAATAAGTAGAACTCATAAACAAAATTCTTTTAAATGGGCTTAACATAAGATAAAATGAGTAAAAAAAGAATGAGTTGAACTCCTTTATGAAATCTTGTTGGTGTTATAGGACTATTTAAAAAACCTTTATGAGATAAACACCTTTTCTCTTTACTTATGGTATCGAGGTAGTAATACATGTGGAGATAGGGTGTCTAATGTAACAACCCCAAAATTTCTAGCAATATATTTTGAAAATTCATGATTTTTTTTTAAAACATTTCAGCAGGGTTTCCCCTAATTTAGCCTATCCCAAGTTATCGACAAAATCAACATTAGTCCCTAATAAACCATTTCAACAATTCAATGTTCTTATTATACTCTAACATATCTCAATTAATAATATTTCACATTCTCTAACATATCAATCCAAAGAATAATCATGTTAACTAAAAAAAGAAAGACAAATTATCTCAACAATTATACACATAATCATAGATTATAAATTTAATGTACCTCCTTCCACCATATTTAATCTTTTAAATATTATTATTAAACAAACAATATTAACTACGTTGCTTTTATATATATATATATATATATATATATATATATATATATATATATATATATATATATATATATCACCATTATAATTAGAAAAAATAATTACACATAGAGTACAAGTTTAATTAAGCTAATTCATTTAAGTGCATACAAACACAACAAAATGACCTTCAAAAAGTATACAGGAAGTATTTATTATTATTACTGATTTACATGTTCAAAAGAGAGCTACTAGTAATAAGAGTAATCACTAAGGCTATTAAGATGCGCGATATTGAGATGAACCTGCACAGTAATTTAAAATCACAGTAATTTAAAAGATAATCATGGTCAATTAGAGCATTTAAAAAAAATTACATTTATATATATTATTTACTCACAAAGAAATTTCTAAATTTACAACCCATCTTCTCAGTACTAATTATAGAATCTATAATCTAAAATATAAAATTGTTCATGCTCATTCATAGGACACCAGTCCCATACTAATATAACTGACCACTAGTCACCTATTCACAGGGCACCAGTCCCATACCAGGATAACTGGCCCACCATTCGCCTATTCACAGAGCATCAGTCCATTACTAGGATAACTCATCCATTCACAAGGCACCAATTCCATACCAGGATAACTGGCCCACTATTCGCCCATTCACAGAGCACCAGTCCTTTACCAGGACAACTGGCACACCAGTCGTCCATTCACAGAATAAATTATCACGGGAAAGTTTATCAGCATGGCGCAAGAAATTTCATTGATCGAGGAGATAATTTAAATATTTAGAGTTTAGAAAAATTTTCAAGGTGTTATACACCTACCTGGTGTTTGCGTCTTGCTAGCTGAACCTGTCTGCTGAGTGATTCATTTAGCCTCGCCCACTCCTGCAGGTTCATTTCATTACCAATTAAATTACTACATCAATAATGTCACCTCATTATCAATTTAATTCTATATCAACACATTCAACTTGTTATCAATTTAATTATTTCATCAATAACATCACCACAAAACCATATTAATTATCAAACCAGCAATATCAATTCATTACTAATTTAATTAATTCATCAACAACATTACGACATAACTCATTTAATTATCAATCAACAATATCAATTTATCACCAATATAATTTCTTCATCAATTAATTATCAATCAACAATATCAATTCATCACTAATATAATTTCTTCATTTTCAACATTATCACACAACTCATTTAATTAACCAACAACAACATCAGTTCATCATTAATATAATTTCTTCACCACACAACCCATTTAATTAACCAACAACAATATCAATTTATCACTAATATAACTTCTTTAATTTTACAAATTAAAACATTACCCACTATTATTTCACTTATTTAAACATTAATTCATCACAATTTCATAGATTAACCCAATCAACCTCACAACTCATGCCATAACTATACACTAATACAATTAAATGAAATCTTAATACACTAAATGCATCAATTTAATTAAGAGAAAATGATTTGTTACCTTCTAACCCAAAGAAATAAGAAATGGAAAGCTTGAAATCACCACAAAAATTTCTTTCCTCCTTTCCCCTTTATTTTCCTCTCAATGCCTCCTTTTTAAAAGAAAAATTCCTTGTCCCCCTTTTGAGATTTCCTTGTTCAAACCCTTCCTAATATATCTTAATCACTAGTTCTACCCTTTTTTTTTGTGATTTGTTTTGGATGAACCTTAATGATTTTTTTCACTCAATTTCTTCTCCCTCTCAAACCCTCACATGGCCGGCCACATGCTGCTTATATTCCACTCCCCACTTGTTTATATATTTACAAGTTCCCCCCCTTTTCATTTAAGTACTTCCTTGTTTTGTTTTAAAAGCATTTGGCCCAAAAGTTTGACTTATTCAATTTACTCCTTATCCCACATTCACCTTATTAGATAATAATTTCCACTCCATTAACTTCTATATATATATATATATATATATATATATATATATATATAATTATTTGTCTCTTTTTTTTGTAAATCAAAATACAGGAATTTACCCGGAAGTTACACCTAAGTTTTTAATTGTTGCACTTCTTTTTTGAAAGAAATAAGAGAGAACGCATGGCAAAACAAGATTTAGTACATGAAGCCTGATTATTAGCATATATAAAGAATGAGGCCTTCAAGAACAAAACATATCGGTACTATAATGCCAACGTTAAAAACATGTGATTTAAAATGGAAGACTTGGTATTGAGAAAACTTAAGGCAATATCTTATTTTGGAAAAACAAAAAAAAGAGGCAAAACAACCTTGAAATGGGATGGCCTGTTCACAGTTACTAGAGTAATCAAAACTAACACCAATCATCTCCAAGACATAAAAAGAAAAAAAATCTCCCTCACACATAGCATTCAAATCACTTAGAAAAGTATTCGTAGTAAACATATTTTGTACTACTTCATGAATAAAAAGATCTTAAGACTAGTCTCTATTATATTATCTCTATAAAGATTACTTTTATCTCTTGTTATTTATGAAAGTATTTCTATATAAAATCTTTATATCTCCATATTTTAATTAGAAAGTTAAAACACTTGTAAACCAAAGATAATAGAATCCAAACAAATGCATTCCTTATATGGAAAAAATAATATTTAAGAGTCTAATCTAAACAATATTTAATATAAGCAAAACAAACCTTTCAAGTCTAGGGTGAAAAGGTTATACAAATTAAAGAAAACAAGAAACAAGAGATTTTTAGTGTTCATCAAAGCTTTCACCAGCAGTTTGAGTACGCTTTAGGAAAATCTTTCCTAACTCCAGAACAATGGTGGGTTGAAAATTTATGTAAAGTTCATGTTAATATCCTTTGACAAATTATAAAAGTGAAAGTTGTTCATCATATTTATTTGTTGGTCCTTCACGATGATCTTCAAAGTAGGAGTTCTTTGATACATAGCTTGAAATTCTTCGAGATTATCTCATAGAGCCTATATATAAGAAGATTTAAGCATGCATAATCAACATCACTTTGAGCCCTAACTAAGCCATCTTTAATTATTGATTCTCTACTGATGAGTTATAAGTTTTTATCTGATTTAGATTATTTATACTTGAAAAGCTACAATCTTTATTATATGAGAACATCTCTTACAAAGAAAATTTTAGCAAATTGCTTCTAAGTTTTGAAGCCTTTTTTTTCATCTAAACTTGTGTTATGTAAAAGGCCTTCAATGCCTAATAATATTCTCGATCCTTGGACAAAGACTAAGTTGTTTCCTTGCGCTTAGCTTCCATAATATAGAAACTAACCCTACAATTAAAAAACCTATAGAAAGTAGTAGGCACTAAATGACTAAAAAGGTTACTCCCACCTCTTAACTACCCTAAATCTCTCAAAAATTGTGGTGTTCATTAAAATATATCTACAATGTTAGTAAGGTAGCATAATAATGACTTTTAAGACTAAGATTTTGAACTAACCGCAAAGTATGTCCAATAGGTGTTCAGGGCAATAAAGGAGTTATGCTTATTTGTATTTAAAGAGCATTAATTATAGTGGTCTTATTTGAATGAGGGGTTGTCATAAAAGAATATGGGACACTCATTTTCAGGTGCATATCGTTTCTAATAAGTGACCAATCTTACACCAACACTACCAATATCCATCTTGATTTTCTTTTCCTTGGTTTCCTTTTCTCTTGTCACTTTCTGGATATTTCTTTTAGTTTATTTTTTTATATATCCCCTTCTTGGAAATAAATCTCTTATAAACAAATAAACTAAGTCATTCAAAGTTTTTTTTGAAACATCGAAGGTGTTTTCTCACTCAATAGATGGAGTTATGACCATTTGTATTTACACAAACGATATAGAATCAAAAACCAATATAAAATAATGGGAAGAAACATTTAGAAAAGAAAAGTTGTTTGCATACCTTACTCATTATCCTTCAAGGAATATCCCTTAGTTAATAGGATAATGTTATATTAATCAAGACTATATTATAACTTTTTGCTTAGATGTTTTAAGCATCATTTAGGCACCATATAACAGTTGTACCAACCATTTAGAACCCTCTAGCATGTAGCTATTCCCCATACCTCTCATGATCTAATGGAGAAACTAGCTGTGTATTTAATAACAACCTACACTTTTTCTTTTTTACAAAGTCGACTTTATCTTGGAAGATTCCCTTTACATAACTATTAAGTGTCCTTGAAAAGATGTAGAACTAGGCAATTATGTACGATCCCTCAACATACTCCATTAACTTATAACAAATTTCAAACATTTTAAATGATGGATCCTCCCCAAAGGTGTTATATAAATTTTTCAAAGGTCAAAAGAATTAGATAACCATTTAGATAAAATTTCCTTAAACACAAATTATAGCTAAAAAAAACTTTACTAGTGAAACCATGAATGAGCAAACTGTATTTATAACTTAACATGCAATAGAGGGACAATTATCTCTAATCCTCCATCATAAGCACTTTTAATTAGTTTGCTAATCCTCTCATAAGGGAGAGGAAATTTTGTTAAGGAACTTGTTCTTAATATAGAATTGACGTTAATGATATTAGCTATAGTGGCAACACTTACGTACACATCCTCCAATTGATTTACAACCCATATTCTAAATGTTTATTTCAATTTTAGAAAATGGGGTCCAGGTAAACACACCCTCTACTCACCTGATCTCATATGTCTAATTCTCTTACTCTGTTTAACATCGTCTAGCATAAAACCTCTACCATTGGATGGAAACCCCTTTAGCCAAAGGCTTTGTTAAACCAACTCGAAGCCATACAAATACAAGAAAGAAAGTGACAAGAAATATTTCTGATCTTGGTGAGAAATGAGAATTATGAAGGTAAGATGAAGGAAAAGTTAGTAGAAAAAATGTGAGACCAATTATTGTTATCACCATTAACATCCTAGATAGATCACTTATTCTCCATCAACAACCTCCAAGTTGAATTGTACCATTAACATCCTAGATAGATCACTTATTCTCCATCAACAACCTCCAAGTTGAATTGTAAGCCCCAGGATAAAAAAATAAATAATAGAAATTATGGTGTAATAAAATGAAATAAGAAAAAATAAATAGAATAATAGTATAAAAAAAGAGTTAAAAAGATAAAAGAAGAAAAGTTTATGACCGTGTGTGTAAATTGTTCCAGGACTAGAAATACTCTAGCCATTTTGAGAAATAGCTAAACCAATTTAATAAAATGGTCAAATCATTCCATCTTAGATATTGGATCTCTTAAAGCTAACAATTTACAATCAAGAAAGAAAACAAACATTTTCATTTCTTCCTCCTTTATTTCACCTTAAAGGGCTAAAGAATGATGTTTACGAGTGAAAAAAAATAATGCTATAAGAGAAAAGAACACACACACTAGAAATTAAGAAAGATCAAAGAGAGGAAAGATTATCTTAGAGAGAGAAAGTGAAGAAAAGAAAGGAAAGAGGAGGAGGCTTTGGAAAATTTTAACTGGTTGGCATTTAAAATTCAAATTTCAATCAGGTAAGGTTTCTAGAACCCATCTATATTAATTTAAACAAGAATTACTTGATTTCCATCAAAATAATAGCAAGGGTTTTAATGTGAAATTTAGAGGAAAGTTAAATTTCCTTGAAATTAAACTCCTAAGATCATTTTAGATTGAGGAATAAGAACATGTTTGGGAACGCGGTGCAAACCGCGTTCCTAAAAATTAAATTTTGTTTTTGCTAAAATTTAATATGGTTTGTACGTTTTAGATCGTTTTGATGTACTGGTGTCAAAAATGATTTTTAAAAAATAAAAAAACATCATTGGCATGTATTTTGGCACAAAAAGTTATTTGAAAAGCAACTGCTACCACACTGTCAAACACCCTCTTATATAGGTTAGAGAAGCTATAGGTGGTCGGCCATTGATAAAAAGATTTGGTAATGATGTATCCATGATATCTCTTATAATTTGTGTTATTAATAAAATGACTAATGATGGAAGATTATTAATAGTGATGATGATGATAAATTTTTAATGACTTGAGAATTTAATTCAGTTAGAGAAAATTGTTTGAGCAAAGATAAGATTTGATTGTGTTATATGCATAAAATGCTTGTATGAAGATGTGTTTGAAAATTGAAATGGGACATGGAAAATGGATGTTATGGAATGTGTTATGAAGGAAAAGTTTTTAAATTGGAATGTAAAGATGATTTTTGAGTTTACTAATAATGGTGCTAATCAATGGGTTAATTGATTCATATGGGATACTTTGGCGGCTAGACCACTAACTTGAGCCAGAGTGAGGACTTCGAACACAGCAGATAAATGTCTAACACCTATAAAATTGTTAAATTAGGGCATTATTAATATTATTGGAAATTATTTCTTTGTCTTTGGCATTGTTGTGTAAAATAAGTGAATAAATAAATAATGGAGGGAAAGAAAAATTATGGACAAAAAATCATGATTAATTGCTCCTGAATAGAGGCTAATAATATTAAGAGACCCTTGACATCGACATTAATGAATGACAAATTAAAGTATCTAAAAGAATTTTATTAGCTAAGCTAGGTTTGGATAGCTAATGATATTAATGTGTTGTATTGATATTGGCATTTATGTGGAACTTGATTAACTACTCCTGAACGGAGACTAATGAAGTCAAGGGGTTCTTGACATCAGCATTTTCAAATGATGAATTAAGGTACCCATAAGGGTTTGATTAGTTATTTCAGGCTAGGATAACTAATGATATCAATATATTACATTGATATCAACATTAGTTTTTTTAAAATGTCTTTAGTCGATCCCGGATAAAGGAGACTAATTATGCTAGTAGGTTAATTAGCATCGGCATAACCTTAAAGATTGAGAGAATGAAAATGAACTTGATTAACTAGTTTCGGTAATTAAAGAAAGAAAATAATATCAAGGGGGTAACTTGATATTGACAAATTGTATTTGTTTAGATATCTAGGAATAATAACAAATCTATACTAGTGATATAATATTAGCATACCCTTGATGAATCCTTCTTGAGATAAAGGGAAATGTTACTCATAAATGATTGATGATGTTGTTTTTTTAGTATTTGATCGATATTGTTTCAATGTAATTGTTGTAACCCATTTTTGGGTCCCCACAAAATATATATAAAAATATATAGCCAAAGGAGGTTAGAAAAATAATAGGAGGCAGAAGCGCTCAGAAAATG
>Ga0307517_10015329_pt1 | contig 10201 bp, 10 predicted proteins | sample 23_EM_MG_FD_194515 | JGI IMG/M metagenome (GOLD analysis project Ga0307517, IMG submission 194515) | Populus trichocarpa ectomycorrhiza microbial communities from riparian zone in the Pacific Northwest, United States - 23_EM | ecosystem: Host-associated > Plants > Roots > Unclassified | place...
CTCGACATCACTCAGTTCGATTTCGAATGTCGAATTTCCGATTTCGAATTTAGTAAAACCGGATTCCTCAAATTTGTTTAACGCATCCTGGCTCATATTAGTTATAGCCTCGGCAACAGCTTTCATATCCTTACCTACTTTCGGGCCCAGGGCCTTAAAGTTTGGCTTCACTTTCTTTTTGATAAAACCAGAGGCATCGGTGATATATTCGATATCCTTGATATTGGTTTCAGAAAGGATCAGATCCCTTACCAGCTCCACCTGGTGCCTGAAATTTTTATTCAGTATAGGTAATAACGTTCTTCCTAAAGGCTGGCGTACATTGATGCCTACCTTTTTACGCAGCGATAACGTCAACGAGGATATATCCTGTGCCAGCTGCATTCTTTCCTCAAGTGCTTTATTCACCAGTTCTTTATGATATACCGGAAAATCAGCTAAATGCACCGACTCAAATTTTTCTTTTTTTGTGACGTTATTAAGGTCGGTATACAATTTGTCGGCAAAGAACGGCGCGATAGGTGACATCAACTTGGATATGGTAACCAAACAGGTATAAAGTGTTTGATAAGCTGATATCTTGTCGGCTGAATCATCCGATTTCCAGAAACGGCGGCGGCTTAAGCGAACGTACCAGTTGCTCAAATGCTCATCCACAAAATCCTGGATAGCGCGGGCTGCCTTCGTTGGCTCAAAATCGGCATAAAATTCATCAACTTCTTTACTCAATGTATTTAGCAGCGAAATGATCCACTGATCTATCTCGGGACGTTTGCTTGGTTCGATTTCGGCCTCACTGTAATTGAATTTATCAATGTTGGCGTAAAGCGCGAAGAATGAGTAAGTGTTGTATAAGGTGCCGAAGAATTTCCTGCGGACTTCATCCAAACCTTCCATATTAAATTTCAGGTTATCCCATGGCGATGCATTGCTGATCATGTACCAGCGGGCGGTATCAGCGCCATATTGCTCAATGGTTGAGAACGGATCGACGGCATTGCCCAAACGTTTGGACATTTTGTTGCCGTTCTTATCCAGTACCAAACCGTTGGATACTACATTCTTAAACGAAATACCTTTATTGCCAACTTCTTTATTAATGGCTTTGATCTCGTCACTGGTTTCGCTTAGCATTACTGCGATAGCATGCAGCGTAAAGAACCAGCCGCGGGTTTGGTCGACGCCTTCGGCGATAAAATCGGCCGGGTAAGAATTCTTAAATTGTTCTTTATTTTCAAACGGGAAATGCCATTGTGCATAAGGCATAGCGCCTGAATCGAACCAAACGTCGATCAAGTCCAGTTCGCGCACCATCTTTTTTCCTGTTGATGAAGTCAATATTACATCGTCGACATAAGGACGATGCATATCGGTCAGCTTAAAACCTTTTGGCATAAAACCTGCTGAAATAGATTTTTCTATTTCCTGCTCCATTTCAGCAATTGATCCGATACATTTTTCTTCACCACCATTCTCTTCGCGCCAGATAGGGAGTGGTGTGCCCCAATAGCGGGAACGTGAGAGGTTCCAGTCAACCAAATTTTCCAGCCAGTTACCAAAACGGCCTGTTCCGGTTGATTCCGGTTTCCAGTTGATGGTTTTATTCAGTTCAACCAGTTTATCCTTTACCGCTGTGGTGCGGATAAACCAGCTATCCAGCGGGTAGTATAAAATCGGCTCGTCAGTACGCCAGGAGTGCGGATAGCTGTGCTCATATTTACGAACGTCAAAAGCCTTATTATCTTCCTTTAGCTTTATGGCGATCATTACGTCGGTTGCCTTGAAGCCCGGTGCTTCACGTTCTTCTTTGGTGTAATATTCTTCCTTTACGTAAAGTCCGGCGTAATCAGTCACCTCGTCTACAAAACGGCCCTGCTTGTTTACCAGCGGAACTTCTTTGCCGGTTTCGTCAGTAACCATAACAGATGGTACGCCATTTTCCTTACAGGCCCTGAAGTCGTCTGCACCAAAAACAGAAGCGGTGTGTACGATACCGGTACCATCTTCGGTAGTCACAAAATCAGCGGGGATAACGCGGAAAGCATTTTTCTCCAGATCCTCGTTGGTTACATAAGGCATTAGTTGGTGATAGTGCAAACCAAGCAGATCAGACCCCTTGAATTGAGCTTTGATGATCCACGGAATTACTTTGTCGCCTTCCTTATAATCTTCAAAAGAGGCGTTTTCGCCATCAGCCTTAAAATATTTGCTTACCAAATCCTTAGCTAAAACTACGCTGACAGGCTGGTAGGTATAAGGATTAAAGGTGCTTACCTTAACGTATTCTATATTCTCGCCAACAGCTAAGGCGCAATTGGATGGAAGGGTCCACGGGGTGGTCGTCCATGCCAGTATTACGGTATCTTCATCGGCACCTTCAAACAGAGTTTTGATGAAAGGGTGCTGCTGGTCATTCTTTAAATGGAACTGCGCTACAATTGTGGTATCCTTCACCATTTTGTAAGTACCGGGCTGGTTCAACTCGTGAGAGCTAAGGCCTGTACCCGATTTTGGCGAATAAGGCTGCACGGTATAACCCTTGTACAGCATGTCTTTATTATAAAGCTCCTTCAGTATCCACCAAAGGGTTTCGATGTATTCGTTTTTGTAGGTGATGTACGGATCATTCAGGTCGACCCAGTAACCCATTTTCTCGGTCAGATCGTTCCAAACGTCGGTGTATTTCATTACCTCCTTGCGGCAGGCGGCATTATAGTCTTCAATAGAAATCTTTTTGCCGATGTCATCTTTGGTGATGCCTAAGGTCTTTTCAACTCCAAGTTCAATAGGAAGGCCGTGGGTATCCCATCCGCCTTTGCGTTTTACCTGGTAACCTTTAAGGGTTTTGTAGCGGCAAAAAATATCTTTAATGGAACGGGCCATTACGTGGTGTATACCCGGCATACCGTTGGCCGACGGAGGCCCCTCATAAAAAGTGTAAGGGTTGTTTTCCGGTCGACTGGTTATGCTTTTTTCGAAGATGTTGTTCTGCTTCCAGAAGTCTAAAACATCCTTACCAATCTGCGATAAATTTAGCTGCTTATATTCCTTGTACATCAATATGTTCCACCTCAATTTTTAGAGGTTGCAAAAATACGGAATTTTGGACGAAAAAAATTATATTACCCCAATGAAAAATAAAGTAAAGCGCACTATTTTGTTACTATTAATTGCGGTAATATTATTTTCCGCTTCGGTGGTGGTACCGGCTTTGCACGCTTCTAAATGGAAGGACCTGGTGCAGGGCGCTGCATTGGGTTTAATGCTAGCCGGTATTATCAGTATTATAACTTTATTGGTTGATTACCTGAAAGAGAATAAGTAAGTCTTATTCCAGTTAAAATTAAAATATCCCCCTATTCCCCCCGCCATCTATCTGTATCGTTGTTCCACTAATATAAGCTGCCTGCTCAGAAGCCAAAAAGGCCACCAAAGCCCCCAATTCTTCAGTTTTGCCGATCCGCCCCGCAGGAATTGCCTTTGTTTTTTCCTTCAGCGCCTGCTCCGGATCCATGTCTTTTGGGAATGTCTCTTTAATTCGCTCGGTCATGATCAGGCCAGGGGCAATGTTGTTTACGGTGATATGGTACGGCCCTAATTCGTCTGCCATCAATTTTGCCATACCTACTACGCCCATACGCATAGAGGTGGACAGAACAGCATTGTTCAAAACGGATTTAACCGATCCGCTGATAATATTGATAATGCGCCCGGCGCCTGCCTGCTTCATATAAGGCAGCACTTCCCGGCTTGTGCGTGCAAAGCTGAGGATAGTGAGATCAAAGGCTTTTTGCCAAGCCTCGTCATCAAAGGTTTCAAACTTGTCGAACGGAGGACCGCCACCATTATTAAGCAGGATATCTATCCGGCCAAAGGTAACTGCTGTTTTTTTGATCAGTACTTTCATTTGTTCACCATCGGATACATCTGCCGGGATAGCAATTACTTCGTTGCCTGTTTGCTGCCGTATTTCGTCTGCGGTTTTATTTAATTCTTCGGCGTTACGCGAACTGATCACCACCTTTGCGCCTTCGGCAGATAGCGCCAATGCCGATGCTTTGCCTAATCCTTTGCTTGCTGCCAATACCAGGGCAATTTTATCTTTAATTTTAAGATCCATAAAATTTACTGTTTAATACCCTTTTGCGGGACCATATCAAATATGACCGATGAGTTAAACTTACCGTATTTATCCCTGTAATAATTGTTATAACAAAAGGTTCCGCCCAACGGATTTAATTCTTTATTCTCTGCTTTCCGCTCGTCCCATTCAAATCTGAATTTCCTGGCACGACCGTTTTTGGCGAAAAAATGATAAGGATCAGCATAAATTTTTACGATCACCAGGTATCCTTTGTATCTGAAATATCCGAGTTCTGTATTTTGCCGGAATATGTTCATATTAAGCAGGGTTGTATCCGTTCTCAACCCATTAGCGGATATGGAATACTCATTATTTGCCATATAAGAATTGATCAGAAAACAGGATTTTGCCGGATCGCTTAGCCCGATATATTTATCAAGCAGTGAGTCGACTATTTTGCCAGGGGTCATGGCCTGGGCATCAAGCTCGCTCATGGGTACCGGATCGCTGAAAGTCAACGGCTCAAAACGCCCGATAGGGTAGTTAAAGTCTGCCGAGCAAAAATACCGCCCTCTACTATTTGCCTCTGCCGGGTTCCACTTATAGCTGAATGTTTTGTGGTGTGCTGTCTGTTCGAAAAAATTGAACAGATCATAAGTATTCACCACAAACACCAGAAATTTCTTGTATTTAAAATAACCAAACTCTGCCTTGTAATTAAAAAAATTAAGGTTTAGTACAGCAGTATCCGTCTTTATTCCTTTTACTGTCAAACCATATAACCCACCTATCGGATCAGCATACAACACGAAACACGATCTTGCAGGATCGCCCAGCTTTATATATTTATCCAAAATGGCATCAATCTTTGCATTTTCCCTGACCAATGGGATATTGACCCGGTTTACCTTTTGTGCATAGGAAGTTGCAGCACAAAAGATTGAAGTGATACAGAGCAGGATCAATTTTTTGATCATAAAGGTGTTTGGTACTAAACTTACATTATGAAATGTAACTATGCAAGTATTTAAACTATTTTTGGATCAATGAACAAATTTATAAAGGGCTTTGTTTATGCGCTGAACGGGATCTGGCATGCTGCGGCTACACAGCTTAACTTCAGGGTGCATCTGGTTTGTGCTTTAGTAGCAGTTTATGCAAGCTATGCTTTACATATTTCAGATGGCGAGTGGTTGTGGATCATCCTTTGTATCGGAATGGTGTTGGTTGCGGAGTTGTTTAATACCGCAATTGAATTCCTGACCGACCTGGTATCACCGGAATACAACAAAAAGGCCGGACTGGTAAAAGATATGAGTGCGGGGGCCGTACTGATCACCGCCATTACTGCGCTTATTATCGGGCTCATTATTTTTATACCCAAATTGTTAGTACTCATTCATCATGCTGCATAAAACGAGGGGCATCGTTTTTAAAACTACTGATTATGGTGAAACCAGTGTCATTGTGCAGGTTTTTACTGAAAAACTCGGACTGCAATCCTATATCATCAATGGCGTAAAAAAACCAAGGGCCAAAATAAGCCGGAACATGCTGCAGCCCCTGCACCTGCTGGATATGGTGGTTTATCACAAAAATACAGGGCAGGTACAACGTATAGCAGAGTTGAAAAACTCGCCGGTACTGCAAAGTATCCCTTATGATGTGATCAAAAGCAGCATCGCCTTGTTTTTGAATGAGGTGTTATATAAAGCTGTAAGGCAGCAATCAGCAGATGAAAACCTGTTTGATTTTGTTTTTAATGCGATTGAATGGCTAGATAATCAATCGGAAGATATAGCAAATTTTCACCTGCTTTTTTTAACCCGGCTTACACGATACCTGGGATTTTATCCTGATCAAGCCAGCAATGCGGATTATTTTGACATGAAGAACGGGGTGTTCAATAAATTTAAACCGGAGGGGTTTTCTTACCTGTCGCCACCGCACACACAGAACTTTTACAGACTGCTGGGATGCAGTTTCGAGAATATCAACCGGTTAAAATTCAGTAACGATGAGCGGCGCTATTTGGTGCAGAAATTATTGGAATATTATGCGTTACATGTAGAAGGTTTTGGTAATATCAAGTCGCATGAGGTGCTGGAGGAAGTGTTGGGGTAGTTCCTTAGGAGAGAGGGGTAGAGGTGAACAAAGATTATTTATCGTGACCCAACACCTGTTTTTTGATAAACTCGATATTAGAATCAGGCAGGGTATTGCCGCCTATTTGCGTAATGGTGCCATCCCAGTGAATTTCCAGTTCGGCATTAATGTTATTGCCTATATTCACTTTTAGCTTGTCGCCGTGTTTTTCTACGCGGCATGCCAGTTCGCGGCCACCATATTGCATACTGAATTCGTGAACGCCGTCGGTGCCTGCTGCTTTTTTATTTTCAGTGTTAATCATGATGATCGTGTTTGTTTACGGATAACACTATGCAAGGCGGGATGTTTGAAGTGCGTTAGTTTTTACCTCTGATTGAAATACTCTTTTAATCCTTTGAGGTATTCAATTGAGTTTTTATTCATATTTAATCTATTTAATAGATCAAATAGTATTATTATCAGTTTATGATTTTGAGTACCTTTTTTAGGAGACCAAAATTGGAATTTTTTTTGCTTATTGTTTTGGTCAAAGGTACCAATCACTGTTATCCCATCTGTCCCCGTACTTACTGTTACACTGCCGTCTTTGTTTGAACTTACGGTGTCAAAACTACTTTTTATTTGAAACTTATAATAGTTAAGGAAGCTGGTTAACTTTTTTAGGTCATCCTGTTTTAATAGTACTTTATCTTCATTTGATTTTTTTGATATTTTAAGTTCGATAAAACTAGAGTCCGGGTTTGAATTAATAATCAACTGGCTTGTGCTTATAAATGAAGGCTCGAAATTGATCCTTAAAATATATTTATCTGTTTTTGTTTGCCCGAGACAAATAACATTTAACAATATAAATGCAAGTGTAATTGTAATATTCCTCATGGATAAAGTTTAATGGTCAAACTAAGTTAATTGTTTAATTGCAATTTGCTCAATTGAACCTAAACAATATTTCCAAAAAACAGTTAATTTCACCACTAAAATTTAACATCATTTTAATTAACAACCTACGCGTCCAGACATAATGCCCGGTAAAGTTTTAATTGTAATTCCATGCTATAATGAGGAGGTTTCGCTGCCATCTGTATTAGACGAGCTCCGGCAGACGACACTACCCGGCGGTTACCAGTTGGATGTTTTAGTGGTGAATGATTGTTCAAAGGATAATACCTCGGCGGTTGCTAAAAATGGGCACGCTATTGTGATTGATCTGCCTGTCAATTTGGGGATAGGTGGGGCTGTGCAAACCGGTATTTTATATGCCCGCGATAGTGGCTATGATATTGCCATACAACTGGATGGCGATGGTCAACACCCGCCCAAAGAACTAGGTAAGCTGGTTAGCTTTCACCTGGAATCGGGTGCTAATATTGTGATCGGTTCCCGATTTTTGGAGAAGGAGGGGTTTCAGTCGTCATTTGCGCGCAGGATGGGTATCAAATATTTTCATTGGGTAAACCGCATCATGACGGGCATGCATATTTATGATAGTACGTCGGGTTTTCGCTTGTTTGACCGCGCTGCTATAAAAATTGCATCTGCCTATTACCCGGATGAATACCCGGAGCCGGAATCGCTGATCATATTTTCCAAAGCGGGATTAAAGATATCGGAAGTGCCGGTGGTAATGAGCGCAAGGCTCGGAGGGCAGTCGTCTATCCGCCATTTTGGTTCGCTCTATTATTGTATCAAGGTAAGCCTGGCCATGTTTTTTTCATTTATTCGTAAAATCTGATTATTATGTTAAGGATACAGATCATTACCATCCTCGTGAACATTTTGTTCATTCTGTACATTTCGCGCCTCATTGTCAAAGGCAAGTTACGTGAGGAATATGCCATAGTTTGGCTAATATGTACCGTATTTTTAATGGTATTCTCGTTTTGGACAGACGGCCTGGAGCTTTTACGAAAAATGACGGGTGTAGTCGTAGCGGCAAACCTGGTATTTACGGGCTTTATATTTGCCATTTTGGTTTATCTGCTGCATTTGAGTGTGGTAGCATCTAAACTGCATAACAATAACAAAAAACTGGCCCAGGAAATATCGCTGCTCAAAGAGCAGTTTGATAAGTATGTAAGCGATCATAAATAATTATCAATGGATCATACCCTATGCCCGGTTTGCGGCGGTCCGCTTAAGTTAAAGCACAAACTCAGATTTAACGTATATAAATGCGATAAATGCGGCCTGCTGAATTCAGACGCACAGTTTGAGCATTCGTTTGAATCTGATTTGGAGTCAAACTCACGCGACATCGGCCTGAAGCAATTGCGCCTGAAAAACTTTGATACCATCATTCATGAGCTGTTAGAGCTAAAAAGTGAAAGCAAGCTAAGTGGGTTGGAAATAGGCAGCGGCAACGGATGGTGGCTGGAAACCTGCCGTAAAAAGAATATCGACTGCATTGGTATTGAGCCGGAACATATCTATGAAAATTACCACAAAGAAAATAAGCTTAACATTATCTACGGCTTTTACCCTGATGTGAGCCCTAAAAAGGAGGGTGGTTATGATTTTATCATTTTTAATGATGTGTTTGAGCATATCCCGGATATCAACAGTTTGGTGGAGAGCCTGAAAAAAGACCTGGCGGATGATGGCATACTCATAATCAATCTGCCGATGAGCACCGGGTTTTTCTACAAAATGGCGGTAAGGATGCATAGGCTGGAACTAAGCAATTCATTAACACGGATGTGGCAGTTTAATTTCCACAGTCCACACATGAATTATTTTAACGAGCATAATATGAAGCTGTTGTTAGATAAGCATGGATTTTCTGCCATTAATGTACTGAAACTGGATACGCTGGATTTCTCGAGTGTAAGGGAAAGAATTATGGCCGATAAGGGTATGAATAAGGCAAAGGCATTGTTAATGACAACAGCACTTACAATGATGAAACCAGTCATCACTTCATCAAAACCGGATATTAAGGCATTCTTTTTTAAGAAGAAATAGCCAGGGCATTTGGTAAGATAGATCCTGACTAATTACTTCTTCACCCCACTTTTACCCTTAACAGCTTCCGCAAGATTGTTTTTTAGCAGGTCATTGTTGGGGTTGATCTTTAATCCTTTTTCTCCTGTTGCTATGGCGTCATCCCACCTCCCCAGCCTGTTGTAAGCAGAACACAGGTTATTATAAGCCAGATCAGAATTTGGGTTGATCACCAGCGCACTAAAACAGGCGGCTATGCATAACTCATATTGCCTTTGATTGTAGTAGGTAAGACTTTGGTTTACATAATCATCGGCGGTATAAATATGGACGCTTATTGCGTCAGTAGAAATATAACGGTGTGCTTGGGATAGAGGCAGGTTGTTTTTTGCCAATTCAAATGAAGGGTTTATAGCGAGTGCCATTTTTAATGCCTCAACCGATTTGTCGAACTGCTCCATCGCATTATAAGCGCACCCTATATTGTTGTAGGCATCCGGGTAAGCTTGCTTTAATTTAATTGCCTCTTTTGATACTTGTATACATTGATCATATTTACCTTCGTTGTAGTATGCAAGACCCAGCGCAAGGTAATTTTGAGCCGTAGGGGCAAGCTTTGTTTTATCTGCCTGTATCTCGGCTTTTGTTTTTCTTTTAGCGCTTTGTTCCAATGCTTCCAAAGCACCCGCATCTCCCGGAGTTACTTTTAGCGTACTTTCAGCTAATGCTTTAAGCTGATCCCACTGGCCAAGCAGCATATAGGTATTTAATAATAGTTCGCGGGGATTCATGTAAGAGTTGGATAGTTCTACTGCCTTTTGCAATGCTGCTTCGGCTTCTATAAATCGGGCACGATGATACAGGAACTGTCCATATAAAAAATAGTGACTTGAATAAGAACCACCAAGCTCAATCCCTTTTAAAAAATTGGTTTCGGCGTCTGCATAGTTGCCCGTCTTCTCTTTTAATGCGCCAAGGTTAACATAGACAAAGGAATAGGCAGGAGTGAGGGTTAATGCTTTGTTGAGGTAAATTTCAGCTTCGGCATATTTACCCTCATTTAATTTT
>Ga0307517_10015330_pt1 | contig 10200 bp, 13 predicted proteins | sample 23_EM_MG_FD_194515 | JGI IMG/M metagenome (GOLD analysis project Ga0307517, IMG submission 194515) | Populus trichocarpa ectomycorrhiza microbial communities from riparian zone in the Pacific Northwest, United States - 23_EM | ecosystem: Host-associated > Plants > Roots > Unclassified | place...
CGGGATCGGGTGGCCGCGAAGAAACCAGCTGTGCATGTAGCGAAGAAACCAGCAGCGGGGAAGAAATCAACAGCGGGGAATTCGAAGAAGGTGGCGGGGAAGGAGAAACCGGTGGTGGCGAGCAAAGCAACAAAGCCGGCTGGAGCGAAGAGAAAAGCTGGAAAGGATGGGGATGGAAATGCAGCACGGAAGGCCAAGAAAATGCTTTACATTGGTTTTGAGTTATTCCATCAATAGCATCAAGGATTATACGAAGGTCTTCAAGAACGTCTGGACGATGAGTTCGATTCTGGTGAAAGATGAGGATAGGTCGGAATCGGGTTCATCTGGTGCACTGGAAGTGGTGGTTGGAGGGGACCTTGGGTTCCCTGAGCTGATTCTCTACAAACTTGGAATGGGACGAATAATCCACAGTGCTGCCATGAGTAGCTCTAGAGATAAACAGTTGATTAAGTTCCAATGCGAATCGGAGGGAACTCACCTAACGATCCCTTCCTTATCAATGATATATGTTATGCGACCAACAGAGAGGAGGCCGCCAATTCCCCTTCCGACCTTCAATAGTTTGATAACTTTCTTGTCAGGATCACTTAGGACTGGATACTGAAAGGCAATCAGATTTATGAAACGCATATAATTGCCAAAAGAACTCTCACTGTCAATTTCTGCTTATCCAAAACTGTTTCTGCTTTTCTACAGAATCCGAACTCAATCTAATTATCTGTACTTTACCAGGTGCGAAGATGTCTTTTTCTATAAAAGCAAGGTCACCCGCATTACAAGCCATGATGAGAGGGCAACAATACACTAACCTGCAATAGCATCTCGGAATTGGCAAACCTGTTGAGTGCATCCCAAGATGGCGGTTAGAATAGGCTTCTCTCCGGGAGTGAACGTGAATCCTCTCCTTCAAGGTGAACGAAGGGGCAAGTTTTCTGAGGGACTTGTAGTGAGGGACTCGTGGGTGTCTGAATCAGCCATGTTATTGACCTGGGTAGAATGCCGCAGCTTGGTGGGGAATACCATCTGAGACAATCAGAGGAAAAGGTCAATATGGAGGTCTTGACATTGGGTAAACTTAAAATGAGTCAAAATGAGATTATAGATGAACAATAAGTGAAATAATAGGGATAAGGGGAAGAATAAGAAAGAGGATGGTGGTGGTGGTGGTGGTGTAAGATCTATCAGTGAACGAATTCAAGTTGCGTTCACGTTCCGACTTGGAGTGCTGATCCGAGTGATCGGGCATCACGATGATCATGTGTCTAGAATAATCATGGGGGGTAGCCCGAAAACAGAGGTGTAACTGCTAGTAACACTCTTAGAGCTCTAAAAACCATGATTAATATGTATGATACTCAGAAAACTGTTTTTGGGGCTGCGGGACCACTCAGAATATTACTGGACTATGTTGCTAGTGAGTTTGCCAAAACGGGTAAAAATCACGTGCCTGATCACATACGTAACCGCAGGGAATTTGGGAGATCGTAAGGATCAATCGACGGATGGTGGACTGTCGAGCAGGGGTTGGAGAGAGGTCAAACATGTATCAGGGAAATCCGAGATGTTGATTTTTGTGACCGAACCAAAGTCAAATACAGGCGATGGGAGATTTGGCTACTAGTACTCCCTGCATGCACAAGTTTTCATTTTGCCTCAGAAAGATAAGCGAGGATAATGGCTAGATGTGTTGTAGCTGACATATAAGCATGCTATTCCTCTCACCCCATTCTGGTCACCATGGTGTGGTTGGTATAAACAAATTATCTTCCTGCTTCTCTTGTGTTTCTCTGAATATCAGGAATGTACCATGATGCTTATAGTCCACAAGTCATGATGTGTTGCAGGTAATATATATGTATGTTATTCATCCTGTCCCATTCTGGTCATATTGGTAAGGTTGGGATAATGTACATTTCGGCGTTGCACTAATGGTATAAAGAAGCGGTACCTATTCATGGATCTGCTACAGGTCATCATACCCAAGATCGTCTTCATCAAAATTATCTTCCTCGCAGTGAGTATCATCGTCTTCTTCATCTTCATCCAGCATATCGTCATCGTCGTCCTCTTCGGTATCAGTATCTTCAGCTGCTTCATCGCTGTCCGAGTCGATAACAGATGTCTGGGAATCGTCTTCATCACTACTAACCGCTGGGTCAGCTCCTGTGGAGTGTTGGTTGTGGTGCCCAATCCCAATGCCCAAGAATCGCATGAACATATCCCGGTCAACGAAGCTATAGTGCGAAAAGTACGCGGTTAGCAACTGCTTTGTTTATTGGTGGAAATTGACTTACATGCCAACATAATAGTAGGCCCAGTCATCTCCTTCAGTGCCCACTCGTCCCAGACTCTCCCCTTGCGAATCTGTAGTAAGAAGATCCTGAGTTTTTCCATCTATGAAAGACGGTATGAGGTGACATCCTCGAACAACCTGTGAGGGATCCAAAAATCCGAAGGCGAACTCGTCGGAATCCGGAACGAAGCCAATTTTCGGCAATTTCGCCTGACTTTTCCCAAAGGAATGTCGGGGAACCACGCCCAACCACCGTACCCAAAGAAATTCCATGTTATTGAATCGGAAATCTCGCGAATCATCGCCTGCATGCTGGACATCGGCATGAAATACACCGAGTACGGCCGCGTACCAAAATGGATGGGCACCCTTCTCAGTTTCTGGAGATGGAACAATGATGAAAGGATGGGTTTTGGGGTTAATTGTGTCAAAATCTCGCCGCATGTCGTAGGTAGTGTAGTTGACCCGAAGAGTGGAAACACGGTAGATGGTGTTGTTTCGAATTCGAATGGAATTTCTTTCCTCATCGGAAAATAACTGCTGCGTGTCACCATCGAAATCATGACAGCGGATTCGCCCAAGGAGATGATCCTTAAGCTTCGAGACAAAGGCCTAAAAAAGAAATTGCTAGTCAGTATGCTACAAATCAAGAAAAGCGTGCCATACTTTTGTAGTTGGGTCCTTGCCATTGGTCTGCACAAAGTTGAAAAGGGATATAGGTGAGTTCCTAGACCTGGAAATGACATGGTGATCAGCAAGCCGTTCGGAGTCTGCCTCCTTCAAGGCTTCGCGCAGTTCTGAAGGATTGGTCAAGGGGCGTAGAGCTTCGTGTCTGTTATATTTTTTCCCGATCTGCTTCATTGGATCTTTCTTGTTTGTTAAACCATAGAGGCGTTTGATCAAGCGATGGGCCAGTTCACCCTGCCACATGTCAGAGAATACAGAATGCTACGAGAGGCAAACTACTCACCAGTTGTGTGGAGTATGAATCAGTCGTCCCAAAGAGACAAATGTGTCGTACATAATCACCTAAGAAGTGGAATTTCACGGTAAGTAAATTCAAAACCTTTGGTTTTCGACTAGTTCGTCCACTCGAAGCAGAGTCCACATCTACACCATGACTAGATCAACCTAAGATCAAAGCTTCAAATGTGGACTTACTACTACTGGTGGGTACATTCTGGTCACCACTTGTTGTAATTGTTGGTGGTACACCGTTTGGTGCTGCATTCAGTGATGCAGCTACATCATGATCTGGACATGGTATATCAGTGGCGGGATCCCTCTTCCGCCTCATGCGAGCATCTGCCTCGCGTGGAAGCTCAACTGTGGTGAATTGGGTGCAAGTGAGCCGTCGAAACTGACGCAGAAGATCTCCAATCTCCTTAGTACTCTCTTCCATAAGCCCCAGGGAGTCTTCGGTGTGCATTCGTAGTTTAGCCAACGCATGCCACTCAGAAATTCGATAGAGTAACTTCATAAGCCGGTGGTTATGCTGACCTTCAAGGAGACCCTCGAAAGCTGGAATCGAGCACTACAAGAAATGAGAATGGCAAATATAAGTGTTGACAATAATGCGTACTTGGAGGATATCTTCAAAGTCTCGCGCAGCCAACCTCTTCATTTCTGACACATTTGAAGGAAATTTGCGGATGGTTCCGCGAGCGAATGTAGATATTTGGTGGTACCTTGCAACATTTGTGAGTTGGTTTAATTTGCCACATAATAGTAAGACTTACCGGCGGTCCAGTTCAATGACTAATATATCAGTTCCACCACTTGCCGCATACAGAAGGCGGATAAGGTGTGTGAAAAGAGTCTTCCAAACTCCAAGTTCGAACTCATGCAAGAGATCAACAACGAGCATATTAGATGGGTTGAAGGCAGGGCCAAGTCGCTCAACAAAGGCATTCTTTGATATGTGTATCAAACTCTTGGGAATGGAGAAAAAAAAATGAACCTCACTTTCGTAGGAACTCCTGAAAATTCCTTAAGAAGTCCATCAACAGCAACGCCCACGATTGGCTTCGCACATTCATATATCAACCTGCGAGCAGCCTCTACCTTACTGGCCATATACTTCCGGAATCCACTGACACAAATCGCCGTGTCACATACAAGACCGAGGTTGTCAAGCTTGGATTTTGTGATAAGGCATCACGGACATGGAGCCAAACCTTTGTCTCGTATTGTAGCCAATAAGGCCCTATCATCGTTATGGGTCAATTCATAATCTTAAATCAGTGTAGAAAGGCCACTCACTTTTCTGGGTAGTCCGCGGAATAGGTGAAAAACCGTGGATAGATGCGGCGCTCGACTCCATCAGCACATTTGATCACAATACCATATTTGTAAGCATGCAAAAAGTCGTCATCAAGTATCTTCGTCCAAACGGCATGCATGAGCTCTCGTCGGCAATGAGTAAGAATGGAAGCTTTCTGAGTCCGCCACTTTGCATGAAAAGATGAGATAGATTCGCGAATTGATTCAGGCAACTGGGCATAGTGTTTGTAAAGCCATGAATATGTATGCAGACATTGATGCCTTACCGAAGGAATATATGCAAGATGGTGCATCGCACCTGAATCAGGTTGTGCCCGTATGTATTTCGATAGGTTGCCAAGCATCAAATAGATAGGCCATCCCTTTGCTGTTCCGAAATCAGTAAGCATTGTTGCGTCGGACGACATCATCATTGCTGTAACAACTTTTTCTCGTTTGCAAGTTGAGTCTTCTGGAGGAACCAACCCTTGTCGCCGAACTCTCTCCGTTTCCTCCAGGAATGCATCGGAGGTGAATATTTCACCATAGATGCGCTCTTCTTTTCCCGAACTGTGCGACTTTTGGAACAGTTTGAAGGGGGAGTAATGATATAGGTGAGCAAGTGGGCTTTCAAAAGCCTCTCTAATGACGGACGTGAGCTTTCGGTGTAGAAGACCTGGGATCTCAAATGTTTTGCCCTCAATCTGACTTTCTCCTGAGGGTATGAGAATATCCACCGATGACTCGATGAACTGACTTCGAAGAGCCGATTCTGAAAGGGCACTATCGAGTCGTTGGTTCTCGCAATGGGCGTCAAACCCGATGAGATCGTCTGGATCGAAGTTTGGGGAAAGGAAGACATCGTGAATCAATTTGGATGTCTCGGCCTCGGATTTTGCGGTTTGTCCGTTGTTCAACCACTGCATTATCCCATGGACTGTTCCATTCGAAAAAGGCCAGTGAGAAGGGCGCGACTCTGAGGAATGAGTCTCGCACTCAGGCTTGGATAGTGCAGCACGCAAGTGGCCATGGCGATATGAGTTGGAGAGCTCTTCGAGGGTCAAGTGGGAATCTGGATCCACAGAGGGTTGCTCTGGATAATCCCTCCAGATTCCAAAGGAGTTCATGACAGTGACTAGACGATCACGGACTATGAGGATTACCCGGCGGACAGGATTTGTGTTCGAATCCGAAGGTGTGGTTGGTACAGGTGCAGGTGGTTCAGGAAGATTATCGCGAAATCGCTTTGGTAAATGATATTGCCTACGCGGCCGTCCACTCTGGGTTAATAAAGGTGTAGGAGGTGGTTCGTTGACCTGTGTCTCTGGCATATCCAGTACAAGATTTGGAAGGTCGGATAAAATAGAAGGAGGACTATTGTCCACCTCCATTGTTGACTCTGATGAAGTTGTCAACTTGGAGGGATGGGCCATAGACATCTCCGACCCCGGATTATCCACCTCCATTGCCATTAAGTCCATCACAGTTACCGTAAGCGTAAGATGTGCCTAGAGTAGTGACATATGAAAATATAAATCCCAGAAGATTTGTAAACACTCACCTGTAAGCGCTCTTTTCACGAAAGTAACTTGGTGGTGTGCTTTGGTGTAGATCCTCCAATCCCCCTTCCTCTTCGTAGTTCATGGGATGTCTGGTGTACGCTTTCAAGAACCGAACAATTTTTGCGGTGGCGACTAAGCGCTGCTTCGTTTGCAAAATTCCGGTTGCAATTCTTGACGCATTGAGGCATAGACTCCGAGCCTGAATCAGCAAAGGGCAGAAGGTTTATCAGCAAAAGAAACCAGAAAAAGCAGGACCTCGCAGAGAATACTGCAACCATAGAGGAAAGTTGAAAGAGAGGCAAAGTGCAGCGTCGTAGTCAGAGATTCGCTGTTAAGTAACTTGAAAGACTTGGCGGAACTCCGACGAGTCACTGATGAATGATCGAGACTGAGGCTGCGAGTCAGCAACAGCTGCTAGTTATTGATTCACATCATGATGTTGGAGTCAGAACGCAAAAAAATAACAATGATAAATGTAATTCAGCGCTGGCACAGGAAAAATTCATGGAATAGCAGTAGTAGTATACAACATTCGTGCATTAGCACTCGGAGGCGCACCACACAGAGATAAACAAGTTACAACCAAATTGAACTGGGCAGTGATGGGTCGGGCTGCTTGTCGTATTTAGACAATGGTTAGCGTATTTAGACAATGGTTAGCAAAGCTCCTAGTCAATCATCCCATCCGTGGCTTGTTTTTTTCAGGAATATTGTCACAATCTTGATCAACGAGATTTCCAGACTAGTAATCGGAGCGTATGAGTGCGCTTCGGAGAAAATGATTACTAGTAGTGCTTACTGATTCTTTATTTTTGACCTTTGATTTCTTCGATTGCCCCTGGGCCACTGTCGAAGTGTTGCGAACACGTTTACTTTGGAGAATGGCCTCTGGTGTTTGAGTCTGCACACGCCATCTCAAATACCATAAGGCATAGTTGTCTTCAGCAATCTTTTCCGCCTTCCAATCTGAGGCACAGAGCCTAAGGTTGAAAAAACTGGCAGCCATCGCATGGTAGTAGAACTTCTTGCTCTGCACATCCACTTTTCTCCAGGACGTTGGGGCCGCACCTGTAATTCCAAGCTCCAACCAGAGATTCTGAGCAAGGCTGCGCATCAGGTGTACTGATTCTTCGCTCACAGCATGGCCGTGTTGGTCTTCAACGTACTGCATCGCTCCAGTTGGGCCTACAGTCTGCTGTGGGAAGTTAGTTACCCCTGCCTCCCTATTACTGATGGTACTGACGTTCTCCTTAGAAAATTTGGTCCAATCGGCCAAGTTCCAAAACTTCACATCCGGATAGTCCACCTGTTCAAGGGGTGCTGCGTTGAAGCCCACGGCGATTGGAAAGAGCCTAACTAGCGAGTTAAAAGCAGAGCTGAAAATCAAGTCATCAGTCATGGTCAGAATCGAAGTGTTGCCAATTAGGACATACAAGAGGGTTGAATACGATGCATAAATAATCATGTTGTTATTCTTCAACTCGGCGATCTCGTTTCGCAACCCCATGATGACCTGGTCCTGGCTCGGAAATGCGTGTGGCATGGGCCCGGACGCGTGCACGGAGGCGTGCATGGGCATGGGCATGGGCCCGGAGGACGCGTGCATGGGCATGGGCATGGCCCCAGAGGCGTGCATGGGCATGGGCCCGGAAGCGTACAAGGGCATGGCCCCGGGGGCGTGCATGGAGGCATGCAAGCGCAGCTGTTCAAGTTCAAGTTGGTGCAGTGGCCCGTGCAGCGGCGCGGGGGGTATAGCGATGACAGGCATTCCTCCTGGGCCACTGGCATGCCAGTGACTCGAAATTATCGAAGGCTCAGCGAAGACATGTTCACCGGCGAGTTCAACTGACTGAGTGCCAGTGGATATACTGCCGCTGGGCCCGGTGCGCTACAAATTGATATGAGAACTTGAATGTATCCGAGTACGATGAGTACATTGACTGTGGACTTACCCAGCTTGGGGGTACATTAACAGAGTTATCGATTCCATCAAGTAACCCCGGGCCTGGGTTGCCGGCGCCACTGGCAACTGGCATGGCGGTCGCGTTCAAGTTGGGGAACATAGGATACTCCATATTGTATACTTAATACTAGTAGGCGGATCTGAGTCAGTGGTCTGAGGGTGGACACTGGCACAGATTAAAAACGATGCTACCTTTCGTAGTATATGTACTAATCAATGTCGGCTAACTTGCAATCTAGAATGACAGAGAAACAAGAAGGACATCGCATATCAGTACGCTGTAACTGCACCTAATCAACTGGTGATTGACTACACTCAGGCCGCTGAGGACTCCTCACCAAAATCAAATCAATTGAACTCGCAGTGCTCACCAAAATCGAATCAATTGATTTCTCAGTACTCACCAAAATCAAATCAATTGATTTCTCAGTGCTCACCAAAATCAAATCAATTGGTTTCTGTCAAAACTCGCAGTGCTCACCAAAATCAAATCAATTGATTTCTGTAGTCCCCACCAGGCTCACACAAATTAATACAATTGATTTCCGGAAGACTACACATACTAGTTACAGCGAATACAGACTATAAATTACAGGAGCAGGGACTCGGCTAATAAGTGACACAGTAGAATTTCAATTTGAATTAGTAACGTCAAAACTTGAAAGTGGCATTACGCTTCCGAGTCTTGAAATCCGATCCAATGGCTTGCTTGCTCCGAGTCGCTTCCGTTGTGCACAAAAGACCTTTGGTGCTGGGACATGACTCTGACTTGGAGAAGCCTGAGCACGGCCAGTCTGAGGCTCCCCAACGCAATTGTATGCCGCCTTTAATATTCGAAGAGCTTGATCGTACTGAAAGTTATTTGGTACGCATGTCCTCAGAGAAAAGCACGTAGTAATCATATCCTTGACGAACAGAGTAAAGTCGCACCAGTATGGTGTGAAGTACGGAAGGATAGCAGCGTCGTAGCCCTCGAGGTGAGCCAATTTGCGATAGCCAATTTCTCTTACGGAGTCACTGCAGAACCAGGTGGAGATAGGTGGAGGCGTATCCGGATGGGTTACATCCAAGTTGTACAATGGTAGACCAGGGCCTCGTACCAATGTGCAGATATAAAGGATAATGTAAAGGATTGATTCAAGGTCATGTTGGGGTTTGTGGACGAAAGTTCCATTTGTTGCAAGAAGGGCCTCGACGGCCATGAAGGGTGGAGTACCCTGGTAGGTTGAATGTAATGAATATTTGGACAATTTAAGTGAATGAACAAACGAACCGTTCGAAATGTGGGTCTAGTTTGGGCTTGAGTCAAGAAGTTGGGCTCACTAACAGCTGGTACCCCTCCTGCGACACCCCCAGTATCAGCCATATGTGTGACAGAAGGATCGGGTGCACAGTCTTGGCGGGTGACAGCAGTGTGATGCGGGGCCTGGTCCGCGTCTACTGAGTAGTCATAATCGATCAATAGTCCGACGGCCTCAAACTTGTCATTCTTTCTGTTGAGCAGAATGTTGTTGGGACTCAAGTCGCAGTGCAAAACCCCAACATGATTGTATAGATAGCGGTGGGCTATAAATCATGGTCTGTAAGTTTATTCCGATCAGAGATAGGTCGGCGTACTTTCAATAATGTTTATCAAAACTCGGATGAACTCTTTCTTGGTTTTAAAGGATGTGATCGGGTCCCCGACAGGTGAAGTTACAATACGACGATGAATTCGATGGGTCCGACGTGCAATTCGATAATGTTTCGTCGAATCTTTGAGCCCACCTACGACAACATCGCCGCCGCAAATCAACGTAGGAACGCGATCTTTGAGTTCCTCGTGGGATAACATTTTGTGTAGATGTGCAAGCTCGTTGTTGGTACGATCCTCTCGAACCCAGGAATCCTTCATGATGTACCTAATGCCTTTATGGGCCACAATCCACACTTGGGTTCCTCGTCCAAATAGCGTTGGCAAAGCATGAATGCGTTTAAGAACTTCGAATCGGCGGTTTTCACATTCCACCGCAATGATATGGCCATTCAACGGATTAGTTTCGAAATGAGGATTGAGCCCGATATCTTCAGGGCTTCCAAACATCAGAAACGCTAAAATCGACAATAGGAGGAGACTA
>Ga0307517_10015331_pt1 | contig 10200 bp, 7 predicted proteins | sample 23_EM_MG_FD_194515 | JGI IMG/M metagenome (GOLD analysis project Ga0307517, IMG submission 194515) | Populus trichocarpa ectomycorrhiza microbial communities from riparian zone in the Pacific Northwest, United States - 23_EM | ecosystem: Host-associated > Plants > Roots > Unclassified | place...
TTATATAACAATACACTCTCTATATTATTATTAAACTATATATATATATATATATATATATATATATATATATATATATATATATATATATATAGAATTGAATTGAATTTGTCACAACTAATTTTAGAACTAATTAATTGGATTTGGCACCATTACACTTTTTTTCGTGATCAAGCATAGTAAACGTAAATCAATTTCTGTAGTGGAAGTGCTAAGAGTAATCCAATAATTAAAAACACCCATGAAAAAACATTTAAAACTTAAATCAACCTTATCCTGATTGCTAAATTTTAAAATCAAATGAAAAAAATATTTCTTAGAAAATGTAAAAGTCAATGTGCTTAGAGAGGGCTAGATATTGGTGATTCCGGACAGTTAAATGTTGAAATAATTAGTGTTTTTTTTAATTTAAGTTTTTTTAAAGTTAAGCCACCATGAAATATTTCACCAAACCCGCAATCTGAATTATATAACTAGAACAATCTGATAAAGAAATAAAGATCATAAAGTATTTTAAAATAAATTGTTAAATTTTAAAATTCGTTACCTGAGTCATTAGACCTAAAACATCCAATCTAGAAAAACCACGAAATCTAATTTTTAATAAATTAAATCTAATTTTATTATTATTAAGCTCCCACACGTTATCGCGTGCTGTGCACGAGCCATCAACGTTTTTTAATTAAAAAAATATTATTTTAATGTTAAATTATATCGCTGCCCTCAACTAAACTAACAATTAACAAAAAAAGATCGAGACAAAAGGACGCTAATACCCCTGCCCCTAATGAATTAAATTTCTTGGATATAAGAGTACATGTTTAATTGTACTATGTATTAAAAAATAAAAATATCTAAATACCCCTACCCGAAACAATTGAATTTTTTTTACTATTAAAGGTATTTTGGTTATTTTACTATTCATTAAAATATTGAATATAAAAATATCCCCAAACAAATCAATAATAACTAATACACAATATAAAAATATCAAAACAACCCTGATTTAAAAACAACTAAATTTTTTAGTCAAAGCTAAAAATATCACGCTATTATTGTAGTGAATAGTAAAGTGTATCTATGATTATAAGAAAATCATCTTCCCTTTGAGTATATTTGTTACAATGATGATATATGTCACTCTATTTTTGTAGTGAATATTAAAATGAGAAAAAATCACTTTTTTAGTATATTTTGTTATTAATAAAACACATTCATTAATTATAAGACTGGTTCTTGTTAGCTTTTAGAAAGGATCTCACCATATTGACATTGGCTTGTTCAAAGCATATTAGCACATTTGCTATCGAGAAAGTTGGTCAAAAACTCTATTTGTTTATGTTATGTGGTGTAGGGTTGTTTATATATATTTTAATTTAAATATAAATTTGAAATTGTTTAGTTAATATATAAACATACATCATAATTTTACATAGTTTTCATTGAAAACTTTATATTAAAACATTTGTTAAGAAAAAAACAATAATTTATATTCTTAACCCAAGAAGCTGGCAACCCAATGGTCTAATCATTGAAGTTTAGTTATGGAACACACATTCTTTTAGACATTTATATCTTTATCTTTTTAAAAAGATAAAAAGAAAAGAAAAGAAAAGAAAAGAAAGTAGAAGTATCTTAAAAAGCTAGCTCTAGCCAGCAATGCATGATAAAGGAAGCAGCAAACAATGCATGAATTATTCATTTATTGACAAATAGTGGATAGGTGACGGTCGATACAGAACTGGTCCACAGCCACCCTACGCCTACATTACAACTTATTGTATACAATATTATATGATATGATAAGTAAGTGCATACCAGTTCACAATTGTATGTGCAAATTAATTAATGTACATGTACTTGCCCGCAACTATATACTATTTTGTATTTTGTGTTTAAGAAAGAATTTAGTGTGTGTTTGTCTCTTCTTTCTATATTTATTTTTCTCTTTTTTGTTATAATTGCCTGTAATTGAAAAAAATAAATATAAAATTAATGTTTTTCAGGTATTTTTTTATGATTTTGATGTAAAACAATTATGAAAAAACTCTATTTTAATGATTTTTAAATTAAAAAATATAATACAGTATATTACCAAAGTACATGTATTAAATATCTCATTATAACATGGTGATATTTACATAAAAATATCTTTGGATTGAAAAAAATGGTTTAATTCATTTTCTTATTTTTTTTTATATTCTAAATTCGAGTTTTTCTTAATTAATCCACAAATATTTTAAAAATTAATTTTAAATATGTACTTAATTATCTTTAATCTAAAAAAATCTGACGGCTCGCAATTAAAGAAACAAAATAAAACCATCTATGTTTGGTCGACTCAATCCAGAACATCACAGCCTTCTTTGATCAAGTTCGTTTTACTATTAACTTCAATAAAAAAACAAAAAAAAAAAGGTTGAAAAAATCTTGCTAATTACCAAGTAAACGACCTGCAGCTGCAGGCTCAATTAAACACAATATTAATCCATTTTTTATTAACAAGAACAAGCAAAAGCAGTCAAAAACCAGCTATATCAATTGTAATTGAATCGCAATTCATCACAGCTGACCTCTCCCTCATTTTTCAGCTTATATAAAACAAATGCCAAAAAACAAATTAGGAGAAGTGTAAAAAAGAAGAAGTGCCCAACGTTGTAAGAAACAGCTTGTCCTTCAACTAAGAAAACCAAACCCATAATCTTCTCCTTCAATCAAAAGCCAAGAAAACCCTACCATCTTCATCATCATCCCTTGAAATCATTTCTCTTTGTTTCTGAAAGAAAACTCCCTGTTATAATACTTCATGGCAATAATTCCTCCTCAAGTTTTCCCGCCAAGAAAACGGAGGCCATCAGCCGGAGCATTTATTCCACCAAAATTTTCTGACCAGAGGCTTCTCCAATCTCTCTTTCTACTCTCCCAAGAAATATCTTCTCTCAAACCTCTTCAGTTTCTTCTGAAACGTAACTCTTTGTCCATCATACGTAAAGCGAAGATCCTCGCAATCTTATTCGAGGAACTTTTGAAAAAACCAATTCTAGTTTTATCTCCAACTCTCTTATGCTTCGAAGAAATGTACTTAGTTCTTCAAAGAATCAAGACCTTGCTTGAAGACTGCGTGAATGGAAGCAAGATGTGGCTATTGATGCAAAGCGATTCGGTTGCTAATAATTTCCATGAGCTGACGGTAGAATTAGCAACACTTTTGGATATTTTTTCTGTCAAGGAAGTCGAGGTTAGCGAAGACGTTGAAGAATTGTTTTTGCTGTTAAGGAAACAATGCTCCCAGGCAAAAGTCTTTGTCGATAAAAGAGATTCCAGTTTGCGGCTCGACGTGTTAACAATGCTTGATCGGATTCAGAAGGAGATTGTCCCTGATAACTCAAAGCTGGCAGAGATTTTTGATTTCCTGGGGTTACCCAATTCTTTATCTTGCAAAGAAGAAATTGAGAATCTTGAAGATGAAGTTCAAAACCAAAAAGATGAGAAAGCGAAGTCCGACATGATTGCTTTGATAGGACTCGTTCGGTACGCGAAATGCGTGCTGTTCGAGCCATTGACACCAGGGTCTGATAGCAAGACGAAAAAACTAGCATCGGATGCGAACATCCCGGCCGATTTCCGGTGTCCGATAAGCCTGGATTTAATGCGGGACCCAGTTGTGATGGCCACAGGTCAGACGTACGATCGAGAGAGTATTGCTCTCTGGATTGAATCAGGGCACAACACGTGTCCGAAGACAGGTCAGGCCCTGGTCCACACCAGCTTGATACCCAACCAAGCTTTGAAGAATTTGATAGCCATGTGGTGCCGAGAGCTGAAAATACCGTTTGAAACGGCGGGAGATAATAACAGAACTAACGGCGTTATAAAAAACAAGGCAGCGCTTGAGGCTACTAAGATGACGGCGTCGTTTTTGGTGAACAAAATGTCGGCCTCGCAGTCAATGGAAGCGGTTAACGGAGTTATTTATGAGCTTCGTACACTTGCAAAGAGTAATTCGGATTCCCGAGCCTGCATCGCTGAGGCTGGTGCCATCCCAGTGCTCGCGAGATATTTAGGTTCGGATGTAGGTGTGGGGTCTCTGAACTTACAAGTTAACGCCGTTACAGCTATGTTAAATCTTTCCATTCTTGAAGCGAACAAAACAAAGATCATGGAAAACGGCAAGGCTTTGAACGGCGTTATCGAGGTGTTACGCACGGGTGCCACGTGGGAGGCGAAGGGGAATGCAGCTGCAACTATATTCAGCCTATCTTGTGTGCACTCCCATAGGAAACTGCTTGGGAGGAAGACACGTGTCATTAAGGGGTTGATGGATTTAGCCAAAAGCGGGCCCCCGGGTCCCAAGAGGGATGCATTGGTGGCAATTTTGAATTTGGCGGGGGATAGAGAGGCAGCTCGGAGGTTAGTTGAGGAAGGAGTGGTTGATGTGGTTAAAGAAATGATCAATGTTCTGCCGGTAGAAGCCGCGGCGATACTCGAAATGGTGGTAAAGAGAGGAGGGATAATGGCGGTTGCAGCCGCGCATAACACGATAAAGAAGTTGGGCACATTGATGAGGGAAGGATCGGAGACAGCTCGCGAAAGCGCGGTGGCAACACTCGTCACCATCTGTCGAAAAGGGGGAGCAGAGATGGTGGCAGAGCTTGCAACGATAACTGGAATCGAAAGGATTATATGGGAATTAATGGGATCAGGGACAATGAGAGCAAGAAGAAAGGCCTCTAGTTTGTTGAGGACTGTAAAAAGATGGGCAGCTGGTTTGGATGGTGATTTTTTGGAGGGTCATAGTACGGTTGCAACTTCGAGTAGTTCCTCATCAAGAGTGGTCATATCAGTTTAACACATCTCTGTTTGTTATTTGTTTATAAATTGTAAGTAAATCTTAGACATTTGTAGATTTTTGCTTACAAGATTCATTGAGAATTTCATGTTCATTAACATCTGCTGTCTAGTCATTTATAAACAAGCCTTTCTGCATCTGGTGAAGTAGAAAAAAACAAACAAATTTGATGCCTCTGTGGACCAAACCCAGAAAGTGATCTAGAAATTGATTGAATTGCCAAGCCAAATGATGCTGAAATTCACCAGTTCGGCACCAGCATCAAGGGTCCTCCTGGGAGACTTGAACAGTTCTACTACCCTCAATTGGCCAGTCTTCTACAGGGACAAATGTGCAAAGAGCCATGCACCGACTTGAAAACGTGTTAGATTTGCGGCTTGTGAGTTTTTTCAATGTCAACGTAGCAGATAGCATTCAAAGGGAAAGAACGAGTCTGAAAAGTCAAAATCCCATGTCAGAAACACGTTATTGACTTATTGTTTCTACGAAGAACCTTCAAATGCTGACTTTTCTCTATAAGAGCTTATGGTCTTCAGCAACAAGCAAAACTCAAGTCCATTCCTCACCTTTTGATACCATTATAGCCTCTTCTTCCTCCCTACCTCTTCGTGTTTTCACAATCCTCTCATTGCTTCTGTGAGCAGATTCAGCTTTGCAACATGGTTGGATTTAATAAAATCAATGGTGCTATCTTGATACTCTTGCTTGTCATGGCTATGTCTCAACCTGCACATGCCAGGCTCTTAGGTGGCTCTCTACTGCACAACGTCGATGCTATCCAGCAAGGACCAGACCTAGCTTTCTCGGGAGGAAATGATGTCTCAGAAGGGGAGGAAGTTAACAAGTACAGGCCCTTGCTGCTTAATCTCCTTCCGAAGGGTCCCTTACCCCCATCTGGCCCTAGCAAGCGCACCAACAATGTCGTTAACTAATTTTTGTCGATGTATGTCATCAGATTCTAGCGATATTTCATATTTTTATTTTTTCATGCTCTTCATTAATTCTTTCTTTCTTTCTTTAATTCAACATGCCTATAAATTCTTAGGCTAGCTGGTGTAAGATACAGCTACTAGCAATAACTCAAGAACAGTAGAATTTCTGAACAAGAAATTGCTGATGTGCCATTGTAAGCGTGACAAATGGGAGTGAATATTGATACTTGTGTGCAATATATTGATGTAATTCTCTACCTAAAATGCCTTTCCAGAATTCTTGTCCATAAACTAGCAGAATTTGAGCTGCATAGCCCATGGAGCTAGGCCGATGGTCTCCTCAGCATAGCAATTTTAATTGCTGCTTTCTAAACAAGCCTACTGCCGTGAGTTCCAATGGGCTATTTTTTCCATTTTGTTTATTTAATTTAAAAATATCCTCATAGGTCAGTAGCATCATATATATATATATATATATATAAACTAAAAAAATTAAAAATTTAAATGAAGTTGCTTGCTCTAGCAAATGAGATGTTAACATTCCATTTTATTATTCAGGAAAGATTTTTGCGGGAGTGAATAAGATTTAGGTTTTGAAATTAATAATTGAATTAATTAATATTATGGAATCGTAAATAGCAACAACGAATTGCTGTTTTATTAAATTAGTTTTTGGAAGTTTTCTTTTAGGACTAAAATTAGACAATATCCAACGTTGTAGAGGAAGACACCCGGACATCATATTTATAATATAAAGTTATTGACGGCCCACATCAAAATTGTGCCGCTTGCCAAAGCTTCATTATATCATGGGCTAGACGATATGGGCTGCATCTCCAATATTCTTACAAATATCCATGAATAGGCACCTGACCTGGACCTAGATTATCGCTAAAACCTGAGGCAACAACGTTTTTAGAAAACAACTAGATCTTTGCGCGATTGAAATTTTTTTTTTAACGTAAGAAAAGTTAGGTGTTGTTAATGTATTCTTGGATAAAAAATAATAAATTAAAATATATAGAGATTGATTTGATGTGACCTGGTTAACTTGATAGATAAAAAAATAACCCTAACGACCAATAAAAATATAGTTTGATTTAAAAAAATCAGGACAATATTTTTTTTTTAAAAAAAGATTGAAATGAATACATATTAGATCGACTCAGGTCAACTAGAATTAACCTGTCAAATCCGCTACCCGGGTCATGAGACCTTGATAACCCTATAGAAAGCAAATAAAAAAAATATTATTATACCTAATTCTCAATCAACCCAATATTAAATGTTGAAATTGATAACAAAAATCAACTAAAGAAATGAGTCAAGTTAACTCGAATTAACCTGCTAAATATTGGTCATAAGACCGGGATAACCACATAGAAAAAAAATCAAAACAAATTATGAAACTTAATTCCCAATAAACTCAATGTTGATGGGTGAAATTAAAAAAAAAGATCAATTAAAAAAGGACAAAAAAAATTACCCGAGTCAACCAATCAGACCTGTGACCGGGTCATGAGACCGAAATAACCTCATAAAATACAAATAAAAAAAAGTTATGAAGCTTACTTTCCAATCAACCTAATATTAAACGATGAACTTAAAAAAATAACTAAAAAAGGATAAAAAAAAATCCAGATCAACCAGCCTAACCCGCAACTTAGGTCATAAGTTCATGATAGCCCTATAAAAAACAAATAAAAAAAATTATAATCCTACTTCCTAATCAACCTAATGTTGAAACATGAAATAAAAAAAACAAAAAAAACAAAAAATAACCCAAGTTATAACTCGTAAAATTTGTGACTCAGGTCACGAGACCAGAATAACTTTATAGAAAATAAATCAAAATAAATTATGAAGCCTTATACCTAGCAAGCCCAACTTTGGAGCCCTATATCCAGTAAACTCAATATTTGAGGATGAAATTGAAAAACAAATCCTAAAATATTTTGAGGACCAAAGTGAAAAAATGTTTGGCATTTTATTGTTCATTGCTACAGTGAAAAGCCAAATATTTTATATGTTAGTTATTTTTATTTGTTTTGTTTAAGAAATTAAATATCATGTTTGATAATCTTATTTTTTCTATTTAGTTTAGAAATTTATAGAGGTATTCATGGATATAGTTGGATTGGGTTTAGGCTTATAATTGTATCAAACCTAACTTCTGATATTTTACAAATTTTAAACCCGACCCATTCAAATTTTGCCTGGACTCGAGCGAGTTAGATATATTAGGTTGTGATAAACTTTTTATGGATATTACACATATTCACGAGTTGGCCTTTGTACATAATAAAATACAATACAAGAGGAAAAATGCTTAATACCTCAAATCACATCTAGTAGAGAATTTAGTTGATATAATTTATCCTTTTCATTTATTAATAATATAAATAAATTATTTAATAACTTAGTTGATGCCAATAAGTTTGGATTGATGTTTAGCATAAATATAATGAATTTCTTTTCTGGTTTAAAATATTTGAAATATAATGAGAAAATGTATGATCAAGTTGAACGGTGCAAAAAGATCCATATAGCTGATGCCAACAAGTTTGGATTGATGTTTAATAGTTGTTTAAATGAGAACAAATATAATTGTATGAACATATATTTAGTAAGAAATACAAACCTCTGTAACCTTTTCCTAGTAAAGTTTGATGGGGAGGATACCGAGCGAGAATAAAAATTAAGGCACTAATTGATTTGTATAGAAAACCAAATTTAGAGATATTTAGAAGAAAAAAAAATTACTACTATATTTTTCTAGACAAATTAGTGATGAAGGGAGATGCCAAATATATAATAGAAAATTCTAATAGATTTATAGTCCTCCCAGGAAAAGACTTCTTCTTTATGCATGATTAATTTTATTTGTAATTATGTTTTAGTAAGACAATTCATCTAAGTAAAAAGAAAATGAAGTGGGCCTACTCAAATATAATCACTTGAAATCCCCACCAACACCCCCACCTCCCATCACCAAAAGGAAAGGCTAGTATGTTCTTTTATGTAATCCTAAAATTCAACCACTATGAGACATCAATTGACAAAATTCTTCTGGAAAATGAAAGAGAAATTGAATTGTTAATTGAAAAAAGCAAGGCATTACAATTAGATTGGGCAATACTTGCTGAAGACATTACCAAGTCCTATTTATCCCTTTTTCCCGAGGATTCAATCGACCTCATCTTTAACATAATTTGTTTTTAAATACCAATGAACACAAAATCAAAGCTGTTCTATTATAAGAAAAAATTACTAACCTACAAAACAAGAATTGAAGAAACTAGAAAGAGTGAGGTTGTGGGTGTGGCTAAATAAAAGAGAAACAATGAGAATAAAAGGAGAATGAGAGTTATGGGTGTGGTATAGTTGTGCAACGCGTTACGGGATAAAGACAAAAGATAAAAAAAAAAAAATTAAAGAGTAGAAAAAATACTATTTATATTAAAGACTTTCTAGGGTTATTACTAACTAAATTGGCGGGTTGGGTCGGAATGGACGGGTTGGGTCGGAATGAGCGGGTTTCAAATATCCCAACTCGTCACCCGACTCATGATATTCATTCATTTAGTTTTTTTAACCCACTAACATTTTTAATATTCATATTATCTGACTTTAATGGGTTAATGCAAATATTTTAGATACCTCGATTTTTTGAACACCCTTAGAAATTTATATAACAATTTTATAATTATTTATTACAATTTTTTTCCTCTTTAAAATAAACTTAGCATTGGTAAAAACAAGTTGCTTTACTTGTATTTCAGTAAGCATTACAAAGAGAAAATTGAGTAATAAAGTCCAATAAGAATTCTTATGCTTTGAGATATTTTTTGATAGAATTATGTTTTTATTTATGCTTAATATATTTATTGTATTGTTTTTATTTCTGTTGGTTAATAGTGGAGTCTAACAATTTTTGGTGGTTAGTATTGTGTTGGTATAACCATGGTTTAAAGATGATACAAAACAGGACATGCTTCTATAATAGAGGATGAGGTGATTTTCCCATAAGAAAAAGAAATTAAAAAACTGGTGATAAAGAACATGTATATAAAGATTATAGAATTGACCTGATATTAAACGGAGCTGAAAACCTTTGCGGATCGTGAGGAGAGTTATCATGGATACATGATCGGATTTAAAGAACTCGTTTTAGAGGTGGGAGTAGAGGAAATAACCTTTGGATTGAGATGAATATTGTAGAGGTTTAGGATTTCACACATACTGTAACAGTCTCAAATTATAAACTCAAAATATATGATATATATTCGTAGCTACAATTTTTTTTATATATATATATACAATTTTCCTGAAATTTCGGCAGAGTTTCCTTTGTATTCTTTAGATACCAAGTTATCGACTCAATCATTTCTCAACCTGTAACATCAATCACAATATTCG
>Ga0307517_10015333_pt1 | contig 10199 bp, 15 predicted proteins | sample 23_EM_MG_FD_194515 | JGI IMG/M metagenome (GOLD analysis project Ga0307517, IMG submission 194515) | Populus trichocarpa ectomycorrhiza microbial communities from riparian zone in the Pacific Northwest, United States - 23_EM | ecosystem: Host-associated > Plants > Roots > Unclassified | place...
GCCTAAAACCATTTCCCACCAACCAGGCTCCAAACTTTGTTCCGGAATTGTTTCTTCTCTTCATCAGTCTCCATTCCGGGCTCTGAAGCATCTTCCTTGGGCTCCTGTTCCTCCTTCTCCTTGGCTCCCGCGCGGTTTGGCGAAGGGCCTCGTGAGATCGCGGCAGCCTGGAGTAGAGCCTTTTGTTTTCTCGATAAATATTTGCCCTCTCGTTGCATGGTCAACAGGGACTGGGGCTGTGCGGAAGAAGTCTTGTCTGCTCGGGAGGATACGGAGAGTTGGACTCTCGCAGAGCGTGTGGGCTCATCAAATTCGTAGTTGAAGGATTTATGGGGTCCTTCAGCTGGAGGGTGAGACGCTTCGCCTTCCGTGGTGGTGGGACGACCGGTCTTGACGTACTGGGAACCTCGTGCAATGAGATCATCGAATGTTGGTGTAATGGTTCGATCGGTGGCCTCCGTATCAGAGGGGAGAGAAGCAAATCCTCCCCACTTCACGAACGCTCTGGTGAGGTTGAAGGACTTGCGTTGGTCGAGCAGTTGGATCCGACTCGTGTGGGGTTCTGTGGACGGGTTTTTTTACGTGAGCTCATGTACAAGTACCGTTTAAATAAAAACTTACCGGAAGGTTCGAGGCGCAGGTCGTACACTTTATTTTTCCGCTTCCGTTCATCTACCTCGTCAACCATACGTTCCGTAACGCCCCTCCATTCCTGTAGTTCCTCTTGCGCTCCGGGAGACGGCTGGAGGAATGGCTGGAGGTCGACAATACCGACTCCACCTGGCCGTTTCCGCTCTACCTCTGGGATGGGGATTTGGAGGGCGGTCGAAGCGGCATCCGAGTATCTGGATGGGTCTTCCAGTTCTACCCAGAAGTATGAAAAGTACGTAGAGGGTAGCTCTCCGTCCTGAACGATAAAAAAAAGGTGACGCAGGGCTACAATTGAGTCCATCTGAGTCCAACGACCGGAGGTGAAGCAAACTCACCCTAAGGAACTTGAAAGCCTTGATTTTTCCACATTTGTTCTCAATTCCCCGAAGCATAGCAAACCCATCGGGCATGCTCGGTACACCATCCCACGGCCTGACGAATATTCTCGGAGGGCCACTCTTGGTAACAACTCTGTTATTAAGTATACGCGTTTTCTTGTTCAGTCTCGGTGGCATGGGCGAGGCCGACGGTGTCTCAGCGTAAGCTGAGGTTGAGAGAGCACGTCGGCACCATTCTGCTCTGCATGGGGAGAAGGAGGACGCGGTCCGGCCGAGGGAGGTGATCATAGGACACGGTGTGCGCGGGGTGGTCGTGCGGACGGAAGGAGCTGATCGGATCGGCCAGTGTATGCGCACCCCGGCGAATAGCAGAGGGGAGATTACAGGCAGAAACTCTAAACACGACGACGACGCAACACGAACATGAATCCCTTTCTAATAGGCTCTACAACTCTCCTCGAAAATGCAGGGCTCAGGTAGAACGACACCCCGAGTCTGGCTGGAATAAGAGCCTATACGCGTCCTTGTCAATCCACAAGCAAGTGCTCCACCGGATGAGACGCATTCACCTTGGTAGCAGTATAGGCGAATACAGCATTCGCAACATCACCAGCGACTCCAGGCCCCCTCTCGTTCTCGGTTGGCTCAAACCTTACGCCTTTGGGCGTTTTAGGATACCCAAAGAACCCATATCTTCGACCGACTTTCTCGGCCCACACTTCCCCGTCATCGACCCATGTCCCCACTTTTCTCTGCACCCACTCTGTCGTAGAAGGCTGGTCCGATGACGCCTCATCTGTATGAGTTTCCGCCCGGACAAATTCCACAAGCCGCTCTCCAACCCCCAGGTATTTTGCTCCGAAGAATATCCCGGCGAGTGGGACAACAGCCGTTATTTCGTGCAGAATCGCAAACGATATGATCAGCGAGGGGAGAGGTGTCCCTGTTCGAGCCGCCAGCGAGCCCAGTGCATTCTTGTAACCTTGGCGCGACCAGGCTTCGGACATGGTGAATTGACAGCAACGTTAAGCTTGCACATCAAATTTCAAACTCCAGTCCTCAGGAGATACCAACAACATACATGACATACATATTGGAGAGTAGCACGAAACCCACAAACGTAAAAGCCATAATGAAAACTAGTCCTCAACCTTATCGGCGTTAGCAGGATCCATAACGTCAATCCCCTTTGCTTCAGCTGCAGGATGAAATTAGTGAGTCACCGCTAAGTCATGCGCCTGGAATCCTGCCTTACCTTCAATTTGTTTGATCGGCCCCTTGAACCACTTCCTGGCTGAGACCAGCCAAAACGTGACCGAGTACAACACAACTATACCGACAGCGACGATCGCGTAGTTGAGTGTTTGTGAGTCGACGGGATTGGCTTGAGGAAGGATAAATACAATCGAGATAAGGCATATCCACAGCACGGCAATGGCCGCGACTGGATAGGAGAACTTTCCAAGGTGGAAGGGTCCTCTCACGAAGTCCGTGCGGTTCCAGAGTCGGAGGGCAATTGGAATCCCATACGAGATGTACAGTCCTATGGTTGCGATACTATACAACCAGGGGACCGTCAACAACCAACAAAAGTCGAGAGGGTTCATTTCGCACCTAGTTGCCGCAGCAAACGCAACGCCGCTCCCCAAGCTTGGGAGCCCCAAGATGAAGGATAGGGTACAGGCAAGCCAAACTGTCCTGACAGGCGACTTGGTTTTGGGGTCTACCTTATGAAAGAACTTGTGTCCCGGGATCCCTCCATCACGAGCGAAAGCATACATCATACGGGAGTTGGAAGTGATGGAAAACACGCTAGCACGAGGCGGATTGTCAGCCATAATGTCGCGTGAGGATGCGGGGGTGACCCACCCGCAGAAGTACATGCACCCGATGACAATCACCATCAAAACGATGGCGCCCTTAGGACCCACCGTATCGAGGAAGATTTGGGTCACCGGCTGACCGGTCGGGGAATGGAGCGTAGTGTCCAGATCCTGGATCGAAAACAGTAGTCCGAGGATGAGGAACCAGCCCAAAATCGCGGAGACGCCGATAGCCATGATAATGCCGATCGATCCGGACATGGCGGCATTGTGGGTTTCCTCCGTCATCTGCATCCAAGATTCAATCTCCAAAGAAGGGAATCACGACCAGGTTCTCTTACGTGTGCGCTGGCGTCGAAGCCCGTGAGGGTGTATTGAGCCATGAGGATACCAATCATAACAACATATCCTTTGCTCGAGCGGACACTCCAGCCTGGGTCCCCGGTACCATCCAGAAACTGGGTGAACACGAAGCTACCGGATTGACGCCCCGGGGCGGCGGCGAGAATGGAAATAACAACAGCAAAGGTCCCGATGGCGTGCCACCAAATGGAAATGTTATTCAGGTACTTGAGGAGGTGGACTCCAAAAGTGTTGATCAAGCCTGCACACATGTCCAGTACGTGCTTGGTTGATGGAAAAAAAAACAGCCAGTGCGTACCTTGGCTAACCAACACGGCAGCATATATGCCGATCGTCGTTTTCTCACTTGGGACGAAGCTGGTGTTAATAGTAGCAGCGGTGGAGATGAAGGTTGCGCATCCAAAACTATGGTGATGCATCAGCACTGTACGACATCTCGGATACTGTGTGAAACAAAAAACCTAATTCCGGTGGTCACAGCGACCTGGCCGAGGAGGTTGAACCAACCACAGATCCATGAAGCGAAGGGTGCCCTCTTGGGAGTGGAAAGCATAGCCGCCCAGAAATACGGGCCACCGCTGGTTGGGTGGGCACTGCAGACCTCTGCAAAAAGTTAAGTGGAGAAATTAGGCACGTATTGAACCACAAACCCGCCATGGCCAAACCAACAGCCATCGTGAAAACTAGGTTGCGAGTTGAGTCTCGCGAGGGAAGGACAAAGCTTTTACCCACAGGCAACTACCACAAAGCCCCAAACCATAACCACTGGACCTCCGGTATTCTGAGAGAGAGAAAAGGTTGGTTAGTTTCCGGTGACACGAGACATGTGGAATGCGTACCAAACCATAGAGGAACAGTGAAGGTATACCAGTCATGATGCTGATGATAGAGAAGGAGACGCCGAAGTTCTGGAGAGTAGGTCATGAAAAATGGACTCCCACAGGCGTTCGAAACTGTTGCACCTGCACGAGACTGAGTTCTCGTCTGTAAGAAAGGGGAAATCATGTCAGCACGCGACATTACCCCACAGAGTGGTGAACGAACTTGAGCTCCTGCTTGTAGCCCATCCTGGCGAGTTCGGCCTCGTCAGCGGCGACCGCAATGCCTTTCTCATTATCTCTGGTAGGGCTCGAGGACATGACTACGACGGCTCGCCGAGTGGTTCCGGGAGAAGGGGAGCGAGGGCTCTGCGAGCCTGGCGACGGTCAGGTTCGCCATCAGCGGGAGGTATACAATCGCTGATAGGAAGATAAGAGGGCCGTGATTCCGGCTGGGAAGGTGGATAGATGAATTGGCCAGTTGGCGGAGTCTCGCATCATGGGTGAACTGTATGTGCCGTCGGCAAGCGAGGCCACGGTTTGATAGGGCCACACATAGAAATGGAGTTGTATGAAGGGGCGCGTCGACGGAATCTGGGATAGTAAACGCCTGTCCAGCGATTCCTCAGCTTCAGACACGACGACCAGGCCCCAGCCAGAGAATCCGCAGACCAAAGATGTCGGTTCGATTGAAGAAGGCTAAGCGAATGTCTGCGTCCCCCACCCGATCCCGTAGTCCTCATGGAGGGGGAGGACAGGGCTCAGAGGTCTCAAACTTCACCTCTGCCTCCCAGGTTGTCAGGAATCTCAACAACGTCCTCTCCGCCATAAACACTGCCCTCCCCACACCCACCTCACCCCACCCTCCGACCCACGACCAGCCCAAAAGTCCAGTCCAAACCATCATTGACAATGACCAGTTGCAGTTTCAGAAAATGGCCCTCTCCCTCAACCAGATTCAGCTCGATACCCAGAGTCCTCCCCCGGTCATCCCCGGGGAATACGCGGAAGCTGAAACTAGCGGGTTGCAGTCGCAGTCTACCGCTCAATCCCGTTCGCCCCCTTCTTCCTCCCATTCAACCGATGCTGTATATCCTGAGGGGTACGCCGAACCTAGCACACCATCCACAGCTCGTCCGCCTTCTGTAGCACGCATGCACCGTGTCTATACCCAACCTGAGGAACACGAAGTTCGTTCACCGTCCACTTTTCAGACCGGGACGGGCTCCACCGGTTCTTATGGCCCATACTATCACCGTCAATTTGAAGACCAAACAGAGCCCGGACAATCACCTTCGACTATCCGTCCCCCTGCCCCCGTGCCGAGCCATAGCCAGACTCCCTATCACTACCAAGGGGCTTATCGTCATGTCGAGCCCGACTCCCCGACTTCCCCTTCCTCTCCCCATTCGCCACATTACCAAAACTGGCACTCTGCTACAGAGAACCAGCCGCTCCAGAGGACCATCGAGGACGTCCGCTTCCAAGTTTCCCGCAGCATTGCCGCTCGGGCGATCAGGAAAGCAGAGCTCGTGGACGGTTCAAAAGTCGGTGTCGTCTTCACCCTCAACAAGTCTCAGGACGACAAATTCCTGCGTGTTATCGCGGATGAGATTCGTGCTTTGTTAAACACCGGCTACACCCCATCCCCCACCACTGTCACATCCCCCGGTAGCCAAGGACAAGGCGGATTTCTCTTCGCCCTCACAACGTCCAGCCGTGCGCCCTCGAGCTCAAATCGAGGCACGACTAAAAGTGGGCACAGCCAGAGTCATTACAGCCATAGCGTTCCTAGTCAGAGCTTCATGACGGGCTCTGGGTCACGAAGGAGAAGCTCACCACCCACCAAATTGGTTATCGTTGGTTCATCCCCGGTATTCGTCCACCGAGCAATTCTACTCACGAGATCCAAGTTTCTGGGGAGGACTGTCGAGGACGCCAATTACGATGTCCGGGTGCCAGGGCCGGAATATCTACACCCGACCGCTGCAGTCATCCCCGGAAATACAGGCGTTATCCCAACCATGAGTGCCACACCGAGGTCTATGTCGATGCCAATGGCGGAGCCAACTACGATCACACCTGAACAAGAGCTTCTCTGGGAGGTCGGGGTCCACGGGTTGTGTGGTTCATCATATGACGAACTTGCGCTCAGAGATGTTGTCAAGAAATCCGTTGGTAACCTCATGGAACCCCTCGTCCCTCCCCCCGGTTCTCTATCGGTTACACAGCTTCTCTCACACACGAGGGCCAAACTGGAGAGGATGACCCCAGACGAGGTGTTCGGCGAGGTGACGAGCGCGGATGAGATGGGTCCACCCATATTCCTGATCGACATCCGGTCCGAAGGTCAGCGACGTGAATTCGGGACCATCCCTGGGTCGATGTGGATCGACCGGAACGAGCTGGAGTGGAAACTTGATCCCCGCAGCCGCGGCCGGCTGGGTCCCAGTGCGGCCGTGGATAGGTTCGACGTGAGGGTGATTTTGCTGAGCCACGATGGCAACGCATCCAGCCTTGCTGCTCGGTCGCTCCAACTAATTGGGTTGAGGAGTGCGACAGATGTCGTTGGAGGGTTCCTTGCGTGGAGAGCTGCGGGGTTACCGTTAGATCCACCCAGAACAGACGGGGGTCACCAATATGAGGACTCTCTATCTTCTGCCACTGAAAGGGGTCATGGACCGCCTGTCGTAGGACGTTGAGATTGATTTACACTCGACATATGTGGGTTTTTGTATCGGCTCTTTTGGGAATCTATCTACGCCATGAAATTTGCTCCGACCTAGGCTACAACCGTGTGCCTGGGAAGGACGGGAATTATTTCCCGTAAAATCAAACATTCGCTCGCATTTCCCAATCCCGACGAGGCGTTTGTCACCTTTGATCTTCAAGTCTGGACCAGGGTCGTGAAAGGTCATGTGGCGCTTGGTCTCGAAACTGAGCGCCTGCTCCGGAGACGTGGCAACAAACCATCCTGCCAGCTGTTTCACAGGCTGTCAGTACAAAGGGGTGACATAGCGTGAAGAACCCTCTTCTAGAATTCCTCGTGCGTCAGTTGTTGACCGAATCGCATCAAAGTGTCGATCAGAGGTTTGTTTCCCCAAGCGCCACGACGTTGTTTCGTGCCAGATTTCCGGGACCGTGGTGTTACCGGGGGTGCAGTGAAGTGACGAAACGAGAGCAGTTTGCGACCGATTTTGGCGCAACAAGCCGAACAGGCTCTTCTATCTGTTTCGTAACGGTTTCGGGTGAAGCTTTGCATGTCATTGTGACCAAGGCAACCCAGAGAGGGCCCCTGTCTGGAATAGCCCTTTGGGACATGTGGCCCGATGCGCAAACTCTCGTGAATCTCACGGTGTCTCCGCTGGGTGCCGTGGACAGGTGTCGGGTTCCCGCGACACCCGAGGGGCCGTTTGTGACAGTGGAAATGCTTCCTTCCCTCCTGGAAGAGTGTCATTGTAGCCGAGTTGTAAAGCCACCCGTGACCCGACGGAGCGGGCGGGGTCTTGACATTTCCCCCACGAATCCACGGATAGCACTGGCGTTACGTCTTCCGGACTCTGCGGATGGCGACTCGTCCATGTCAGACGTGGTATAGACCCTTTGGCATCATCAATGCTGGTATCAATACACTGGGGATGTATACGAAGAGACCGCGTATAGATATAAATATCCATCAATCTTGGAATGCGTACTTCTCTCTTGCTTCCCAACACGACGCTGTGAGGGCTGCCACACAGCGCGGAGCCGGGAAGGTGCTGAGAAGAGCGGGCACGGTTCAGAATGCAAACACGTCTATATCTCCCATCTCTCCGTCCGGCGAAGCCTATAAATACGACGAACGTTCACCCAACGAAGCGCACGCCAAGAGGAAAAAAACAATGCCCACCTTGAGCCCAACGATCCGTTCGTCATCGATCATGAACCCCGAGTACACCGCGCTCAGATCCTTCCTCATCGCGTGGGTATATGGGAGCTTCGAGACAACATCGTTGACGAAAACGCATGAAGCAGGGACTCTTGAGGGTTCCGTGTGAACAGTATAGGAAACCTCGCGGGTAACGGCCAAACTCGAGCTAGGGGAGGAATGTAGAGTTGGCGGGGAACCGGGGAATGAAGATGAGGAAAATGATCTCGGTGTTTCGGGATGCGTGTCAGCTTGTGTGTCCTTTCTCGGTCCACTGCCGGATGCTTGCGCCCGATCAGTGGTCCGGGTAGTATTATCAGCTTCAGGTAGTTTCTTTGGGTGAACGTTGAAGTCAAACACTTCCAAAACACATGCCCACTTGTTCTGATCGGACGGGTGAGGTGGACACACGACCTTCAGCCCGTGGACGTACCTACCACAAGAAAAAGGAACCACGTTTGGTTAGCAGGAGTTCGCGCGCCAAGGACATTGAAACCAGGGAGACAAAAAATTAAAGCCTGTGAGCACATGAAACGGGGTGCTAACCTCAGCCACCTCGGCTGCATGCCGTAAGCCATGAATCTGGTGTGGTCTACACCCCATTCCTCCCATAACAGCATCCTCGAGGAGTTTGCGTGCTGCGTTCCGCCACTTCGGTGCTCATCGACGAGTTTGAGAAAAAAGTCGTTCTTGACAAAGAAGAAGAAACGGAATCTCCGATCCAGGGTCCCACCGGGGATGTGGTACTGAACACACATAGCGTGGATCCTCGAGTGTTTTGAAACGGCGAACGGTTTCTCTTTGGTTGCCCCACATTTTGCTGAGGGTGAATCAAAGGTGGTGAATGGTCCCGAGTGGGTAGAAAACAGGGCTGGGGTAATCGTTGGCTGAAGAGCGGGCAAGCGCAGAGAGACAACATGGGTCAATACGGGATTGGTTGGTGGGTCTTGGAAAGAGTATATCTCAATCGAGCCGCAAAGATCTCGGCTTGTAAGGATGAACGCGCGGTTGGAAATGAACGAAAAGTCCCAGATGCCCGGAGGCAGGCAGCCGTAGTCTGTTACGTACTTTGGAGTATGTCAATGCGCATACATTCGGCGATACAACAATGGAGCTCACGACAAGAAGTTTTCCCGACTTCCAGTTCCAGATAATAAGACCAGGGTTTTCGATCCAAAAGAAGATGGCGAGGACGTCCTCCGCTATGGCGATGAATGAGTTTGTCATTACGAAAGGGAGACTACAAGTGTGGGTTATCACGGGGTGGGTGGCCTCAGGGTGGGGCCTGTGAGATGAGACGGTCATGAGATGGATTTGGATTTGGCTCTGAGGGAAGAGGCCATTCCTGGGAGATAGGGAGTTAGAGGGAAAGCGACTCCTTGGATGGATAAGAAGGGACAGACTCCGAAACGTAGCCGATTAAGTCTTGGGTTGGGTCAATAACAAAGTCCTTGCTGGAGACACCAACGTCCTCCCTGACAACAAACTGGGGCAAGAGATGCTTTCTGGAAGGAAGGTTTGATATGATAAAGTGGCGAGAGCCACGGCCAGAGTTTGTGCCTATAGATTTGACGAAAACACCGGAGACGAGTTCATATGCGCGACAAGAGCCGGACATGGGAACGCGGAACCTGTACTTCCAGTTGAGGTTGCGCCAGGCGTCGCGTCGACTGAGAAGCAGCTGGAGTTTCTCATAAGTAGGGGAGAGTTTCGACTGGGGGAGGTCTATGAGACCGTCGAAGGCGAGTTCGATCTTGTAACGGAGTTTGTGGGAGCCCCATATGATAGCATTCAAGAATCTACAAACCTACATGAGCGTGGAGATGAGCCGTTTGCGTGAAACGGGAAACGGAAAAGGGGACGTACGGCCGCGCATCTGAGGATATGGATATGGTCAAGGTGAGTGAGGATCTGGATGACGAGCTCGGTGGGAAAGTCCTGGATGGTGGCGTTCATGGCTGCGTGGTGGGATCTGGGGATCTGGGATGAAATACGAGGCGGGGGTAGTTGGGAGTCGACAACGGGAAGGTTTGTGAGAGGGGTCGCATGGGCGCCTGTGTTGGGGCTAGCGGGTGAAAATTGCGAAAATATAAAATCAAATGTAATTTATTCTGAATTTGACTGATGGGGGAGGAGATACGTTAGGATAGGCGTCTGGGTTGGCGGGAGAGGAGATTCGAGGACGGAGCGGTAGCAGACCTTAAGATGCTCAGCAGCTAAAAACTCCCCTTGTCCCTCCCTCTCATCTCCATCCAGTTCCCCTCCTCCCCTCATGAAGGACGTCTCTAATCTCCGCTGG
>Ga0307517_10015334_pt1 | contig 10199 bp, 8 predicted proteins | sample 23_EM_MG_FD_194515 | JGI IMG/M metagenome (GOLD analysis project Ga0307517, IMG submission 194515) | Populus trichocarpa ectomycorrhiza microbial communities from riparian zone in the Pacific Northwest, United States - 23_EM | ecosystem: Host-associated > Plants > Roots > Unclassified | place...
GATAAAAATTCCGCCCTGCCAGGAGTTTCATCTGGTATAAGTTGATGAAACGCTCGTCCACACCCATATTTGCCATGGTGACCTGGTCATTCATCGGAACATCCGTCCTGTGCACATTATTGATCTTGCCCAATTCATTTCCCGGTATCCGGCCGGAAACTGCGGCACCTTTCACATGCGCAAGCTGTTGCACCGTATTGATAAATCCATCCGCATTAGTCATGAATGCCGCGCCCTGATTACTGAGTACCGGTTTGCGCAAGATCAGCATCTGCTGCATATTATATCCAAGCGATTGCCCGGTCATAAACCGGAGCTGTCTGTATACAACAAAAGAACCGATGATCAGGAGTATGCTGATGGCGAATTGCGCAGTAACCAGGCTTTTCCTGAGAAATACACCGGAAACAGATCGCGTAAACTTTCCTCTCAATACTTTCAGCGGGTTGTATGCAGAAAGGACAAATGCAGGATAAAAACCGGATAAGAAAATGCCCGCAACCGAAAACAGCACAAACAGTATGGTAACGCCGGTATCTGCAGTTTGTTTTGAGAACAGCATGCCGATAGAAAGTTCGCGATTCACCAGTTGGTTAAATCCATTCTGCAGCAACCCTGTAAGGAAAACCGCAATGATGATAGCAACTATGTTTACCAACAGCGCTTCGGTCAGGAACTGTTTGATCAGTTGCAGCCTGGATGCGCCTGTTACTTTCCGTATACCCACTTCTTTTGCCCTTTCCAGTGACCTTGCAGTAGACAAATTGATATAGTTTATCCAGGCCAGCACCAGTATGAACAAGGCGATCACCAGCAGGCTCCATACGATACGGTAATTGCTTGTCTTACCGATCTCGTATTCAAAATTGGAATAGAGATAGGCTTTTTTCAAAGGCTGCAGGTAAAATACTTCTCTTATACCGGAGGCGGCAGCTTTGGGAAAGTATTTTGTGTTCAGTGCTGCAAATTTCCGTTCGACCGTTCCGGGATCGGCGCTTTCCCTCAACTGAATGTATTGCCAGAATGAAGGTCGTGTAAAATCATAATCGGCCTGTTCAAGCCGGTTGTTCCCACTGCCGCTGTAGAGTGAAACATACGATACCAGGAGATCAAAGTGCAGCTGCGATTTGACGGGTGCGTCCTTGCAGATACCTGTTATTTTATAGGGCAGAGAATCCGTGTCGAATATCAGCATCTGTCCGAGCAAGGTTTGCGGCTCTTTCACGCCCATCTGTTCCCTTGCCATTTTTTCTGAAACAATAACACTGTTAGGTTCCTGCAAAGCAGTCCGTTGATCACCTGCCAGCAGCGTGTAGGTAAACATGGAAAGGAAGGAGGCGTCCACTAAAACGGTGCGCTGGTCAGCTATTTTTTTATCCGCCCATGAAATAACCTCGACCCTGTAAGGCGTCACACGGCAGTATGCCTCTACTTCAGGTATCTCCTGTTTCATGGCCTTGCCAATTCCGGAATAGGTCATGGTGCTGTGCTGCACCAGTGAACCCTGCTGGTAACGGTCATTCACCACCCTGTACAGGTTATCCAGGTTTGTATGGAAACGGTCAACGCTCAGTTCCGCAGTTGTATACTGGATGATCAGGATGCAGGCGCATAACCCGATGGCAAGTCCGGCAACAGAAATAAATGAAAAGAATTTGTGTTTGAACAGGTTTCTCCAGCCTACCTTTAAATAATTACGGAACATATCACGGGAATTAGTTTGTTTAGCAAGCCTGAATGGTTTTATAAATTCCAGTCTTAAATGACGGATAACGTTCCAGGTGAATTGTCGTTTAGCTTTGCCCGGTGATTGCAGATATTGACGATTAAACAGTTCAATGATATTACCTTCTATTTCATCAAGGTAATCTTCGCGACAAAACCAGCGAAGGAGCTTTAATGGTCCTTTTGGCGGATCGGGCTTCATCGAGTGAAGGAAATTTTAGGAATTTGATTATAGATACTGGTACGAAGCTCGTATTGGTTATCGAGTACCCGTTTGCCCAGGGCGGTAATCACGTAAAACTTCTTTCGCCTTCCACCACGATCTTCTGTAATACCGCCAAACCTTGATTTAGCAAAGGCCTTTTGCTCGAGGCGCTTTAATGCAACATGAATAGCACTGATATTTACTGTCTTTGATAATTTTTCTTCGAGATTTTCATGAATGCTGACGCCATATGCTTCATCGTGCAGAGCAGCTACCATAAGAAGAACGAGTTCTTCGAATTCACCCAGGGAATGTTTCATGGTGTATTTACTTAACAAAAGTAAATATAATATAGTAAAACCACATTTCGTAAATAAATATTTTAGTCTGCTTTGAAATGTAATTTATTTATATTTACTTTGTAATTCAAAGTACTTTTATATAAATAGTATAATCTGGCATCAACTCAACTTTTAATGTATGAGTATATCAGGCAGGCTTAACCATGCATATTATGAAGCAAAGGGAAACAAATGGTTTCATTATTTTGCCGTTCTCTGTCGCATCCTGTTGGCTCTGGGATTTATTTTATCAGGGCTTGTAAAGATCAGGGGAGAACGGTTCGCCAGCGGCCTGTCCGCTAATAATCCGATGGGGCACTATCTAGAAGCGCTTTACTACACAGGATACTACTACACATTTATCGGTATCTCGCAGCTGATAATTGCTCTTTTGTTACTCATTCCGGCAACGGCGCTTCTTGGTGCACTGATGTATTTCCCCATTATCCTGAATATTTGCATCCTGACGTATGCTGTCCGATTCGAAGGTACTCGTATCACAACACTAATGCTGCTGGCCAATATCTATTTATTATGTTGGGACTACCACCGGATAAAATATATTTTACCAGGTAAACCAATTAAAGAAGATGGTTACTCAGCAAGCGAAAAACCGTTGAGCAATAAATTTCCGCTCCTGTTTTTTGGATTTGTTGTTGGGATGATAGCTGCGGTAATAGTTGTAAACCAGTTCCTTTATGACATCCGGCCTGGTAATTTGCCGATTGAATGCACAAATGGATGCCCTGGGGATAGTGATCCAAAGGCCTGCGAAGAGTTTTGTGATTGCATTCATAATAAAGGCAAACCGCTGCAGGAGTGCCTGATCGAATATAATAAACATAAAAGACTAAAAAATACACCATGAAATGTAAAACGATGTTTACCTCGCTGCTACTACTATCTCTAAGCGTCACGGGCTATGCGCAATCATTAGACAAGGGCAAACTTGATCAATTGTTCAACCGGCTGGCCGAAAAGGACAAGGCGATGGGAACATTACTGATCACTAAAGAGGGCCAGGCGCTGTATGGCCGCTCCATCGGCTACGGATCTATCAATGGTGCCGAAAAAAAGCCATTGACCATGTCGACAAGATACAGGATCGGTTCGGTCACGAAAATGTTCACTGCCACTATGATCTATCAACTTGTTGAGGAAGGGAAATTACAACTGACCGATCGCCTGGATAAATTCTATCCGCAGATACCGAACGCCTCCAAAATTACCATTGAGCAGATATTGGCGCATCGCAGCGGCATACCCGGCTCGGTCACGGAACAGCATTTTGCATCGCAGCGATTCACGGGTGTAACAAGAGACGAAATGCTGGCAGCCATCGCCCAGGTCAAACCGGAATTTGAGCCCGGCGAGAAATATGCGTACAGCAATGCCGGCTATTTCATATTGGGTAATATCGTTGAAAAAGCAGGCAAACAACCCTATGAAAAAGCGCTGCAACAAAGGGTCCTTTCAAAGATCGGGCTAAAAGATACTTACCCCGCAACGGGAGATATCGACCTGAATAAAAATGAAAGCTTTTCATTCAGATACTATGCAGACTGGAAGCAGGAACCTGTGACACATCACAGTTTTTTGTTCGGCTCGGGCTTTATGATCTCTACAGTAGCAGACCTGGCAAAATTTATCGAAGCACTTTTTAGCGGAAAACTGATCTCCCGGCAAAGTCTCGATCAGATGATCCGGCTTCAATCAGGTATGGATAGCTTCACTTACAACGGAAAGACGTTCTATGGCCATACCGGCGGCGTAGACGGTTTTGGATCCTGGCTGGTATACCAGCCGGAGGAAAAACTGACCCTCTCCTATGCTACCAACGGGAAAGTATATGGCGTAGGAAAAATAATCGACCATATTTTCGAGATCTATTACAACAAACCGTTCGACATTCCTTCTTTCGAATCATTAGAGATCAGTACGGAAACGCTGGATAAATATGTAGGCGTGTATGGTATTGCTGACGCACCCGTTAAATTCACTGTTAAGCGTGATGGTAACAGGCTCCTGGTTGGAATGAACGACAGGCCCCCTTTAGCACTCGAGCCGATAGCCGAAGACAAATTCAAGGTTGATTCGCCACCCATAGAGTTTCATTTCGATGTTGCAAAAAAACAGATGATCCTCAAAAGAGGCGGGGGCGAAAAAGTGTTCACAAAAGAAAATTAATTTTACAAGCGCAAATCCGCATTCGAAGTCGTCGCATGGAAGGCCGAATTACTTTAGCCGGTAATTTAGAAAAACGGTTCCGGTATCATATTTCCGTACTTCGGTAAGCTCCAGATCGGCAACATCCAATTGTTCAGGGAAAAGCCTTTTTCCGCCACCTAATCGGACAGGGCATAGCTGGATATGGTATTCGTCAATCAGGTTTTCTCTCATCAGCGTTTGCGCCAGGGAAATACTTCCCCAAAGCACGATGTTCCTGCCTGGCTGCGCTTTGAGCTTTTTAATTGCGTTGATAACGTCGCCGTTGATTATATGTGCATCCGGCCATTTACCCCATGGCGCCCTGTTGAGCGTGTTTGACACAACGAGTTTCGGGATCTCATTCAGCTTGTCCGCAATAACCTCCTTGTCTGTGGTTGCATCAGGCCAAAAAGCTACAAACAACTCATAGGTTCTGCGGCCTAATAGGATAGTGTCGACTGTTTCCAGGAACTTCAACTGGTCATTGTCTGAATAAGTATTTTGCTCGGGTGTTAAATGAGTGAAAAAATCCAGACCCCCATTTTGGTCGGCTACATAGCCGTCCAGGGACATCCATTCTTCCAGGATGAGTTTTCGCATACATAATGATTTTGCTTATACAAAATTAAATACCTTCCCCGAAGAGACTGGGGTGGAAATGCGACAATGTTAGGGCGTCTTCGGACAAATATCTAGCCAATTGGCCAATGACTTGATCGCTTTGAATGTATAACGAATCTAACAAGCTACCCTAATTTTCGGACTGGCGCTCAAGCTTATGGAACCCTAAAGTGGTTTGCCCGGACTTACCTACAATTCGGGGTTTATAAACCTTGAATTTATAAGAATTTAGGGTTTATATATCCGAATTTTAGCTAAATTTGAGCCTAAATTATTAAAATTTGATTGAAAGAGCTATATATCAACAAATTATAAATAACCTATTCAAAGGGAAGGCCATCATAATAACAGGGCCTAGACAAGTGGGGAAGACAACGCTTCTTCAGGCTATCATGAAAGAGTCGGAAAGCAAAGTGCTTTATTTAAATTGTGATGAACCCGATATCCGGCCAAAGTTGGAAAATGCCAGTTCTACTTCTTTGAAAGCCTTGATCGGAGATAATGCCTTAATACTAATAGATGAAGCCCAAAGAGTTAAAAATATTGGACTCACATTAAAGCTTTTGGTTGACAACTTTAAAGGAATACAAATAATAGCCACCGGCTCCTCTGCTCTTGAACTCGCCAACGAAATAAACGAGCCATTAACCGGGCGAAAGCGAGAATACCATCTATACCCGTTCTCTACAGCAGAAATGGTAGCAAATTCCTCCATCATACATGAAACGAGGCTGCTGGAACAGCGTATGATATATGGCTTTTATCCTGACATCGTTAATTCGCCGGCAGAAGCACAAGCGAATCTGCTGGATCTTGGCAATAATTATCTGTACAAAGATGTTCTTTCACTGCAAGACGTGCGAAAACCTGCTTTATTGGAGAGATTACTGGTTGCGCTTGCTTTACAGATAGGTAATGAAATCTCCTATACCGAAATTGGCCAAACCATAGGTACAGACAATAAGACAATTGACCGGTACGTGGAGCTACTGGAAAAATGCTTCGTGGTTTTTCAATTGGGAGGGTTTAGCCGCAATCTTCGTAATGAAATCAAAAAAGGCAAAAAGATATATTTTTACGACAATGGGATAAGAAATGCCATTATAAAAAATTTTTCTCCGCTATCCCTGCGACAGGATATAGGTGCATTGTGGGAAAACTTCTTGGTAAGTGAAAGAAAAAAAGTCAACCATTATGCCAATCATTATGTAAACAGCTATTTTTGGCGTACGCATCAGCAGCAGGAGATTGATATGATCGAAGAAACGGGGGGTAAATTGTATGCATGGGAGTTTAAATGGAATGAAAAGGCGAAAGTAAAAATTCCGGCTTCTTTTCTCGAAGCTTACCCTGGGAGTATAACAGGAACAGTAAACAGGCAGAATTATATGGAGTTTTTGAATTTTTAGGAAGTACTTAAGGTAAAGTTCAGATCTCCGTTATTATAGGGAAGCACCTATAGCAGGTATTTCTTTATCTTCATAATCAATGTTATCAAAAGCCATTATCACTTCGGACGGAGAAAACGAATTTCAGCTTCGGGTCTTACAAGAAGATGGAGTGGGTCTCTTAACTACCCAGAGCGACAAATCCTATCTGATTCTGGATAGCGCTGATTATTGGTATGATCTTATCCAAACAACTTACCCCAAAAAGAAAAAATGCAAATGCTCGAATGAACGGTTCCGTGTGCAATTTGAATATTTACTTGATTGCGTTGATGCCCAAGCTTGAAGGTTAGGTATTTAAAAAAATTGGCTAGTACATTGTTTCAGTAAATCTGACTTCGGAGTTTTTGATCAAGTTTTCATAAGTCAACCCTGAGACGATGTAGCTCGAAAGGCCGCTGGAGGACCTATTCGTGTCCAACTCGGGTTCATTTGGGGATATTTTTAAAGGTGGGAAGGGAATTGAAAGTCCTACGCCAATCGCATCAGAATACGGAGCCTTTAATCCATTATTTTTCACATTAAAAGCGTCTTAAAACATGTATCAAATAAAAAAGCACTTACTACAACAACGTCATAAGTGCTTGATATTCTTGCTCCCCTAATTGGACACTTATCTAACCAAAGACTACAAGATTTGCAGTCTTTTGCTGATATTAATCCAGGTACTTATTGCTCGGTTTTGGCCTGATCTTTGGGATCAATATAGAATGGCTCGCTCCTTTGACAAAACCGCAGGACTTCGTCTAATGGCTTTAGGTACTCCTCCCTTTTATTGTCAAGCAGCGCATCCAAGCCAATTTGTCCAAAGATGAATTCCAACTCTTTTTCACTCAGCTTCATGTCAGGCTTATTAAGCAATTTATAATTCAATTTCTCAACCATGAACCATATTTCTTTATTGCTGAGAAAATCGATCAGAAATCGAAGACAGAATTCTTTCAGTTTATACTCATCAATCGAATAGGAGAGTGAAAAAACAAATGCGTTGTTCAAGAACATTGAAATATCGCTTCCTGCTAATATCCAATCCATAATGGTATTATCAACGACTATGGCCTCCTTTTTTTCCTTGATTGCATCTACCCCCACCATGGACATGTTATCACCTACAACTCCGGCAAATAAGGTTATCGCGAGTGAGGTGTAATCCTGTTCATCATCCAATCGAGGTCCCCTAACGTTCAAGGCTCCAAGGTCCTGGCTTTCCTTAAGCAAGTCTCTATTTACAACAATTCCTTCAATCGCAAGTCTTCGGCGGAATAGTCGCGCAACAACGGCGTGACAACATTCGTGCATGCAAACCCTTTTGATGTCGATATTTGGCATGGAAAAAATTCCTTTTATTAGAAAATTACTAAAGCTAAAGCCTATTGTATTAACTAAAAAAGTTGGAATTAGTGAGGGGCGGCAAAGTCAAAAAAGATAAACCCGGAGGGCTTGAGCATTTGGTGATAAGATCGGCTATTAGATGCAGGTCGTAAGTGTTCACATTTTGTCAATAAGAGCTAGATATTGTAACACTAAATAAATTAGCTTTGTTAAGGAGGTCACTTAATTACAATTAAATTTTCAAATTATGCCTATTAAACCAGGTCCCAAAAAAATTGCCGAGTCAACAGGCAAGCCAGACAGACGTCAGAGAGACAATAAGAGCACTCCGGGAAACACGCCAACGTTAAAGCCACACAAACACAGGAAAGGTAAATAACCCCAAGAGCCTTCTATCAACGTATGCTAATCTGATAGAAAGATGGCATAATGGAAATTATTGTCACTACGACGCCTTTAGAATCATTAAAGGCAAATAACCTGCAAATAAAAAAGCACCTACAATCTTCCAAATTGTAAGTGCTTCATTTTTAGTACGCTCCCCCTCCCCGACTTGAACGGGGGACCCTCTGATTAACAGTCAGATGCTCTAACCAACTGAGCTAAGGAGGAATCTATTTTATACCCCTGGAAGACAACCTCTTATAAACCAATCGACCAGCTAAAAAAGGTCAGCCACCAAAGGGGCAGCAAAAATAAGGATTTTCCTCTTTTAAAAACCGTTGTACACAAAAAATTGACAGCTATTTTTTGATCTCCGGGCCTGGTCGGTTCCCGGGCGCTTAGCGAACTCCGGCGTCCTACAACCACCCGAACAATCCCCCCTCCTCCAACCCCACAAACACCCCGTCCGGCCTCGATTCCACGGGATAGGTCTTCAGTTTATACCCTTCCCCGCTCGAATTCCGTCCATTGGAGAGGCTGAACTTATAATGATGCACCGGGCAGACGACATTCCCCGACCCGTCGGTATACCCGTCCTCCATCAGCCCGCCGGCATGGGGGCAGCTATGGCTGAATCCATACCAGCCGTCCTTATACCGGGCAATGCAGACCTTCTTATCCTCCACCGTTACCAGGCTGATCTCGCCGGGCGACCATTGCAGCTCTGACTCGGAGGCGGCGACCTTATGCCATTTGTATTTTTTCAGGAAGCTCATAGTTAATATAAATGTTCGGATCTATATGGATAGCGGATCTTGTACAGCTCCCGCACTTTTTCCAGGATCGTCTGACGCAGCTGGTCCATATTGCGCTTCTCGATGGCGGAGACAAAGACGGCATTTCCGTTCGTCTCCCGCTCCCAACGCTCCCGCAGCTCGCTCATGATCTCTTCTTTCACGGGCTCTTCCAGCCAGGGATCGAAGGTATTGGCCTCATAGCGGTCGATCTTATTGAAGATGACGAGGATGGGCTTCTCGAAAGCCTTGATCTCCTGTAAGGTTTTGTTGACGACGCCCAGCTGCTCTTCATAGCCGGGATGGGAGACGTCTACGACATGCAGGAGTATATCCGCTTCCCGCACTTCGTCCAGGGTGCTCTTGAAGCTTTCCACCAGGTGATGGGGCAGCTTGCGGATGAATCCGACCGTATCGCTGAGCAGGAAGGGCGTAGTCTCGAAAACGACCTTGCGGGTGGTGGTGTCCAGGGTGGCGAACAATTTGTTTTCGGCAAAGACCTCGCTCTTGCTGAGCAGGGTCATCAGGGTGGACTTGCCCACATTCGTGTAGCCGACGAGGGCTACTCGTATGAATTCGCCACGGTCCTTGCGCTGGGTAAAAGCTTGTTTATCGATCTCCGCCAGGCGCTTGCGCAGGAGGGAGATCTTATCCTTTACGATACGACGGTCCGTCTCGATCTCCGTTTCGCCGGGGCCCCTGGTCCCGATACCGCCACCCAGACGTTCCAGGTGCTTCCACATACCGCGGAGGCGGGGCAGGATATATTGGTATTGTGCCAGCTCTACCTGTAATTTTGCCTGGGCCGTTTTGGCGCGGCTGGCGAAAATGTCCAGGATCAGGTCACTGCGGTCGATGACCTTTACATCTACTATTTTTTCAATATTGGAGATTTGTGAGCCGGAAAGCTCGTCATCGAAGATGATCACCTGCGCTTCCTTCAGGATAACATAGGCCTTGATCTCTTCCAGCTTGCCCTTGCCGACAAAGGTCTTACTGTCAGGGTGCTGCATCTTCTGCGTGAAGGTTTTCAGGGTCATGGCCCCGGCCGTCTCGGCCAGGAAAGCCAGCTCTTCCAGGTAGTCCTTCGACTGCTCTTCCGTCTGCTCTTTGGTCACGACCCCTACCAACACGGCCCTTT
>Ga0307517_10015335_pt1 | contig 10198 bp, 7 predicted proteins | sample 23_EM_MG_FD_194515 | JGI IMG/M metagenome (GOLD analysis project Ga0307517, IMG submission 194515) | Populus trichocarpa ectomycorrhiza microbial communities from riparian zone in the Pacific Northwest, United States - 23_EM | ecosystem: Host-associated > Plants > Roots > Unclassified | place...
CTGTTTTTGTCTTCGATGGTCCTGACCGCCCAAAGGTGAAGAGGGGGGTCAATGTCAAGACGGGGAAGTCACATTGGCTTTCCTCACCATTCAAGAAGTTCATTGAGGTGTTTGGCTTTTTCTGGTATATGGTAAGTGTTGCTTCAGGTGAATTGGGTTTTTTCTCTAAACATTTTATTCCTTTAGGCTCCAGGAGAGGCTGAAGCCGACCTCGCTGAACTAAACAGAAGAAACCTCATTGATGCGATCTTTTCGGAGGACAATGATAATCTAGTTTTCAGGGCTCGCTGTGTGATACGCATGTGCGCAATCTTGATTTCATCTATTCAAATTTCTAACAATTTTATCCAGGAGCAACATCAAAGAAGCCAGTGATCAAGTCACTGTTTTTAATTCCGAATCTATTGAAACCAATCCCCGGGTGTTGTTGAGCCGTGAGGCCCTTTTTTTCATGGTGATTCTCTGTGGGGGTGACTATGACAAGGTCAGTCTCATGTCAGCTGTCTCTCTTCCACTATCTGATTCCCACTTGAGGCTGGACTTGAAGGTTGTGGATGGAAAACTGCACGATTGCTCGCCCAGAGTCAACTCGCAAAATCTTTATTTTTAGCAGCGTCAACATCATCATCCCAGGCAGGGCTACGGGATTTTCTTCGTGACTGGCGCCCAAAATTCCGGACTCTTCTAGTGCACGACCCGCAAAATATATTGGGGCGGAGGTATCCCTCGCTTGCGAAGAACATCACTGATACATTTCCATCAGTTGACGTGGTCTTTCAATATGCCCAGCCGCTTACATCATGGACGATGGATCAAGTTCCTGATGTGAGATCTTGGAAGCTTCGACGGCCACGTCTGGCTGAAATTGCGACATTATGCGAGAAGTACTTTTCCTGGGGGTCATCTGGGGATATCGTGGCGCGCTTTAAGGAGACGCTATGGCCAGGTATCACTGTTCGATACCTTTTACTGGTGAGAGACATGATTTAGAACTTTCTGTGTACTGATATCATTTAAATATAGCTTGACCCTGATAAATATTTAGCACGCTACTCCTCTGAGGGCTTTGTTACCGATGGATCGTCGACAAACATACATGTCCTTCGTATCTGTCAAGCCAGATTCGGTCCGGGTGCTCGCTCCAATGTTAGCGGCTACACGATTCAAATCGCGACACACGGCATTCTTCATGACACCGCTCTTGGACTAGATCCTGCCTCACAATCCCTCACACAAAAATCCGACTGCCACACGACTTCTTTTTGGGTCCCAGGTTCTATTCTCAGGGCTGCGCTGCCTGGCCTTGTCAAATACTTTAAAGGAAAACAAGTGGTTCTGCCGGCGGATAATTATTCTTGTGTGAGTTCTAAAGTTCTCATCTACTCTCCTGTACAAATCAAATGCCTGCAGGTCCTCGCATCTCCGTTTAATCCACTCCCATCTCCCAGTCAATTGTCTGCTCATGATGCGGCCATGGCCACTGTCTCTTTCAGGTTCGTCCCTTCAAGTGTATTGCAACTGAGAGGCTAACCAATATTAGATCCGGAGCTTCGGTAGCAAACCCAATCATCATTGACGACCAAGAATTAGCGGAAAACACGATCGACAACGAAACATGTGATCAACAATTTATTCAAGGATCTTCAACTGGTGCCGGGCTCGTCTTTTTGGGCCATCTCAATTTATGTACACCATCTCCGCCTCCAGGAATGCAAGATCGGGAGTTTATTCAAGGGTCGTCCACTAGTGCTGGTCTCCGGCCTATGTTTTTGGGCCACATTGATTTGTGTACACCGTCTCCACCGCCTTAAAATTACACTAATTTTCTTAGCTAGCTTTTGTGTAATATATTGACAGTTATTGGGGTACCAAAAATAGTGACGGATGAGAGACAGATCTGAATCATTGAATCCCGTCTCCCTCCTCTTTTCCTTTCATCCGTTCACCTGTTGCCTTCTCTATCTCAATTTCTACTGCAATGCCACGAGCAACACCAACTTCGAATCCAAAACGGAGAGGCCGTAAATATGCACCGAAGGACAAAGGTGTCAAGCCGGATGATCTACAAGACCTACAGGGCATTCGCGAAGCTGAAGTATCAAAATACAACAAAGTGAAGAATACCGATGGTGCTTACAATGGTCAACGTTCACGGGGTAGGGGCTTTCTAAAGAATCTCGTCGCGAAAAGAGAGAAGGATGAGGCCAATGGGCCCATCAACGATGGCATTTGCACTGCTCTCTTGGCCAAGGCATTCGACGATGGGCCACCTAACAATTATTCGGCACTCGCACTGGAGATGTTCATTGTTCAGAAGTGCTTCAATGAAGGTTGTGGGAAGGATACTGCTGAGGGGATTTCCAGTGCATTTGCGGCACTCTGGGATAACATGTATGTCAACAAAAATTTATTGATCCAAATTTGTACCAACTTGGAACAGAGATGGCGAGAACTATGCAGGCGAATACAGATGCAACGAAGAGACTGGCGAGGTTAAGGGATGCCCAGCACGTGCAAGCAATGTCAAGGCTGTCGTACATTCAGTGAAAACACGCCAGAAGTCGAAAGGAGCCAGCGCGACTCGCAATCATGCTGAAGCCATGACACTGGAAGAGCTGCAGCGATTGATGGAATGGTCGACACAGGAATGTCCTAATGAGTGGCTTACCAATGACAAATGGCAGGACTCTGTCGCTGCTCTGAAGCACCGTCTCCAACATGGATTCATGCGCGGATTCATGTCCTCGGCATTTACCCTGTGGACCAGGTCAGTAATAATGTTTTGTCAGAGATAATATGAACTGACCTGCATGAATTTGCAGGTGCTTCGAGTTACTCAGCCTTCAGGCCCGCGATCTTACAGAAGGTTGTCTTGGCCCAGCCCCTTTCTATGTTCCTCACTTTAAAATTGAGCTCCTGGAACGAAAGGGATGGCAGAACGAGAAGGGCTATGATGGTCCAAGAGAAGGTGCATCAGTACAGTCACCCTAATGATGTAAATTACTCACCGTGCATTACAGCTTGTGTATACGACATTTATCAGCAACCAATTCCAGAGATGGATATGCATTCTCACCTGCTTCGGTGGAAAGCTTTCCTCGAAACTGTTATTGGAAGGAAGCTTGCCCCGGAGGATTATCTCTTCCCTCACATTGGCGTCAACGGCATTATTCGCACAGATCGGCAAATGAGCTATGATAGCCTTCAGGGAATGTTGACAGAGTTCTGCCAACGGTCAGAAACCCAAAAGCGATATACCACCCATTCTTTCCGACGAGGCGGTGCCCAGTATCGCTTCATGTACGCTCCAATTGGCCAACGGTGGTCCTTAAATCGGATTCGATGGTGGGGTGGTTGGGCTGTTGGCGAACATGTGCGTTTGAAATTTACGAACTGCAATAAATTCCAGTTCTGAGCCTTTCTTTTAGTGTGACACATTGATCAAATATCTTGTCGACTCACTTCAAAGCTTTGAAAATGGTCACGGTGGTGCCCTCCACCCAATTCCAATTGACCCAACCAATTTCTTCATGGGTGACGACAGTGCGATGAAGCCGGCGACGTCTGAGGAAGTTCGTCAGCTTGCTGCCTCAGTGAATCGAACCGCAGCTACCTTGTCCACAACTGTCCACTCGGTCCGTTCGCAAACATCTAATGCAAGGAATCATCCACCATCTCATATCGGGTTTTCACAGAACTACGAGGCATGGAACTCACAAAATACGACTATATCTCACCAGGTCGATCTGACAGGCTCTGCCGCGAGGTGCTGCTCTGTTTCCTTGTTTGATTCCCAGAGCGGCGGTAGCTCCATGTTACAGTCATCCCCTCCCATCGCAGGTGTCTCCATTCCTTCCTTGGGACATGCACCTGGGGCATGGCGTCGAGCTGTAAAGCAATGGACAGAGGTGGATCCACAGACAGGGCTTGCTCTGAAGGATTGGCCAGCAAAATGGTACACTGGTCTGATGAGGACAACAACGGGAAGTTTACGCAGTCAGCGACAGGTGATATTTGAAGAGTATGAACGGTGAGTTTACACACTCTTTGTCCCATTGCGCACCCGTTCAAAATGCTTCACTTAGCTTGGGATGTGATGTCAATCAGTTTCTTGATGCATACCCCGATGCCGATAAAAGTGTGACCCACCTCATCCAAACAATCCGTCGGAAGACACGAAGGGCCAGATCAAGCAAGAATGGGACACCAGAGGCACGGAGTTCGGTTTCACGTAGTGGGTCAGTGGAGAGTGAGTGATGAAAATGTGCAAGAAAAACTCGGTTTCCATGAAATGATCCACGGTCACGACTCAATCTAATCCTGTCTCGACAATCTATAATTCAACATACTATAGTACTCAATTTCATTCACATTCAGTTTATACTTGATACGAAAGGTTTATTGATTAGGATAGACGTAAAATACAAAGCTAATAATTAAGATGAAAGGGAATAATGCAGTTGCAACATTGGGAGCACGTTCAAGAATGTCAGCAGCAAGGTATTCAAGGACAGTGGCGAGGTAGGAAGGTGTTGGAGTGTAGTTGCCCTTCTTCAAGAGACGTTTGTGGAAAGGTATTTGAGAACGGAGGCAAGGGAAACCAGTGAAGTGAAACTAAACCCAAATTTACACTCAGCGTCGTTTCGGATGACGAGCTGCAGACGACGAGAGACTGTATATTGCTTCTTGTTATCACGAACACCATGGAAAAAAATTCTGGAATAGAGAAGTTAACAATGAAAGGGAAAAGGAAATAATACAGTTGCTCACGTTGCAACGCGAGCGAGTGGCAAGGCATTCGGGAAGGTTTGACGAGCTGCAGATGACAGGGGACAATACATTGCTTCTTGGTATCACGGGCGGCATTGCTGGAGGAGAGTGTTCGAGAATTTTGTGGCGAGGTACTCGAGAACGGCAGCGAGGTAGACTAGGCAAAGCGAACATGAGATTAGCAACTTGAAACCAAAGAATAAGATAATGGTAGTTACCAGGTGCAGCACGTTGGAGCACAGCTGCCTTTCCTCAGGAGACAGGACGGGCAGACAAGGCCAACAGAGAATTGGAGACCAGCCATGGCCGAGCAAGATTGAGACTTCGAATATGAAGTCGAGTCACTGCCCCAGCCAGCAGCACTCCCTCCGAACCTCCCAGGTCTTCCTTTACCAGACGTTGTTGACGCGCACTAATCGCCTCATCCTAACGAGCAAAAAAAAACCGTGAATATGGGAGTGAGAGACCATACAGCGATGGAACACACCGGCGGGTTGCAGCATTTAATGACGTCGTCATACCAGCACTCTGACACGAATGCAGGCAACCGGCCTCCTCTCGAAGGAAGCGCAGCCGTGACTGTGATTGATCTGGTTAGGGTACGCGACTGAGGTGGAGTGCCCGAAAGTGGAGAAATACCTTTTGGAGAGGCCGATGGAAAAGGCAAATGCCCCGAACTGGGAGCCGCACACGAGAAGGGACCAGCCGATGACGAAGTCGTGCCAGAAAAGGCAAGACTGCCCCGAAAGAGGTCCTCCGAGGGGCCAGGTTCGCCCCCCTCCAGGGGGGGGGGAAAGGAACGAGCGCAGGGGGCGAAGGGGAAGGTGGGGGAGGGGAGGGAAGCCACGCGAGCGGTGGCGGTGCGGTGGCCCCAAAGGAGGCAGGGGCAGGGGAATCTGGCAACGGCCGCCGTAAATCACTCGGCATAAGTATATGATTTATGTGGTGAAACATATTCCATGTGGATTCCATGTGGATTCCTTGGATTCCACATGGAATAAATCTGTTCCACATGGAATCCATGTGGAATAAGGGGGCATGGTAAAGTATTGCCGACAGCAGTCATATTATGGCTAAGGCTGGACACAGGTCCAGGTCTCTATGGGTTACCTGTGGGTTTACCTGTAGGAATACCTGTAGAGATCCTGACCTGCAGGTCCAGGTTACCTGTAGCTACAGGTTCTTGAGGATCTGGGTTTGAAATTTATGACTGACAGGTACCTGCTTGGATACTGGAATATTCATATGACACCTAATTTAAGCTTAAAGACAGACATTTCAACTAAATAAAGTGTAGAATATAGGTGTAGAAGTAGGTTTAAGCAGAAAAACAGTCATTGCTATCATATATCTAGATATTCAAGACATTCTAAGAGTTTTTACTACTGAATACCTGCAGGTACCTTTAATACCTGTTGACCTGTGACCTGTAGGTAGAATACCTGTGGGTCCAGGTGAACCGTGGGAAAGGATCCCTGCAGATCCAGGTATGGATTTTTGTCTGAAAATACCTGTGGGTAAGGATCCAGGTAACCTGAGGGTGCACCCGTGTCCAGCCTTAATTATGGCAAGTTGGGATTGGAGTTTCGTTTGAAGTTGCTATGAGCCACTCTTCTTTGACTTCAAGGACACATTGTGAAAGATCGTTCCGGGGAGATGAGATTGGACTTCTCGTAGCCGATAAGCACCACAAGTACTTGAAATCACTTCCAGCGTCAAGGTAGCTCGCGGAGATATTCTCCAGTTTGGTGAAGAAAAAAGCATTTTGAGATAGGTCGCAGTAGGATCCCCGAAGAGGTCGAGGGTTGTCTTAGCGTCGGAAGGTCTTTCGGTAATAGAAACAGCGAGCGGGGGGATGAAAATTGTCTATAACGTCTTGTCAAAGCTACCCATTAAAAAAAAAAAAGGGACACGAGGCTCACCCCATTAAAATTCGGAGAAGAAGGGGAAAACTCCAGGTCATGGTATGGTTTAAACTGGTCTGGGTACAACCTAATCAAATATTCAGTTTACAAGGGTAACATATCCGATTTTCACGACGTACTCTGAGATGTCGTTGATCTTCCTCGTTAGGGCAGTACGCTTTTTGCCACGCGACCCTGGAGGCAGGTACTTCGAGGATGGATCCAGGATCAACAAAGTATCTCTAGAGATCACGGTTACGACCTATTTGGAGATATATTTAACCAGCGAAACTGGGGACATGCGGGACAAGCGAAAAAAGCGTACGTCCGTAAAATAATAGAAACTCAGAGCGCCAAGTCCATGTCGTCCATGGGTTTCGGAATTTCCAGTCTTCCCACCACGGCCAACATGTCGCAGACCCTTGAAGTCCTTTTCAGAGAGTGTCGCGTTGTTGTAGAGAACTAAAGACGGAGAGCCTCGTATCGATTCGAAAGCAGGAGCTATGAGACCCCTTTTCCGCTGATCGTGCGGATTACCTGAATCAAACAGGATAGTGAATTCAGTCGCCCCAGCGTCATCTGCATTTGCTAGGAATTCATTTATAGCATATTGGGCGTCATACTCCCTGAGAAATCCACGGATCCTACCGACAAGATCCTCCGACATTTGCTCGTCGTCGTCGTCATCATCTTCACCAAGAGTAAGAGAGCTTGCGAGAGGAATACCTAAGCGCTCCGCAAGGGACCGTGAAATACTGTTGTGAATCGGCGATTTTTGTGACATTTCGCCAGCGAGGTCGATTAAATTCATATCGGGATAGTAGACATTGTCAATTGGCCAACGCATTTCTTTAAAGTTTGGCACCACGACAAGGGTTCGGTCGAATTCAGGATGATGGTGGGCTATTTCTTCTAGGACCTGTGTCGCGGAGATGATCTCAGAGTCGCAGTTTCTTAACTCCTCAATAAGGGTTTCGAATGCGGGTCTATTGCGGAATAAGTATCACATTTTTTTGGGGCCAAAATTTAGAGGTAACTACCTTTGGGTGCAACCCATTTCGAGGAGGAAGCGATGATATTTGAGCTGGGGGTCGACTTGATGAAAAGGCGCTGTGAGACTACTTTCGGAGAGAACGGCATATTTGCTCATCACCAGATCGTGTGATCGAAGGGCACGCCGCGCCGTCACAGGTATCCACAGCTGACCGTCAATGACTTGCTTGAGGTCGTCAGTGGCTTCGCTTGTAAGTGCGCCGTCAGAGTGGCGCTGCCCAAGATAGTTCAACAATTCGATCAGGCGATCACCTTTCCCGTCCAAGTTGCGCTTGAGTGTTTGGCGGAGTTGTTCGACGAGGACATGGGGTGGGATTGGATCTGATTCAGACCAACCAAGGGCGGAACGAAAAGCAGGCGAAGAGACTACGACTCGGTTTAGAACCGTCAAGCAAAGGTCATAGTAGTACGGATGAGCGTGAGGACCCCGGTGGCTATCTCGGCATCGATCCGGAGCAATCAGCGTCAAACCATTAGATGGGAACCATACCAGCGAGCGCCTGCCCAAAATGAGATGCCGATAAGAAGATGCCCAAAATTGGTTTAGGAGCTCGACAAGGGCAGTCGCTTTTTGCCATATGGGTTTTCCCTCCGAGTACGCTGATGAAAAGTAATCGATACGTTCCTGTATAATTGATTCATTCAGGAAGAAGTCCACAAACCCTTCACTCTGCATGACAAGGAGGTAGTTGCTCGAAGAGAAGCGGCCAGTTGGTAGCCTACCAGCTTCGCCTTTATAAAGAACTGCGAGTGGGGAATGTGGGTGAACGAGTCCGCGAGGTGGAACTCGATGGTCGACTTGGTTGACGGTAACGAAATTGAGGGTTTTCAAGCGTTCTCGCAACTCGGAGGTGTGACGACGATTGTCAAAGATATTGCTGATGAATCGATCTTGTAAGTCCATGGGTTGAGAGTCCCAGTGTTCGATGGCTAGTTTGAGAATGTCGAGTTCGCTAAAGATTTTTAGGTGATTGCGATCGACCAGTCGGACTAAACTCGCCGTGCAGAAATCCCCCATGTCTACATAAACAATCTGGTCATTTTCGAGGCGTGGAAGAGGATAGTCGTCGGGGAGGTTGATGAATATGCGCTTTCCTGAGGCGGGACCGAGGGTCGAGTTCTTTCCAGGCAGATGTCGCACCATAAACACCGGCAATTGCAATAGCTTGCACAGATAATTCTGGTTCGGCTTCGGGTCGCAGTCCTGAAGTTAGTGAATCACGAATGTGCTTGAAGGAAGCCTGGTCTAACAGCGGTCGAGAATTTACGTCGCAGGACCTAATCAAAAAGGATACAAACCCTGGGGCGCTTTGGCCCAGGGCGAAGGATTTCTCCTTCAAGATTGAAACAGCGTCTCGAGGGATAGAATCGTGTAAACCGTGCACACCGAGCGCACCCCACGCTGTGACGGCTGCCTGAGGGATGGTCTGGAATACAACGACTTGCGAGGACATCTTTCGGAGCGATTTACGTGACGTCGGAAGGAGGTGGAGGTGTGCACCCTCTCTGCTTGCGTCCTGAAGAAGCTGTCGCGTGCGGGCCATTGCGCAACCCAGGTCCAAAATCGAACTAGCCAATCAAAGTGGTGGGTCGCATTGGCTTCTGGTAGTTCATCAGCAAATGAATCCAAATGAGAGAATCGTGAATGAAGGAAGGCAGATACGAGTGCGACATTGAGGGAAGTCACATTCAAAACCGCCGCCGCTTGGGCCTTCAGGAGGTGGACGCGCAAATCATCCGAAACGCAGTCCCAAGCCAACGTGTACGGGTCGTCCGCAAATAACCGTGCTTCTTCTTCAGTTGCAGGAATGATCCATCGGGGGTTTGTTGACGGGCGGGTCAGCGAAACAAGAGATCCATCCGGACGAGAAAACCATGGCAGATCCGAAAGGAGTTCAAGAGTAGGAGGCGATGATGTAAGCGCAAGGTACCTCATGACTTGATGTGCAGCTTTAATTTCGAACGATGGCCCGGTGATGTTGGTGAGAGAACCACACAATAGATCGTGCAACGAGCGAGGCGATAACGTGGAGGCTTGGAAATTATTGGCAATCACTTTGAGCGCGGAGAATATTTGAGGAGGGGGCTGAACAATGTAGACACCAAAGAGAGCCAAAATAGAGAACAGAGAGTAGTTGTTGTCGGTTCGGGGTGTGAACAAAACAGGTTTATCGTGAATAGATACGAGGTTTTGAAGATCATAACTGGGAAAGAGCGATACGCCACACCCCACAATTTGCTTCGTGACTTCATGAGCGAGGCGAAACCAATATGAGTCGGGGTCATGTTCCTCCGCAGGCCAGGCTGACCAACCCCTTGGAAGAAGGTTTGCAGGATCTAAATTGTTAAGAGTCTTCGCCCATGCTACAGGCGCCCATTCCTCCATAATAACAGTATTCCATTCGACAAGGAGCCTTTTAGATGTTCGATGTTCGACGTTAGTGAGATTGCAGATATATCAATTAACAAGA
>Ga0307517_10015336_pt1 | contig 10198 bp, 11 predicted proteins | sample 23_EM_MG_FD_194515 | JGI IMG/M metagenome (GOLD analysis project Ga0307517, IMG submission 194515) | Populus trichocarpa ectomycorrhiza microbial communities from riparian zone in the Pacific Northwest, United States - 23_EM | ecosystem: Host-associated > Plants > Roots > Unclassified | place...
TATGAGATGCGATTATTAGAAGTGTAAACATGTTACATGTCGATAACTGGGGACCTTCCGGTATACGGGGGACTCCGTCGAACTTTTGGTAGATTTTAATATGAAAACCATGAATATATATATATAAGGGAAAAAAAAATTTACTCTGTTTTCGATTGACATGAGAGTGTGGTTTTTATCTCGAAATGGGGGATGTTACAATTTGAATAACTATTTTCCTAAAAAAAGGAGAAATAGCCTTGTATAAAATCTTCAAGCTTTGAATTTTGACTTAGAGGAGCTAAATTGCCTAAATAAAGACTTGGATGTCGGTTTGGATTCTTTGAGAAGTACTTTGGACTTGTTTCTTCACAAAACCTGTCTGCTAACAGAATTCATGTGTCATCTTAGAAAAATCATATCTCTCTCATATGAGCTCTTTTTTTGCTGAACATTGGTAGGTTGATAGGTCTTCAAGTCAGAAATCCAACAAAATTGAGTTTGCATAAAATGGACTTCTCTAGCTCAAGATATTCAAGTTGGAATGGCCGAAGGTCAACACTAGCAGAATGCTAAATTTGTCTTTGAAGGCTGCAATTTCCATGCTCTTTTTATTTTTATTTTTCTTGAAATATATGTATAGAAAGGTATGGATGTTAGCTTTCTAATGCAACTGGAATCACTTCATTTTGACCTCGAGAGCTCAAGATCTTCACAAAACATTGATCGGAGGTTAAATATGCCAATTATCTCCAATTTACTTCTTTTTGAATCTTACATCCAAAAGTGCCTTCAAAACATATAACAAAGAATATCAATGTATTTTATAATATAAAACATAGGAAAAATACTAGGTAAATATGGGTAAAATTATCGAATAATATGGTTGCATTACCAAGGCTGAACCATATACTAAACTGTATCAACAACCAATCTCAAACACATAACTGAATGCTTACTATAAGGAATCCAAGGTTGAACCTGGACTGTATCATCTTTGATAAGTCAAATCCAGTTCGTTCAAGACTAAAGATTGCAAGAATCACTGTCATGCATTAAAACTTAAAAATTCAGAAATATTATTCCTCAATAGTTGCTGAAATTTAGGTTATATGAGTTTAAATAGTTCTTGAAAAATCAACCCTAATGGATTTATCCTGGTGGATTGATTTGATCCACTTACAAAATTGACCCAAAAACCTTAAACTAAAAATGTCCAAGGTGGTTCGCCTAACCAGATTTATTGAAGATTATTAGCTAATTTTGCTAACAAAATTGGTTGTTATGCTGGTTTTTTCCCCTATCTATTTCATGCTTTTACGAATAACACTTTTTTCTTGGGTTTTCTATGTCTTTCTTTTCAGTTAGCTGTTCTTGGAACAAACATTATCTTTTTTTTGGTTTCTTGCTTTATTTCCCTTCTTTTCTCAACATGTATGGATATAGATTAAGGTAGAGGCATGAGAAAATTATGGTTAATGATTTGTGATTGAATTTGGGGATTGGAGGTTTGTTTGTAAGATTAGAAAAAAGGAAGGGTTTTGTTTAGAGATGAATGAAGATGGTTATTTGATGTGGGGACAACACACTAAGTAATGGCAACCATTGATGAGAACTGGGGTTTCATGGATCTGTAACAACATATCAAGAAGTGGTTAAGATGTTCCTAACCTTGGGTTTTATCCAGAACAATTTCTTTTTATTGTGCATAGAGAGATGCAGTGTCTATTCTTTAATAGATGTAAACAATAACCCTAGAATGAGATTAATCTACTCCAAGGTAATTCTTATTGCATGGAAAAAGGTTGGCCTTTTCCTTTTTTTTCCTTTTCCTTGTTTTTGTGTCTGTTTTTACTGGTTTCATTTGATGTTGTTTTGATTATGTAGTTTTTTACAGGTACTCCATGATATGAACTTCTTGATCACGTTGTCAAACAACCCCCAACGAAGATGATACTTCCCCAAGAAAGCTGAAAATCAGGTTTGAGAAGTATGACACAATGAAAACCTGTCCCAAGGCACCAACACTATTGGAATTGAAATGAATGCCACCACAAAGTCAGTTATACCTTGATAAGTCAGATTTGATCTTTTTCCCAGCAAAGATAACGTGTTGCATCATGCAAAATACAAGTTTATTTCATAAATTCATGGTTACCTGCTTTTCAACATACAAAAAACTTATATAATGCTTCAAATAACCCTAATGGATCCCATATATGGGCTGATTTGAGTCCACTTACAAAATTGACCCAAATAAGTAATAATAAACTAAAGACTAAGAAGAAAATAATAAAAATAATAAAAATCTGAAATTAAAATCCTAGATATGCTAGAATTAGATTTGCCACCCATAAGAAGTCCCAAATAGACTAGGAAATCATATCTGAATGTGGAATTTATTCTGAAGTCTTCTTGCTTTGTTGTGCTTAGTTTCCTTATTTTACATGGACAATTAATGAAGAAAATCTCCCTCTTCTATACTTGTCGATTTAGTTTCCTTCCTAGACTAGGAGAATAATTAATTAATCCTTCCTAGTTTACGAAATCAAATTTGGCAGCCCCCTTGCATCCTTTGTTGACTAGGAAACTTTCCCATTTGTTGATAAATATTCTCCTAAATAATAGGTAAAATAATGGATGCAATTTCCTTGAATTTTAGGAGAAATTTGAGTCCTTGTAGAATTAGGAAATCAATCCCAAACAAATCTGATCTGATCCTAACATCTTAATTAACCTAAGCCAACTTTGAACCCCTTGTGACCCAAACTCATATTCATTAATGTCGCACGTGTCTGCCTGGCGTCACGACGATCGTTCCACCCTCAAGGTGTATGTCAGTCTATCTAGCAAGTATGGGGAGACAAGGAATTCTTATCTTTTATCGGTGAAAATTTTGAATGGGAGTCACCACCTAGTATTCTAGTCACTAGGAACCCTAACTGGCTCAGAGATCGGGTACGGAGACTAGTTGCGTAAAGGGAAGGTATTAGCACCCCAACTATGCCCTACCTAAGGTAAGCTGCATTGTTTTGTTGTCTAATAAAATCTAAGGTCTTGTTATGGTTTCTAATTGTCGGTCCGTCTACGGTTTAAGAAAAGTCATTCTCTGTAAGGAGATCCTTATCTTATCGAGTAAAACCAACTATTCTATGTCGTCAAAAGAAATACCTTTTTAATATCGGGAATATATTTTACATATAAATTCGTAATCCCTGATACTAAAATAAAACAAAATATTTTTTTGGAATTTTTGAAATATTGGCCAAATTCTCGTGACTTTAATAAACTGGCTATTAAAGCCAAAATGCATGCTAAAACATATTTTTTGAAGTTTTCTTTGTTGTCTGAAAATACAATATGATTTTTAGCTTTGAGAGACTTGGCCGAATACATGAAACATAAATATTTTTTGTTTTATGTTTTGACGAAAACCAGGTATTTTAATACCGGATTTGTATTTTTACGGTGTAAAAATACAAACCAATATTAAGCAAAATTTAGTAGAAAAATACACGGAAAAAATACAATTTCAAAAAAAAAATTAATTTTTTCTTTTTTTTTGGGCTGCACCCAGCTATTGGGGCTGGGCCCAACTATTTGGGCTGGGCCAGAATTGGCCCAGCCATGAACAGTGGCTCTCTACTGTTCACATGCTACGTGAACAGTGGAGGCTAGTAGCGAAGGAGAAGAAGGAAGAAGAGAGGGGCGAGGGAACTGACTTGTGGTGGCCGCTGTGGAGGCTCATGGTGGTGCTAGCTGGTGGCGGCGATGCTGGCGGCAAAATGGCGGAGGCTCCAGGCGGCGGTCTTCTCTCTTCTCTCCTCTGCTTCTCTGCATTTTTTCTTTTCTTCCTCTGTTTTTCTCTTCTTTTTTTCTTTCGGTCTTTAACTCCTTCCCTTTTCTGTTATGCTCCTCCCTCTCTTTTTTTTTGCTGCTGCCCCCCTCTGTATTTATAGGTAAAAACAGAGGGGGGGAGAAGACCCCTACTACCCCTACTAAAGGGGTAGGGTGGCCACTGTGCAGCCGCCCCAGAACCGCCCTAGGGGTGCATCCCCTTTTCTTCTACCATGTGGCAGGCAAGTGGGGAGTTTTGTCGGCGTCTTTTTGAGTTGGTTTGAAGAAAAGGGGAAGAGAAAAGCAAGGGAAGGAAATCTTCTTCTTCCCCTGCCTCGCGCGTCCAGGGGAAGAAGAAGACCCACAGTGCCGTTCAAAACGACACCGTTCGGGTCTTTGTTTTTTTTTTTTTTTAAACAACGCCGTTTTACCCAAAACGCACCGTTTCATTTAAAAGAAATGGCACCAAAAACATGTCATCATCCAACTCAGTCCTCAATTTGTAATTTATTCAATCAAGTCCTCAAATGCAATTTTGATTTTAAATATCAATTTAATTGCATCCCTGCCAAATTTAATTGTCGGCCCTGAAGTTGACCGTCTTTTTCACATTGGTCATTGGTCTTGAATTTATGCAATTGAACCCTTAATCGATCTATAAACTTCCAATTTCTTCAATTTAGTCCTTGATCCGGTTAACTACCGCCCCTCTATTTATGTGCGTTTTTCATTTTGCTCCTTGGTTTCATATTTCTTCAATTAAAGCCCTAATTGGCCATCAAACTTCAATATTTATGCAATTAAGCCCTTGATTTGACCAAATCAACTCTTAAAAATTATAATTTGACCCAATAACTTTAATTTATTCTAATTAAAGCCCAAATTGACTTCTAAATCAATTTTTCTTGCAATCAAACCCTCCATAAATTCAATTAAACCTTCAATAAAATTTAATTGAGTCCATAAACATCTTATTTTGGACTTTTCTTCCTCAAATTGAATTTTTTTTGTTAATAGGGTTCTCATTAGTCAACAAAACACTGTTAAATTTTAATTTTTATAGTTTTAAACCTCCTCAACCAATTTTTAGTCATTTTCTAGGTGCTTTGGCATCCTCTTCTCACTGCTATTATTTTTTGTTTTTTTTTTGTTTTTTTGGTCCGAATATATATTTTTTGATTTTTTGGAAGAAAAAATTAAATTTAGGGAGTAACCCAAAAATCTCTTTTAGATAGTAAGCTTTGTAAAGGAAAAAAGAAAAGATAACAAACACACCATATCAAGAAATGATGAATTGTTTTGAAAATATTTAAAGTGAGGGCTAGAAAGCGTACTCAGCGGAAAAACAAGAAGGGTTTTTTTTTTTGTGAAATTCAAAATTTTTGAAATGATCGAATTGTCGTGGGTGACCTGCTTAAATGAAAAATGTGAAGTGGTTTCATTGTAATGGGTGACCTACCCAGATAAAAAAAGGAAAGAGTGGTCCATTGTAATGGGTGACCTACCTAGATAAAAAAAACATGGAGAATGGTCTCATTGTAATGGGTGACCTTCCCAGAAAAAATGATGGTCTCATTGTAATGGGTGACCTACCCAAGTGGAAAAAAAGAAGAGTGATCTCATTGTAATGGTTGACCTACCCAGGTGGAGGAATGGTCTCATTGTAATGGGTGACCTACCTAGATAAAAAAAACATGGAGAATGGTCTCATTGTAATGGGTGACCTACCTAGAAAAATGGTGGTCTCATTATAATGGATGACCTACCCAGAAAAATAATGGTCTCGTTGTAATGGATGACTTACCCAAGTGGAAAAAAGGGAAGAGTTTTGAAAGGGACGAAGGCTCAAAGGCGCACTCGAAAGGAGGCAGGGTTAGAAAACACACTACCACACTCGAAATGAGGTGAGGGCTCAAAGGCATGCTAAATAAGAAGTGAGGGCTCAAAGGTGCACTTAAAATGAGGTAGGGTTATAAAATGCACTACCCAAGAGACGAGGGCTCAAAGGCGCACTCAAAATGAGATGAGGGCTCAAAGGCACACTCAAAATGAGGTAGGGTTATAAAACAAATTACCCAAGAGATGAGGGTTCAAAGGCGCACTCAAAGGAAGCGAGGGCTCAAAAGCGCACTCAAAAAGGAAGTGAGGGCTCAAAGGCGCACTGGAAAAGAGATGAGGGCTCAAAGGCGCACTTAAAATGAGGTAAGGGCTTAACGGCACACTTGAAAAGGAGGTAGGGTTAGAAAACGCCCTACCCAAAAGGTGATGGTGAAACACCGATCTGACAATGTTGAAAGCAATGCATTATGATTGATATGCATGTATACTTACCTGAGAAATATAGGTCCCCATTTCTTTATGGTGTCTTTCTTTTCTCAAAAGTTGGAGTGTTGGTAGTAAACTTTGATGGCCTTTTCACTCTTGCTTACTCGAGTCATATCTTGTGATTTTGACCTTAGGAAGGGCTTGATATCATCATACTTTTTTTTCCTCCACCCTTTATCTCAAGGGTTGCCAATTTTGCCCGACATTTTCTTAGAAAGGGAATCATGGAGCCAGCCCTACCATGTGTTTTTTTATTGCCCCCCCAGCTTGATCATGCCCCCTAAGTATTCAATTTAGGTTTGAGGATGAGGCTATGTGAAGGAAGGTTTGACAAGGAGTTGTTTTTATGCAGAAATTTTGGAATTTCAAAGCTATTCCAGATACAGAAATCATTTTGACATCGATTAAAAGCAACCTCATTCTGAAGAAATTCAAGTGATTCCTATGGAGAGGTTTTCAAAAGTGATGAAAACTTTTTGTTTTGCTTTTGGTGAAAAACATGAAGTGACATTTGGTTGGTCAAAAATGGTTTAAGATTTAATTTAAGGGTTATAGAGAATCAATCTTGAAAGCATTCATTTTATTTGCAAGAATAATGATTTGGTTCGCATGAGAAAGCATTGCCTACCAATCTAGATTGCTTGCCTTTGATAAAAAAGGGCTTGTTTAGGCATATAATGTAGGCATGGGCTATTGGTTATGAAGAAAGAGGATACTTGCAGGCGCAAAAGGTATTTAAGGGATTTCAAGACTAAGGATCACTAATGCTTGTTTCCTGACCTTTTGTCTTTGGAATGTCTTTACAAAATGGTCTATCATGCCCCCCAGTTATTACCAAAAAGCATAATCATATTAGTTATTTTTGTGAGAAGCTCAATTCTTTTGGACCCTTTGTTTTTTTTGGGCGCCTTTGATCATTGAAAATTTTCTTTTATGTCCCTCAGTGTTGCTTGGGCACTTTCAATCGGCGAGGTTTTTTTGTATATCTCTTGCACTTGCCCCCTAGTGTGGGGTGTGATCCTAGCCAAGGTATTACCAAAAAACATTACTAAGCTCAAAAGTGGTCTGCAAAGGATATATTTCAACCTATTGAAAGGATTATCAAAGATGACATTTCTTCATTTTAAATGCATGCATTTAGGAGCAGTAAGCCTTGCTTTCATGTGAGTATGTAAAATGATTATTCATTCAAATAAAACTCAACTTTGGAGTCACCTCATGGTGTTTTTTTTTCGTTTTAGTTTTTGTTTGTTTGTTTTTATTAAGGTGTATGGTTACCCTTTCAAGGAATCACTTGAATTTCTAGAATTCGTTTGTTGTGGACAAACATCAATATGATTTATGTTTTTTGTACTAAACTTTGAATTCCCAAAAATTCTTGTGAACATGTGAGATCATGCATAGTTTTGAAAAAAAAGGAAAACATGTCATGAACACAGGAAAATACATGATCTTATTAACAAGAAGGCTCAATTGACAAAGAAAGTCATGTGGCATTATGAGCCAAATTACCGACAAGACTGAAACAGGTTGAAACCAACGTGATTAAACAAAAGGCAATAATAGGGCAGGCTTCATCCTTCCATTTTGGTAAATCTCCTCTTAGGCTAGCCTCCCCATAATAGTTATTAGGATGATGAGGATAAAAACCGTGGTCAGAATTTGAGTCCTTCAAAATTTATGCTGCCCTTTCACACCCTATCTGGACCATTGATGCTTTCAGATTCCCTGAACATTCCATTGCTAGTGCATTTCTAATCCACCGCTTCAAACATGATTAGGTAGAGGGTTCGTGTTCACAGTAGGAGTGTCTTCAAATGCTATCCACCCTGTCTTGATTAATTGCAGAAGCTTTCTCTTTAAGGTGTTACAAGTATGGATGTCATGTCCGGCAACACCAACATGGTATTCGCAAGTGAGCTCTGACTTGTACCAGCTGGGGTAAGGTGGCTGCAAAGGTACCAAAGGTTCGGGAGCTATATGCCCGATGCTTAATAGCTTCTGGTACATCTCATTCAGGGATAGCGGTAATGGAGGTAGTTGTTCTTGGACCCTTTGGTAATTTTTAATTTGGCTTTTGGCTTGAAAGTTTTGGGGCTCAGGTTTTTTGATGTTGGCAATTTGGGATGGAGTGTGGTAGTTTTGGGGTGAGTTTTTCCTACCCTTGTAGCCATCTTCAATATGGTTGACCTTTTTTTCTTTTGAAGCCTCTTTTCTCGGTGGGTGCAGAAATTCTACCACTCTTGACACCTTTCTTTATGCATTCACACACTACCACAGTGTTAGTGAATTGCTGGGCCGAACTACCCATCACATGTTTGTAATATGGTGCTTTGAGTGTATTGGCAAATAAAGAGACCATCTCTTTGTCCAGAAGTGGAGGATGGACTTGAGCAGCTGATTCTCGCCATCTTTGAGCATATTCCCTTATGCTTTTTTTGTCCTTTTTTTCTATATTGGACAAGCTGGTTCTGTCAGGAGCAATGTCCATGTTGTACTTGTACTGCTTGACAAAAGCATCCACCATATCTTTCCATCTCCAGATTTTTGTGTTGTCCAATCTCATGTACTAGCTCAATGTTGCCCCACTTAAGTTATCCTAAAAAAAGTGCATCAGTAGTTTTTCATCATTTACTACCTCTGCCATTTTATTGTAGTAGGACTTGAGATGAGTCATGGGGCATTGTGTTCCACAGTATTTGATGAATTCAGGAACGCAAATCTTCTTTGGGAAAACCACATTTGGGACCAGACATATCTCTGTTGCCCTTATTGGATTATATAAGTCTACCCCTTCAATGACTTTGATTCTGGCTTCCAGCGCCTCTATCTTATCTTGATCAATGTTATCAGATGACTTGGCCTTGTGGGACTCGTTAGCAGATGCCTCCATGACTATCGGGGCTGATGCAGGTGTCGCTGACTGCACAAATGTTGGATTTTATTGAGGCTCTTGACCATGTTCGCTCATTCTTTCTTCAGGCTGAACTGTAGTAGGAGCCTGATTAAAGGTGAGCGGTCAGTTAGAAGGACCTTCACTAGAGGTGTTTCTCAGTGTTTGCTCGAGTAAGCTAGTGAGGCGAGCCATGCTTGTTTTCAGAGACTCCAACTCTTCTTGAAAATGGACATCACGGTGAGCACGCTCTTCATCTTCCATATTTCTTGCTCGAAGTCGGGTGTTGTAGACTCTTTGGGGACCTATACTTCAACCTAGTATGTATGCATGTTATTTACAATGAATTAATGTATGCAAATATATGTACATGCGCATTTAGGGAGCTCATACTCTAAGGATAAGTTTTGGGTCATTACATAATGGACAAACTTTCTACCTGGTCTCAAAAAATGGTCTCATATCTGCCTAGTGATGATCTTCGTAAAGATAGTGTGGGGGCGTTGCAAGGAATAGTTAAGGCACGTATGCCCACCATTACCAAGCAGGTACTTAGATATGAGTTAGGTATTTATGATGCAACCATATTATTCAATAGTTTCACCCACATTTAACTAGTGTTTTGCCTATGTTTTATATATAAAATGCCTTGATATTCTTTGTTTTATGTTTTGAAGGCACTTTTGGATGAAAGAAGCAAAAAGGAGTAAATTGGAGATAATTGACAGATTTGACCTTCAGTCGATGTTTTGTGCAGAGCGTGAGCTCTAGAGGTTGAAATGAAGTGATTCTAGTGGTATTAAAAAGCTAACATCCATACCTTTCTGGACATCTAATGCAAGAAGATAAAATAAGGAAGAGCATGGAAATCGCAGCCTTCAAAGTCAAATCTCGCAATCTGCTAGTGTTGACCTTCGGCCATTCCAACTTGAATATCTGGAGCTACAGAAGTCCAATGGATGCAAACTCAATTGTTTTGGATTCATGACTCAAAGGTCTATAAACTCTCCAAATTTCAGCCAAAACCGATGTCATATGAGGGAGATATGATTTTGCAAAGATGACATCTGAATTCTGCCAGCAAACAGGTTTCGTGAAGAAACGAGTCCAAATTACGTTCCGAAGCATCTAAAACGATATCCAAGTTTTTATTTCAGCAATTTA
>Ga0307517_10015338_pt1 | contig 10196 bp, 9 predicted proteins | sample 23_EM_MG_FD_194515 | JGI IMG/M metagenome (GOLD analysis project Ga0307517, IMG submission 194515) | Populus trichocarpa ectomycorrhiza microbial communities from riparian zone in the Pacific Northwest, United States - 23_EM | ecosystem: Host-associated > Plants > Roots > Unclassified | place...
GATCTAGCCGCACTGGAAGAACAAGGGAAGGTTGAGGGTTTTTTCAACAATGTCGATAATGCGGGTAAACTTGGCGGTCTGGTTGAAGATATCCGCGATGCAATGATGGAATATCAAGTATGTATCCATAAACTATCCATCCCCAACACCTCTGATCCTTGCACCAGACTTCGTTGCAGCAGGACCTCTACAATAAGAGTTGTCGACTCATCGTGGGTCTCGCTTTCTTGCCTTTCGTCCTCGCAGACTGACCAATGGACAGGCAGACGTGGACCGCATCCTTCTGAATGGCATGCGTCACACTCCGGATGCTGGTCACCGTTCTGGGAACAGGCAGGGGTGCCTGAGGGGGACGAGGAAGGATGTCCTCCGAGAGATTGAAACTTGGTTAACAAGCGAACGGGATCAGCGCGTTTTCTGGCTGAATGGCCTGGCCGGGACGGGAAAATCAACCATCGCCCAAACGTTTGCTGAGACGACGTTCGCAGACGGAAAGCTCGGGGCCAGCTTCTTCTGCTCGCGAGACTTCGCGAACCGGAGCAACCTTCAGATGATCTTTCCAACACTCGCCTTCCAGCTCGCCTATCGGTATCCACTTTTCCGAGAGGAGCTGCTTCAGGTCTTAAAGGCGATCCCTGACGTCGGACAGGAGTCTCTCTGTTCGCAGATGGAGAAGCTCATTGTTGGTCCGCTCAAAGCCACCCGTATTGGAACCCTCGTCATCATCGATGCCCTTGACGAGTGCAAGGACCAGGAACCTGCCTCTGCCATCCTTTCCATGCTCTCCCGCTACATGGACGAGGTCCCCGAGGTCAAGTTCTTTATCACCGGTCGTCCCGAACCTCGGATCCGTTCTGGGTTTCGTCTTGAGTCGCTCCGACCTATCACAGAAGTGCTCAGGCTACATGATGTTGAACGTTCCTTGGTGGATAGTGATATCAAGCTATTCTTTAGGACCCGGTTAACCGACATTGCCAAGACCCGAAGTGACTGTGACTTCACGGAAGATTGGCCAACTTCATCTGACATTGACATTCTTTGCGAAAAGGCGGCAGGATTCTTCATCTATGCTTCAACAGTTGTCAAGTTTGTTGCGTCCAGGAACCGCACACTCATCCAACAGCTGGACCGGATCATTTCATTCCCACAAAGCACTGCTCATGAAGGAAGGTCTGGGATTGACCTCCTTTACACCCAGGTCCTTGAGCAAGCAGTTGATGGTGAGGATGCTGATGCTGAGGATCTCTATTCCCAGTTCAGAACTGTGGTTGGGGCAGTCTTACTTGTCTTTGACCCACTTCCAGCAAAAGCACTCTCAGACCTTCTAAGAACATCCAGTATCTCCACCACCCTCTGTTCCCTCCACTCTCTCCTTCTTGTCCCAGACTCAATGGAGACAAATGACCCAATTCATCCCTTCCACAAGTCATTCCCTGACTTCCTTACAGACCCAAAGCGGTGTGGAGACAAATGGTTTTTTGTGGAGCCCACAGTTCACCACACACAAGTTCTACTTTCATGCCTCAACCTTATGAGGGAGAGATTGAGGAAGAATATCTGTGACCTGGATGACTATGCTATTCTCAGTGAGGTCAAGGACCTTTCTGCTCGAAGGAGGGACCACATTGGAGGTGCTCTGGAATATGCATGCTCCTTCTGGACAAAACACCTTCTGGAGATCCCTGGCAACAGCCCTCATGTTGAGGAAGTGAAGAAAGCAATTGATGAGTTCTTCATGACACATCTGCTGGATTGGATAGAAGTCCTTGCACTCATTGGGAACCTTGGTGCTGGTGTTTATGCCATTAATGATGTTGAGCGATGGTGTACTTTGGTGAGCACTTTGCAAACTATTTGATGGGGCCTATATTCACATTTATTTAGGCAGGAGTTATGTGCAAGTGGACATCTGATGGCCAGCGCTTTCTGTTGGAACACTTTGACACCATCTGCAATTCCCCATCCCACATCTACCATTCTGCCCTTCCACTTTCACCCTCCTCATCTTGGTTTCAAAAGTGTTATAATGCAGAGCTTTCACTCCAAGTTAAGGTGGTCAAGGGGCTCCCAGCAGAATGGGGAATGTGCTCCCGTACAGCTTCACTTAATGCAGTGCCATGTGCCCTCTCATACCTGAACAACACCATTGCAGTTGGGTTTAGATCCTCTTCTGATGGCATCATTATCCTCAGTGCAACCACAGGCAGCCAGACAGCTATTCTCTCTGGGCATACTGATTGGGTGAGGTCACTCATCTTCTCATCAGATGGGACATCACTTGTATCTGGAAGTGATGATTGTACCATTAAACTCTGGGACATACAGACTGGTGGGGTTGTTAAAACCTTCTCTGGCCACACTGGCTTTGTTCTGGCTGTTTCCATCTCAGCAGACTGCACTAGGATTGCTTCAGGATCTATTGATGAGACAATTCGTCTATGGGATACCCAGACAGGGCAGTGCCATTGTGTTATAGAGAAACAGTATAATAATGTGGACCATGTTTACTTCTCTCCTACAAACCCTCAGCACATCCTATCCATATCTGGCAACAAAGTCTGGCAATGTGACACCAATGATCACCAAAGTTCACTAGTGTGTGATGGGTCTCACATCAATTTCTCCTTGGATGGCACCCAGTTTGCTTTGTGCAATGGGGCAGTTATCACAGTTCAAAACTCTGATTCCAGAGATATTGTGGCTGAATTCCATATTACCAACAGTAATGCCAGCTACTGTTGTTTCTCCCCTGATGGAAAGCTTGTTGCTGTTGCTGCTGGTAACACTGCCTATGTTTGGAACATAACTGGCCCAGATCCTTGCCTTGTTGGGACCTTCATTGGCTATGCCAGTGCTATCACCTCCCTTGTATTTTCCTCCCCCACTTCTCTTATCTCAGCATCTGAAGACCAAACAGTCAAGTTCTGGCAGATTGATGCCTCACTGACAACCCCAGTTGAGACTGATCTAAAGTCCACACCCCTCACTTTAGCTTCAATCAAGTCCATTGTTCTACAAGTCAAGGATGGTATCACTATCACAAGTGATTCAGATGGGGTAGTGAGGGTCTGGGACATATTAACTGGTATCTGCAAGACTTCCCTCCAATCCCCAGCTGGTAACTCCCGCTACAAAGATATCCAGCTGGTTGATGGCAGGTTGATCTTTGTTTGGCATGGAAATGAGAAGATCCATATCTGGGATACTGAGAAAGGGGAACTCCTCCAAACTGTGGATGCCCCCAGTGGTAAACTTGAGGACTTGAGGATATCTGGGGATGGAACTAAAGTTTTCTGCCTATACTGGGGATCCATTGAAGCCTGGTCTATGTGGACAGGAGAGGTTGTAGGTATAGTGAGGATAGACTATGTGACTCCTCAGCGATCCCTCACTGTGAATGGCACAAGGGTTTGGATCCACTACCCCCAATCAGAATACCAGGGGTGGGACTTTGGGACCCCAGGCTCATCCCCTATACAGTTACCCAGCATGCCTACACTCCATCTCAGTCCCATGGTTTGGAATACCAGTCAATCTGGGATCAAAGATATAGTTACTGGAAAGGTGGTTTTTCAGCTGTCTGGAAGGTTTGCAAAGCCCACTGTTGTGCAATGTGATGGTTACTATCTGGTTGCTGGTTACAGTTCAGGAGATATATTAATTTTAGACTTCAATCATGTATTCCTCCAATCATGACCTGTATTTCATGTATTCTGTTCACCTGTACCTAGTTGCCAAATCAGACATAAAATGTTGGATTGTGAACAACAATGAACAAACCCAGGCCTTGGTCCTAACCCTTCTCAAGAATCTGTCAGGCATCTTTGCAGTGAATTTACCCTCTATTTGCTTGGGACCAGATCCAAGAACAAGTTCAAACACCAACTCTAAAACCTCACTCTGATCCCCCATTCCAGGTTGGTTCTCCACCCAAGACTGCAGCTGTAAGTCATACTCATCCCATATCCTCCTGTTAACAATGGGCCCTCCATCACACAAGTCATACCTGTTGAGTCCACATCAGTGGATGAGACATATTCAGCATATAGCCAATATGACAGAATAGCACCGAGTCATCCCTGATGGGATCACGGGTGTGTGCTCTGGAGTTATGATAGTCTTATGACTAATTGGCCCATAGAAGCACCTAGGATGAGTCACTATAGGTGACCATCACTGATAGAGTCAAACTGTATAGCTGTGACTGTCACATTAAATTATTCCTATATATGTCATGCCTGTATCACTAGAATAAAGTAATGTCTCTTGTTCTCTCCCACCATCTCACCCACAAACAAGCAACCCAGCCTCAACCCACTCTCCCCTCTCCTAAGGTAAGGTTAGAGTACCTTGTAGTATATAGAATATACTCTGCACTGCTCAACAATACACTGTGGGCTGCTCAATTGTGAAAATCGATCTCACAAAGTTCAGCAAATCAATGGTGGATAACAACTCAATTGGTAACAGCTCCTGTGGTCATGGGAAGTTGTATATGGAGATTCAGAGTTCCCAGAGTTCTTGACAGGGTGAAAGCGAGACCCCAGTTATCCTGAACCATGCTGCGTGAAAGAGGATCATGGAAGAAGAGGTCAAAAGCACAAAATTCTCCTGGAGAAAGGGGCATACATGGGCCGTCACCTAGAATGGTGAAGCTGCAAAGACTCTGAGAACTCTGCTCGATCAGAAAGCCAACGTTAGGGCGGTCAAGGACGTCGGCGCGGATTTTGATCTGGATCTCGGTGAAACGAAACAGCAGGATCGAAAGTTGGGCTACAATTTGAGGATATCCAGGGTGGGCGCACATGGTCAATTCTCCAGTGAGTGGTGGGGGCGCCGGACAAATAACCTTGCAGTCGGGGTCGTTTATCCAAATGCCGTGGAGATAGAAATAATCGAGTCGGGGGAAGATGCAGATGGCGTTGATTAACGTCCCGCGATTAAGACGTGTTCTGTGCAGTAACAGCATGCGAAGGGAGCGTCCCGGGTTGGAATGCAGAAAGCTGAGGCACCGGCCGTCCGGCAATGGCAATCGTCCGACATTCTGGAACGCATGTAACCGGGGAAGCTTGCACAACTCGAAGACCTGACTCTCAGAGTCTAAAAGATCAAAGAGGTAGAAATTTAAGGTGTGTGACAATAAATCATCTCTCTTCGGACCCACGGTTTGCAACCATTTGGAGAAATGATCGCATCCCCGTGTCCACTGGATTGTCTTGAAAATGTGATTCTGACTGCGGTGCATCCAACTGGTCGCCACTAAGGAAGACTGTCGGAGCGTACCAAGGTCGCCACCATCCACAGAATCGATAATCATGTCGGCCCATGGTAACAAGGAAGAGGACGGCGATCACACTTTCTCACGGATTTATCACCAAGCGTCCATGTAATAGCACGTAATTCGGTGCGGGGAGTTTGCTAAAAACAATGGGTCACGACTCCATAGAAACGTCTTCCACCTCGGTCCCTGCGGCAGTGGCGTCAGCCATCCCCTTGGCTTTCGCCTGGCTCTCCTTCACCTGGATGGCTGCCATGACCTGTTTCAGCAACTCCTGTGCTGCATTGACGTCTTCCGAATTACTGGCCGAAAGCTGCTCAAGGTACTTCTGCGCAAGACTAAGGTTCCCGCCTCCATGTAAGTAGTGGTACTGGGCTATGTATAACGCCGACCTCGCATAATCTGCGATATTCATGCCTACCCAAATGGAATCAGCGAGGTGCGACGACCGACAGGCGAGGGAGACAACTGACTATCGCTCGAACAGATACTGATGACACTTGCGTGGTACTTGGCTGCCTCAGAGTATTCTTCAAGGTCGTTGTGGAACTGTGCCAATTTAAGATGTATCGAAGTGTCGTGGGGGCCTGTGGCAATGAGTGCCCGTTTCAGGCATTCGATCGCTTCACGGGGCCTAGGTCATGGCACGTCAGGAAATTGTGCATCGTACCATCCCCAATCTCACCTCCCAAGTTCCTCATAACATGCTGCCTGTCCTTGCCACAGACGCACGTCATATGGCCTAATCGGACCGTTAGTACGTTCGTCTCATCGGGCGACAGGTCTCTCTACCTCAGAGTGGTGGCCTTTTGGAAATAATACAGGGCATATTGGTGCATGCTGAGGAGTTCGTACGCTTGCGCCAAGCCATACCAGGCTCGGTAGTCCTTCTGGTTTACGTCTGGGCACGGTAAGACACTTTTGAGCCAGATAGCCAAGCTACGGCCGCCGACTTACCCGCAGCCCTCCTGTAAGCCTCAATCGCGGCGTTGGAGTTTTTCAGTTCGATGTACTCATGACCCATTAGCGTCCAAGCGGACAAGTAGGTCCGGTCGAGCTGCACTGCTCTTTTAAAGTACTTGATGGCCTTCTCGTGTTCCGATCTCAGCGAATAGTGGTTTCCTGTACAACGGCAAAACGCATGAATTCGCTGCGGCAGGTCCCACGGTAGTAAGTGCGGGATCTCACCGACGAGGCAACAAACTTCTGGACGATCCTTGTCAATCTCCAGGAACTCGTGCGCCAATTTCGAGAGTTTAATCCTGTTGTCTGTAACATAAAGGATATCCGAATAGATGTCGATGTTGTCTATTCGATGTGGATCGAGTGTAAGGATTCGTTGAAACTGCTTCTCAGCTTCGCCAAAGTCTACACAAGTTTGCGTTAGCTCTGTCGCGAAAGAGCAGGATCAGGGCACTTTACCATGCTGGTGGTACAATGTGCAGGCCCGCATGCTCATGACCCAAGGGCTCACGGGGAAGAAATCTTCCGTCAGAAGCCGCTCGCAGAGTTGCAACTCGTGGTCGGTAGGCGAACGGAACGCGTTCAGTGTGTGGATTTGGAAGAATTGGACGAGGGGATGCGATCTTGTTAACGGCAAATATTGGAGCAGTGCACTCAACTGGATTCGTTCGAAACGTCAAGCCCGGCTATAGAGCTGAGGCTAATTCAACTCACCTCCTCCGAATCATCCACACAATTGCCGAGAAGAGTCCATGCGGACCAATTCCAGGGATACAGAGCGATTGAACGGATGTCGGCTTCGATGGCTTCCTCCCGTCGACCTAGTCGATACAACAACAGTGCCTTCCTACGAAATTCATAAAACAGATAGGAAGAACGACGGAAGTATTCCTCACATGAACCTGAGGAATGGCTCAGTCGCGTCTTTCACCGTCTCTAAGAGAGGTAATAGGTCTTTCGCCATGGGGGTAGCAGTCTGTCTTCGAGAGTCTGTCGATGGGGAAAGTCAAAAACCGGTTTCTCCGGACTTCCACACTTGTATACTTGAATATTTGTTCCACTCCTTCAGTGCTTGTTTCTCAGCCACCTAGGAGTTCGCGACCGAGGATGAGTTCAGGTCTAAGCGGTCGGAAGACGAGATCATACAATACCATGTACTGGCTGTAAACACTCAGAAACAAAGCTTTGGCACTACGACATTCGTGGAGCCAATACACTGCGCGTTTGAACTCGCGATGTTCGAAGCACTTTTGGGCCGTGGCCAGGAAGTCTCCTTCGCGCATCTCGAGTTCGAGTTCACGTAATCGGTCATGCTCTGGTATCCGTTGTAGCTTGGGAGCGTTGCGATGCGGAGGGAGATTCGGTTCCACATCTGTAATGGGTATCGTCTTCGGCCTGGCTGGAGTCGAGGCGAACGGCGCGGTCGTCGCATCGAATGGTCCGCTGGGCACTGTAAACAGTTTCTGGTGTGGGACAGACACAAGCAATTCCGCAGCCCTGGATGATGAAATTGGACTGAGTCCTCTCTGCGGAGCACGACCGGCAACAGTGACGGACCACTTGGATGCAAACTGAAGTCCTCTGTCTCCACAATCCTTCACAGACTCTCTGAGGGCGGTGATCATTGAACTATCGACTTGCGTCACGACATCCTGGCTTTCCATCCTTAGACGCGGTGATCCGTGGGGTGGAGGTGGTCGGTGTAACAAAGAAACGTGCACGATCGATGATTTTGCTGCTTGCGATCACGACGTTGATCGTCCTTCTCTCCTCCTTATGCGTCCTTAGGCTCTTCTACGTCTTCAAGCTCAGCGGCGGTCATCGCAAACCGAAGGAAGCCGCATCGGATACCTGCGGTCTTGCTGTCTTCCTTGGATCAGGTGCGAAACCTGGTGTTGCCAAGGTGTCAAGTTGATAAACTTCATCACGAAAGTGCAGGTGGGCATACCACAGAGGCTCTTGCGTTGGTCTCAGCTCTTGACTTCGCAAGGTATACGCCGCGAACGTATATAATCAGCGACGGTGACACGTTGAGCGCTCAGAAGGCCCGTGAGCTGGAGGAGAGGAAACATGTAAGTGGAGGGAGATGATTTGTGTAGTTCCAGGGTGACCAACTCCTCGCACGCGCAACTTTAGGACTGCGGCTCCAACCCCAAGTACACGTTACTCTACGTGCCCCGTGCCCGTAGGGTTCATCAACCCCTTTGGACAACCCCTCCATCGGTACTAATATCACTGGCCGCCTGTATCAAGTATGCTGTCCGAGCAGCACTAGATCCCGAGTTGGTTTGGGATGTTTTGATTTTGAACGGACCTGGGACGTGTTTCAGCGTCTGCGCTGCTGTTTACTTCAATCGCGTAAGCCTCCTTTCCTCCTTCTGATGTACCCTGGGGTCGAGCGTTGGCATTAATCCGCGTACGTTCTTAGTTTCTGGGTTTACCATCTCCGAGGGTGATATACATAGAATCTTTTGCCCGGGTCCGGTCCCTCTCACTTTCTGGCAAGCTCCTCCGACCATTTGTCGACAGGTCAGTTCGTTTGCACGTGATTCATCCTCCTCCGATTGCCAATCCCCTGATAGATTTATTGTGCAATGGCCGGACATACTACAGCAAGGTGGCAGAGGCCAGTATTTTGGCTGCCTCGTCTAACTAGATGACTTGGTTGTTTATTCGTGTCAATCTTGCAGTGTGTGGTATTCATCCAATGAGTTGTCATCCGATACTGTCAGAACGAAATCGTTCGGCTAAGCGATCCAAAGTCATCGAGCATGATGTGGATGGGGTCTCACCCCCTCCAATGCGCATCGTTCAGTCTCCAGGCGACCCTAGAGTATCTTCAGTCACCCGATGAATAATCAGTTGGGGTCCATCTATAGTCCTGGTGTGCTCTCTTCTGTTTACGGGCGACCCGCCTTCGGCGAGAGGGGTTCCTTTCAATGACAAAACCTCGCTATCGGTTCGCTGAGGTCCAAGGATGGGATCGTTCATCCCATGACGCATGACAGTTCGTCACATCCACCGAATCCCATATGACAAGGCCCTACACCAGGGGCTGTGATTTGTTAACCCTGCTGTGACCCGCTGACGTCGTTGCTTCTTTCCCAAGGTCCCTCCCAGTGTAACACGTTCCCTCGGATCCACTAAGCCGTCGCGAGTGGGTTGCTGATAAATAGGATGGAAAAACGCCAATCCCTGTAGGGAATGAGGAACCCTCGGCAGAGACGAGAAGCACTACCTTGGCGCAGGAAAAAGCCCGCCGTTCGTCTCTTTTTCCTGAAACGCAGGCTCTAATTGCGTGAATTCTTACGGAGCACCCCGACTGTTTGTGAAAGAAGGGCCAGAAGTCAGGGTAGTGTTGTTCCGGATCCACAACAGTCTGGAACAGAGCTGGATCGAACTCTCCCTTTGATTCTGATTCCGATTGACGAAGTTCGTCTTACCATCCCAAATCGGGACCGTGTTAGCGTGGCCTGGGGATGAAACGGAGTGTATGTGCCGCACCGTGATCACTGGAACCCCTGATCAGACTGTGATCTTGTAGCCAAGAATGAAGGATGAACCGACAGTTCCATGTAGGTTGCTGAAGGAACTCATATGCCCTTCAAGTTACATACGAACGTTCCCATGGGTGAGTGTCACCGGAGGACGTCCCACCCCCGGAAGACCACAGGCCGGAGGTTGCACACAGGGCGCAAACTGTATTCAATGGTGACGGTGTTTTCGGGTTGCTTTCTCAGATGGTGTTGGCATTGTAGATGCCCTGGCCCATGGGTTTACCTGAGCGGGGACCTGTCGCTCCGACAAGCTGTTTCCGATGGGCTTTGGCTAATCGCTCCGCCTTGAGTGAAGGGAAACGAGTACGAACCCGAGTTTGCCAACCCCATGAAGCGCCGTCAACAAGGAGTGGGAGAAACAACTGGGACGGCGGTGCGAGCACTATACAATCGCTCTA
>Ga0307517_10015341_pt1 | contig 10196 bp, 4 predicted proteins | sample 23_EM_MG_FD_194515 | JGI IMG/M metagenome (GOLD analysis project Ga0307517, IMG submission 194515) | Populus trichocarpa ectomycorrhiza microbial communities from riparian zone in the Pacific Northwest, United States - 23_EM | ecosystem: Host-associated > Plants > Roots > Unclassified | place...
TTTATTGTGGATTGCACAGTGCAGTTCACAGTAAAAAATAATCTGTTTTTATTTTTTTAGCTTTTTTTTTTGTTTTTCGATCTGCTTTTTTTTATTATTTTTTATGCATTTAGGGTTTTTTTTTTTACTTCTTTCTTTGTTTTTTTTTAATAATTTTTTTGTTTAATTTTGTTTGTTAATGTTAAAAAATATTTTATTTAGTTATCTGACTTTCATGACACGGATCCCGGGTTTAACAGGTTAACATGGTTTGACGAGTTAACCCGAATATTTTTTTCTTTTTTTCTTTTTAATTAATTTTTTTTCTTTACTTTAGTTTGTTAAAGTTAAATTTCTTTTTATTTAGTTATTAGACTTTCATGACACATATCTCAGGTTTCACGGGTTAACCTGGTTTCACGGGTTAACCCGTTAATTTTTTTTTTTTTTTCTTTTAATAAATTTTTTTATTTAAATTAGTTTGTTAATGTTAAATTTTTTTATTTAGTTATTAGACTTTCATGACACGGAACTCGGGTTTAACGGGTTAACCTGGTTTGACGAGTTAACCCGGAATTTTTTTTCTTTTTTCTTTTTAATTAATTTTTTTTCTTTACTTTAGTTTGTTAAAGTTAAATTTCTTTCTATTTAGTTATTAGACTTTCATGACACATATCTCAGGTTTCACGGGCTAACATGGTTTCACGGGTTAACCCGTCAATATTTTTTTGTTTTTTTTCTTTTAATAAATTTTTTTATTTAATTTAGTTTGTTAATGTTAAATTTTTTTATTTAGTTATCAGACTTTCATGACACGGAACTCGGGTTTAACAGGTTAACCTGGTTTAACGAGTTAACCTGGATTTTTTTTTTCTTTTTAATTAATTTTTTTCGTTTAGTTTAGTTTGTTAATTTTAAATTTCTTTCTATTTAATTATCAAACTTTCATGACACATATTTCAGGTTTGACGGGTTAACCTGATTTCATGGGTTAGCCCAATTAATTATGGGTTAACCCGTCAATTTTTTTTTCTATGTAGTTATCAAACTTTCATGTCGCGAATCCTAGGTTTGACGGGTTAACCTGGTTTGAAGGGTTAACCCAGTTAATTCAGATATTTTTCTTTTTCTTCATTAGTTTTTTTCTTTGTTTTTTTCTTTTTAGTTAATCTATTTAATTATCACACTTTTATGACACGACCTTGCAGCCAGACCCACTATTCAAGGCTATTGGGTCTGGTGTTGCAGTCAGACTCCCTTAAACTTGAGTCATGTAAATTTAATATTATTATTAATATTATAAATATTATTCTTGGGTCAAGCGTTGCAGCCAGACCCAAGGTTTTTGGGTATATCTTTGCAGAAAAACCTAACACTCTTAGATCTTAGCCTTTTTTGATATTTTTTATGCAAGAAAAAAAAATTAACTCGTGGCGTATGCCTTTGTTTTTTTTCCTTTTCTTTTCCTTTTTAAGCCTTTTACTGTGGATTGCACAGTGCGGTCCACAGTGAAAAAGCTAATGCCTTTAGTTTTTTTTAGCTTTTTTCTTTGTTTTTTCTGTTTTTTAATTAATTTTCTTTTAATTTACTTTCTTAATATTAAATTTTTTTAATTTAATTATCAGACTTTTATGACACGAATCTCAGATTTGACAGGTTAACCTGGTTTGACGGGTTAACCCAGTTGATTCAGAGTTAATTGAGATTTTTTTTCTTTTTCTTCATTAGTTTTTTTCTTCTTATAGTTTTTTTTATTTATTTCTTTTTAATTAATATTTTTTATTTAATTTAATTCATTAATATTAAATTTTTTCTATTTAGTTATCGGCTGATGCCTTTAGTTTTTTTTTTTTATGCCTTTGACCGTGGACTGCACAGTGCAGTCCAAAGTGAAAAGGCTGATGCCTTTTATATTTTTTTCCTTTTTAATTAATTTTTTTCGTTTAATTTAGTTTGTTAATGTTAAATTTTTGTCTATTTAGTTATCAAACTTTCATGATACGGATCCCAGGTTTCACGGGTTAACCTGGTTTCACGGGTTAGCCCAATTAATTCAGGGTTAACCCATCAATTTTTTTTTCTATTTAGTTATTAAACTTTCACGACACGAATCCAAGGTTTGATGGGTTAACCTAGTTTGAACGGTTAATCCAGTTAATTCAAAAAAAAATTTCTTTTTTTTCATTAATTTTTTTCTTCCTTTTGGTTTTTTTTCTTTGTTTTTTTCTTTTTCATTAATCTATTTGATTATGACACGACCTTGCAGTCAGACTCACATCCAAGGTTATCAGGTCTGGTATTGCAGTCAGACCCGCTTAAACTTGGGTCATACAAGTTTAATATTATTATTAATACTATAAATATTAATCTTTGGTCAGATGTTGCAGCCAAACCCAAGACTCTTGGATATAGCTTTGTAGAAAAACGTAACACTTTTAGATCTTAGTTTTTTTTTATATTTTTTATGTAAAAAAACAATTAACCCGCGGCATCGCGCGGGTCATGTAACTAGTATAAACTAAAACTGCTCAGTGTTTCACTATGCACTGCACAGTGCAGCGCTAAGCTGTTTTTTTTTTCATTTTAAATTTTTTTTTATGTTTTTTTTTCCTGTTTTTTTTTTCCAATTTTTTTGCCTTTATGGGTTGGTTTTTTTTTTTTTTGCTTTTTTCTTTGTAGTTTTTTCTTTTAATGAATTTTTTTTGTTTAATTTAGTTTGTTAATGTTAAATTTTTTTTATTTAGTTATCAGACTTTCATGACACGGATCCCGGGTTTGACGGGTTAACCTGGTTTGACGAGTTAACCTGGAATATTTTTTTTTTGCTTTTTTTCTTTTTAATTAATTTTTTTTGTTTAGTTTAGTTTGTTAATGTTAAATTTCTTTCTATTTAATTATCAGACTTTCATGACAAGTATCTCGGGCTTGACAGGTTAACCTAGTTAATTCTGGGTTAACCTGTTAATTTTTTTTTTCTATTTAGTTATCAAACTTTCATGACGTGAATCTCAGGTTTGACGGGTTAACATGGTTTGAAGGGTTAACCTAATTAATTCAGATTTTTTTTCTTTTTCTTCATTAGTTTTTTTCTTCCTGTTGGTTTTTTCTTCTTTGTTTTTTTTAATTAATCTATTTAATTATCAAACTCTTATAACACAACCTTGTAGCCAGATCTACATCCAAGGCTCTTAGGTCCGGTATTGCAGCCAGACTCACTTAAACTTGAGTCATGTAGGTTTAATATTATTATTAATATTATAAATACTACTCTTAGATCAAGCGTTGCAGCTAGACCAAAGGCTCTTGGGTATATTTTTGCAAAAAGACCTAACACTCTTAGATCTTAACCTTTTTTGATATTTTTTATGTAAGAAAAAAAAATTAACACACGTATGCCTTTGTTTTTTCTTTTCTTTTCCTTTTTAAGCCTTTTACTGTGGACTGCACAGTGCAGTCCACAGTGAAAAAGTTGATGCCTTTAATTTCTTTTTTTGTCTTTTTTCCTTTTTTTTTGTTTTTTAATTAATTTTTTTTTAATTTAGTTTCTTAATATTAATTTTTTCTGTTTAATTATCAGACTTTCATGACACGGATCTCAGGTTTGACGGGTTAACCTGGTTTGACGGGTTAATCTAGTTGATTCAGATTTATTTTATTTTTCTTCGTTAGTTTTTTTTCTTCATGTAGGTTTTTTTCTCTTTGCTTTATCCTTTTTAATTAATCTTTTTTAAAAATTTAGTTCATTTATATTAAATCTGTTTTCTATTTAGTTATCACACTTTCATGACACGAATTCCAGGTTTGACGGGTTACCTTATCTGGCGGGTTAACCCAGTTGATTCAGATTTTTTTTCTTTTTCCTCATTAGTTTTTTTCTTCCGATTTCATCTTTTAATATTGTATGCAGTCCACAGTGAAAAGGCTGATGCCTTTAGTTTCTTTTTTTTTTTGCTTTTTTTTCTTTTTATGTCTTTCACTGTGGATTGCACAATGCAGTTCACGGTGAAAAGGCTGATGCTTTTTTTTAATTAATTTTTTTATTTAGTTTGTTGATATTAAAAATTTTTCTATTTAGTTATCAGACTTTCATAACACGGATCTCAAGTTTGACGGGTTAACCCAGTTAATTTAGATTTTTTTTCTTTTTTTCATTAGTTTTTTTTCTTCTTATAAGTTTTTTTTCTTTTTTTTTTATTTTTTATTTTTTATTTAATTTAGTTCATCAATATTAATTTTTTTCTATTTAGTTATCGGATGATGCCTTTAGTTTTTTTTCTTTTTTCTTTTTACTTTTTTGTCGTTTTTATGCCTTTGACTGTCGACTGCACATTGCAGTCCACAGTGAAAAAGCTGATGCCTTTTGTTTGTTTTTGTTTTCTATTAAATTAATTTTTTTCTTTTAATTTAATTTGTAAATTTTCAAATTTTTTTTCTATTTAGTTATCAAACTTTCTTGACACGGATCTCAGGTTTGACGGGTTAGCCCAGTTAATTCTGGATAACCCGTCAATTGTTTTTCTATTTAGTTATCAAACTTTCACGACACGAATCCAAGGTTTGACGGGTTAACCCAGTTAATTCAATTTTTTTTTCTTTTTCTTCATTAGTTTTTTTCTTCCTGATGGTTTTTTTTCTTTATTTTTTTCTTTTTAATTAATCTATTTAATTATCACACTTTTATGACACAACCTTGCAGCCAGAACCACATCCAAGACTATTGGGTCTGGTATTGCAGTCAGACCCACTTAAACTTGGGTCATGCAAGTTTAATGTTATTATTAATATTATAAATATTACTCTTGGGTCAGACGTTGTAGCCAAATCCAAGACTCTTGGGTATAGCTTTGCAAAAAGACCTAATACTTTTAGATCTTAGCTTTTTTTATATATTTTTTTATGCAAAAAAATTAACTCGCGGCATCGCGCGGGTCATGTAACTAATCAAAGCTAAATCACATATGCAAAAAAATATTTAATTCCATATAAAATTTAAATTCAATTAATAAGAAAGGCGACCAGTCTTAATACAAAATAAATAAATCAAATAAAATAAATAAAAACAGATTAACACTCAAAAAAATATAAAAACTTGAAAATTCTTGAAAAAAATAAATTTAACTACAATGACCCTTATATTTATTTTTTTTAACTATTATCCTTTTAACATTTTTACCACCAAGATGTTAATTTTAAATAATAAACTTCAAACTTGGAATCATCCATAAGAAAAAGGAAAATAAAGTCAATGAATAATATAATTTTGATGATGGTAATAACTCAATAAAAATATCATAATTTTTAATTTTAATATTTCAAAAGATATTATCATAATTTTTATGATAATTGCATAATTATTAGTTGAACGATATAAATGGAGGGAATTTCATGGGAATGACAGCTAGTGAATTTCAATTAAAACATCTTGCTAAAAGAAATCTTCCAATAGTTGAGGTCATTGTTGAAACATTTTTTCAGAGGAACAACACTAGTTGATTTTCTACATAATTATTTTACAGTTTTTCTTTGTTTAACCATTATTACCAGTGAGATTGAAAACAGTGTTGATTTGAAGCTTGTTGTATGATGATTCTTAATTTTATATTAAAGTTTTTGCTCAGAAATAACATAGAAAAATCATGTATAGTCTTGTCACAAAGAATGTTTTTTTTTTACTAAAGATATCAAGAATGGTAGATAATCATGTACACTCTTGCTCAAGAAGAATATTTTTATTCTTTGATCACTTATATATGATTTAACATAGAATAAAAAAGATGGTAGGGTTAAAAAAATAAAAGGAAAGAGATAGTGTAGAGTTTTGTAAAAAATTAGGGTTTATGTTGTTAAAAGTATTTTTTTTAATATTGTTTTTAATGTTAATTCCAATAGGAACTACTATAGCAAATTAGATGGTCTCCTATCCGATTTGATTTTAGTCATTTTTTAGCAATTGAATTCTATTTAAAATTCAAATCAATACTCTTAAAAAGTTTCCAAACTAAGGTTCTGTTTGTTTGCTGGAAAGTTGTTTTCTTTTAGAAAGTGAATTCCTGAAAAGTGAATTATTTTCCGATGTTTGGTAGTGTCATGGAAAATGAACTAGAAAACACTTTCCAGTGTTTGGTTATATTATGGAAAAATGAACTGAAAAATAATTTATTAATGAATTAATTTTTTTTCAAGTTTATCTAATATATATATAATATTTAATATAAATATTTAATCACTTACAATAAAAGAATGAAATCTAAAAAGTATAATGATGAATTTTTTTATTATATCATATATTTATATATAGCTTATTTTATAAAATATAACTATACATGTCATATCATATTATAGAGATATAATCTTGTGAAATATTTCTTAAGGAAAACTTATTAATATATTTTTTTTTAATTTTAAAAGCTTAAAATATGTTTTTTTTCATATGAAGAAAGCCAACTTCAATTTGTATATTTGGTTAAATGACGGGCTGTAATATTTATTTGTGTGTATGTATTTTAATTCCAATTTTATGAACATGAAATTACTGCTTTTATCTTGACAAGGCTCTCGGGTTGCCAAATTCAGTGAATGACCATGAGACAATGTTATGTTTTTGTTTTTGTAAAGAAAGGAAAGTGTTTTCCTTTTCTTATTAAAAGGAAAACACTTTCCTGCTATGAAGGTTAATTTTTTCTTTGACTAGAATTCACTTTCCTTTGACTAACTTTCCCTATGTTTACCAAACATAGAAAAGTAAAGAAAATGATTTCTAGGAATTTGTTTTTCTAGAAACAAACAAGGCATAAAGAATTGATTTAATACTTGGAATTAAATTCAATTCCAAGAATTCCAAATAGCCTTTTATAGAAATTAGTTTTAATATTTTGCGTAGCATTGAATTACTGAATCGTTTTCTATTATGATCAAATTTAGCTTGCATAATTTTATTGGTGAGCAATTATTATGTTGTGATTGTTTTTTTTTTTTTTCTAACTAGCATAATTGTCAACCAAAAATGGTAAATTAGCATATTTTAAAAAATAATTATAAGAATTACATAATTGTTAAAGTTACATTTCTTCCAATATCATTAATTTTTAAGTTTTTATTCGATAGGAGTAGCACAAACTCCGATAAAAATAACATATTACTCTTCCTTTTTATTTCATTTCTCTCCCCTTCTTGCTCATTAAAAAACCATCATTTGTCTTTGCTTATTTACTTGTTGCGTTGTTGCTAGTTCTTGTTATTGTCATTCCTTACCTTTTTTGTACCATAAATCATTGCCCCCACCTCTTTTTTTATTCACATATTGTCATCAGCGCTCTATTATCTCCATTTTCAGCACTTTTCTTTCAACAAATTTCAAGTCAGCACTTTATCAATTTTTTATTTTATGGGTATTTTTTTGTGATTTGGTGATTTTAATGTTAGGATTTATTTTGTTATGTTAGGGTTTGATTAAATGTATAATGTTTTTGAGTTTTCTAGACCAATCGGGTGTAAATTAGATTAGTTATGTTTTATATGATTGGTGAGAATTGATAAATTTTGGAGGATATATTAATTAATTACTGTTTAAGGTTTGTTTCCAAATAAATTTATTTAGAATTGAACCTATGACAAGGCAACAACTATCTATATCAAACAAGAAGCGGAGACTTCAGATCTTGAGCCCTTAGAAAAGATTATTTGTTCTAAAAGATACTACCATGTAAGCATATAAGTTTTAAGGAAAAACAAAATTACAAGAATCATAAAGTGCAAGAAATAAAGAAAGCAACAAAAAAAATTGGTAAAAGAAAGCAATAAAACCCTATGGGTAAAGGAAAATAAATAAATTATAGGAATTTAAAAAATATGGGGTTCACCATCTTTTCTAGTAGTTGTTATTACCTATTTATATTATTATAGTGTTAGAGTCTTACGTAAATACTTTAATATAATCATATACAAACTTATTTATATCATATAAGAAGATTAAGTGATAAATCCTAATATAAATTCAACGATATCTTATGTCCTTGATGATAACCACATGAATCTTAAGTAATTTACAACATTGATCAGTTTAATTTGTTAAGGAAATTTTCTCTAAATAGAACTAAACCTTTTGGTTGATTAATGAAATCTTGTTGCCGCAATCGATCACTTTTCATTGGTCGATCATGACTCCTAGTCAATCATAAACCCTAGTTGATTTCACTATTAAAAATCAGTTACAAATATTTTTTTCCCTATTTGGTTGTGAACAAACACTATTCTTATTTGGATGACACAAAAATATTTTTTTTTTATGTAAACAAGATTATTATGGTTCAATTAGTTATAAATTAGATAAATTAATTACTATTTAAGATTGTTATATCATACCATTGAATTTTGTAGTTTTACAAAATATGTATTCTAATATGGCATTACTATGTCATTATTGTGATACTATTGTAAATGATAACAATAGTATCACTTATGTTGGAGGAAATAATGTAATTCTTAGTGCTAAATTAGATATTTCACTAGCTAAACTAAAACAAGTCATATATGAAGGCAATTGGTGGGAAAACTATGAAATTTAAGTTGATATTACTTAAAGGATGCAAGTTATGAAATGTCCAATTCATTATGGTGTCATGCTCATTTCTTGTGATATCAGTTTAAAGTCTAGGATTAGGTTGGCACCAAATATGGATAGAGTAACATGGATCTTTACTTGAGTAGTAGACCAAAATGAATATTCTCCTCCTCTAGTATCGAGTATACTCGAGTCCAAAGTTATACTCATATCGCTACATAAACATCATATTCTGTTGGCCCATTTAGAATATTAACCACATTATACTTGTACTAAAATTGATCGATAAAATCAACCAAGTATGATGTGGTAAATAATAATTTTCACCTAAAACATGACTGACATGTCAAATGTTTTAGCCAATCATTTTAATTTTAAAAACTTCATATGCTCTAGCTTTTAAACACAATTTTAGGTTTCTCAGTTTACTCCTAATTCTTCATCTGTTGTAAAAACAATCCCTAAATCCTTTTTCACATACTCAATTTTTTTCAATATAAAGATTTAATCCATGAAACCTACACCTTATTGTTGGATTTCTTGAAAGACATAAATCACAATGAAAATAGTAATTTTAAATTTGTTTTAAGGCTTTTATAGATCCTAAAAGACAATCCTAAGGTTTATGTGAAAATTACCTAAAGATCATTTCTTCTTCTTCTTAGGGTAGATGATTTTTCAAGGCTAGATTTTAAGCCCCAAGTCATTCAATTATCCAACCTTTAATAGTAAACCACGTGAATCACTAGATTAGAAATCTCCTAAACCATTTTAAGAAAGAGAGATCTTTATGCCTTGAATGCTAGCTCTTTATTGTGTTTTCAGATATATCTAATGTGTAAAGAAAAGTATGAGGCATAGTATTCTAATTATAGGAAAAACATACTAACCTCATTAATGGTAAAATATCATTTTTACTCCAAAAAAATATCACATATATTATTTCAAGTCTCTTTTATAAAATTATACAATCAAGTCCCTACATGATTTTTCTAAGTGTAGATTGTAATTCATCGTATTTATTACATTCTAATCTTTAATTTCTAAAACTTATTTACAATCATGTCATACTTGATATATCATTCTAGTTTTATTTCTTACCAATGAATCTTAATATATATGACCTTTTAAGTTCCTAATACATTGGCGTAAATATATCTTGATTATAATCAATGTAGTATTAAATTGATTAAACTATTTAACTTATTTTCAATTCAAAAAATTGATTGATTTATAATTAAAGATCAAGTGTAATGTTTAAAAATATATCACGATCCTCTAAATATTTGGAAAGTCATATATGGTATGACTAACCTTTTAGTGACCAATTTCTTAGTGTTAATATGAAAGAATAGGACATCGACTGGTCTAGTGTTCTTAGGCAGAAGATGATGGAGCAAAGGACGTTGATGGTGACAACATGAATAATCAGTGTAGTGATGGCTAGCATTTATTCTTATGTCATTCGCCCCTTCTTCACTTTATCTCTTAGACTAATTCTCTCTTTCTTCACCTTGTGCAGCTATCACCAACGTCATCTTGTTAGAGAGGACAGTGGCTAGTGACAATGTTGTTCATGGTGGTGGCAAGATAGTGGCTGGTCTTTAGTGAAATTGAACAAGGGTTTTTATTTTGGTGTTTTTATTTTGTTTTTTTT
>Ga0307517_10015342_pt1 | contig 10196 bp, 12 predicted proteins | sample 23_EM_MG_FD_194515 | JGI IMG/M metagenome (GOLD analysis project Ga0307517, IMG submission 194515) | Populus trichocarpa ectomycorrhiza microbial communities from riparian zone in the Pacific Northwest, United States - 23_EM | ecosystem: Host-associated > Plants > Roots > Unclassified | place...
TTATTCGTTCTGGCATCATCCACCATGCTCCTCGCGTCACTCACCGAGCGGCAGCGGCCAGCTGCACCAGCCCGTAAGCGTTCGGCTCGGCCGAGTGCCTACGCGCCCGGCGTGGTCCTGGCAAAGGTCGCGCCTGAAGGAGAGGCCCGCTCGGGACTGGGTGTTGGGTGACTCGGTTCCTTTGATGGTCATTGCCGCTGGATGTTGGCTGCGACGATGACGCCGCCGCGGACGGTGTACGTGCCGGCGAAGTAGCGGTGTGTTCCGTCCGTCTGTGTTGCGTCGAGCTCGATCTCCACTCTGTCGCCAGCAACAGAGATGACGGTGACAGAGTCGGAGGCGGTGCCTTCGAATTCCTTCACGAAGGACGAGTAGGGACCTGGGGTGACGTTGTTACCTCCGAGCTCCCAAGCACGCTTGTAGTCACCGGCGTTGATGGCGGCGAAGTACGCCTCAACGGTGTCCGCGGGGCCAGCCTTGGCTGATGGCGGCGGCGTGGTGGGGCTGACGGGTTGCGTGGAGGGCGAGCCGGGTGACTGCTCGGTCGGCTGCGGCGGGACAGTCGCGTCGGTGGTCGGTGAGGGGGCCCGCATCGTTGGCACGGGACCCGCAGGCTTCTCGGAGTCCGAGCTGGTCAGTTCGGTGATCCCGAAGTACGCCCCGACACCGATGAGGATGGCGACGAGCACCGCCCCGACGATCACGAGCGGGGGCGGGCCACGCCCGTGCTTGTGTGGGCCCCTCGGTGGCCGCGGCATTTCGGCTGGGCCCTTGCCTGGGGGCTGCGGCACCGCCATGGCGGTGCCGCCCCCGAGGCCGGCATCTGCGGGCCGGCTGCCAAACACCGGGGCGGTGACCGTGTCGTCTGCGGGAGGTGGCAACCCCGTGGGAGGCAAGGGCGCGCCACACACACTGCAGTAGGGCGCCGGCTTGACCTCGTGGCCGTGAGAACAAGTAACGACCATGGGGGCGCCGCAAAGCGTGCAGAACTTGGACGCCGCCTTCACCGACGGAGGAGCATGTCCGTTCGTGCAGTGGAGTCCCGGCTGATCTGTCATCGGTAGCTCCGAGGTGATCGAGGATCTTCCTAGTTCCCATGCTGCGCCTCCGACGTTGCAGTCGCATCTGCGTCGGCCGGCCCGACCCCCGCCGCGCCGGGCAGCAGCACCCCGGCCGCCCCCGCGAGTAGCACACCCAGCAGGCCCGACCAGCGGCTGGGGACCGGACATGTGGAGCGGCGGCAACTGGAGTGACAGACAACGCAGGCTCACGACCGACACGGTGTCCCGAGATCCCAAGGCTAACCCTGGGTATTCAGCGGAATTGGGTGATCTGACGCCTCGGTAGCAGAAAGGTGCCGCTGAGCTGCGAGGATGCGAGTTTCTAGTACTCCAGCTGTAGATCGCGATCTTCGTAGTGCGCGGTCTGCCGGGCGGCGGCAGCGGCCTGCTTGGGCTTGGTGGCCGTGGTGGGCTGGCGCGTAGGGTGCCGGGATGATCGCGATGCCAGAGGAGTTCGCACAGAGCACCGTCGACCGCGAGGGGGAGGCCGGGGCGGCGTGGCTCGCCGAGCTGCCCGGGATCGTGGAGGAGTTGCTGGGGCGCTGGGGGTGCGTGCCGGATGGCGAGGTCATGTACGGGGGCGTCGGCGTCATCGTTCCGGTACGGCGGCGGGCTGAGGAGAGCGCCGTGCTGAAGGTGTCGTTTCCACATCCCGGCAACGTCCATGAGCCGGATGCGTTCGTTGCGTGGGGCGGGTGCGGCGCTGTCCTGCTGCATGAGCGCGACGACGAGCGGTTCGCGATGTTGCTGGAGCGGGTTCAGCCGTCGACCCTGGCGGAGGTCGAGGACGGCGACGAGGTGGTGGCGGTCGCCGGGCGGCTCAATCGCCGCCTGGCCATCCCCGCACCGCCCGGCCTGCCCCGGCTGCGTGAGCAGGCCGATGCCTGGGAGGAGCAGCTGTGCAAGGATGCCGGGGAGCTGACGTCAGACCCCGTCCTCGTCGCGCGGGGCCTCGCGGAAGGGGGAGCCCAGCAAACGGGCTAGCTCCTCCACCGTCAACTCCACGCTCCGCCCGTCCGGCACCGGGCCTTCCACGGCCGTCTTGCCGTCACGCGCCTGACTGCCGGCGCCCGGTGTGCGCACGGCCCACTGGCCGTCGGCGATCATCGCCAGGTCGCCCACCGTCCACGGCCGCCCCGCCGACCGGACCTTGCGCTCCAACCCGGCACTGTCCCTGTATCTGCTCGGCTCCGCCACGCCCATCCCCCTTGTCTCCGGTACAGCCGTACGCCGCAACCCAAGTACGACAACCAGCCTCGGTGATCCATTCCCCGCCCTCCCGGTGCTCTTCGTCTCCAGTTCGCCCACGGCAGACACCTGCTGCCGGGAAACGACTACGCACTTCGGCACACTGCATGTCAACGTACGGGTGTCGGGAAAACCCGCAGGTCAACGAAAGGACCGTCCGCCCGTGAACACCCCCGGCAACCTCCCCGCCGCCGTCCGCTCCAGCGTCGAGGACCGCGACTGGCTCTCCAGCGACCACTGCGCCAGCCCCGTCCTCGACCTGCTCGGCGGACTGGGCTGGGCCGTCGTCCACACCCCGGAGGCGAACGTGCACTGCACCAGCCCGGACGGCCGCGTCTACGTCGGCTGGCTCCCCGAGGACACCACCGCCTGGCAACGCGGCATCGTCTGGCAGGTCCGGGTCCAGCCCACCGACGGCGAACCCTGGGTCCAGGAGTTCGGCCTCTACACCCCCACCGAAGCCGTCGCCGGATTCCTCACCACGCTCATCGCCACCCCCACCCGCTGAACCCCGACGGTCCAGCTCCCGCCATTCGCGCCCTGTCCATCGCCTCTTGTCTCGGAAGGCTCCCCACCACGTTCTCGATCGCCCCGCACCGGCTCACCGCCCCGCTGATCACCGGATCCGGCATCGCCAGCGCGATCGTCACCGCACCGGACAACGCCATCAACTTCGGCCTCAGCCTTGCCGTCATCGCCAGCGGCGCACTGCTCGCCTTCACCGACGTGTACGGGGAATCCCGGCACCGCGACGCCCGGATCTCGCCCACCTCGCCACGGTCCCCAGCGCCCACGTCCCCCAGATCGGACGCGCCCTGGGCCTGACCGACCGGGCGGTCCGCAGGTCGCTCGCCCGCCTGGTCAAGAAAGGCCTGGTGGTGCCGGAGACCGAGAGCGAGCCGCTGGCGATGCTCTCCTACCGGCTGCCCGCCTGACGGCCTCCGTTCTTCACGCCAGTCGACTCGGGCACCGAGCCGACCGCCCCCCATCTCACCGGCCCAGAGGAAGTCCCTTGCAGCACCGCGCCCCGCTCACCTCCCACCACGCCGACGGATCCCCCTGCCCGCCCGAACACAAGCACACCACCTCCGGCAAACCGCTCAACCCCGACTGCGACGGCCGTGCCTACTCGCAGGCCGTCTGCTCGTGCGGCAACTGGGAGATGAAGGACGCCGGTAAGGGCTACGTCAACGAATCCCGCAAGCGGCACCTCGCGACCCATCCCAAGCCCACCCAGCCTGGGCCGAGGGTCCTGCGCGACCTGCTCCGCCTCGACACACCGTGACGCTCCACTCCAAGACCACCCGTCCCGCTCGTCCCGCTTCCCGGAGGTTTCCGTGCCCCACCTGACCGTCGGCCACCTGCTCCGCCAGCTCCAACAACTGTCCCCCGACCTTCCGGTCCGCCTCGCCGTCAACCCCGACTGGCCCTTCGCCCACTTCATAGCCGCGCACGTCGTCGAACGCGACGGCGCCGTGTTCATCGCCGACGACGGCCAGGAGGACTACCTCCCCATAGCGGTCCGCGACGCCCTCAACTGGGCCTGACCCGCATCGACCCGGCCAGGAGCCCCGCATCACACCTCGACCCCACCCCGCCGCCGCCCACCCGCTGCACAGCTTCGCCCTCCAGCCGATGCCGACCGGCGTATACGGCGCGCTCGTCCACCGCGTCTCCCCCCTCCCCGACGGGCCACTCACCATCTCCTGGCTGCCTGCCGACGCCTCCACGCTCCCTCTCGGCCGCATCCGCCTCCACTGGGAACCCGCCCCCGCAGCGGGCTGGAACGTCACCGCCCACCTCGGACTGGCCACCGCCGAGGTCCTCCTCGCCTCCTGGCCCGCCGCACCGGACGACTGGCCCCGCCTGATCCGCCCCACCGTCCACGAGGTCCTCGGCCTGTGCGCCGCCCTCAAAGTGGCCACCGCCGCCCTCGACCTCTCCAACCGCCTCGCCGAAGTCTGACCACCCATCACAGGCCGCCCCGCCGCCGACCGGCAGGGGCGGCCTTGCCGTACCTCCACCCGCACGTTGCGTACGCTCGTCACCGACGAACGAGGAGGACACGATGGCCGACGGCCAGCAGCTCTGGGGGTATCCGGAGGTCGCCGCCCACCTGGGCATCAGCGTCCAAGCCGCCCGCAGCCGCAAGAGCCGGGGCAGCCTTCCCGCGCCCGACGACACCAGCGTGCCGGACCGGCCGCGCTGGAGGCCCGCTACCTTTCAGGGCTGGCAGCCGGTCGGCCGAGGGTTCCGCAGCGATCTGCACGGAACCGGCCAGAACGACGGCACCGCGTCCGACTGACCGGCGGTCTGGCCCGCCCGTAGGCTGCCGCCATGACGACCGACTCACCGATGCCGTCCCCGCCGTTCCCCGCACCCGACAACGCCGTGCTCCGGCTGATCGTGGGCAACGCCATCGCATCGTTCCGCAACGGCGAGGCCTCGGCGGATGAGGCGATCCTCCACGCCGCCGTCCACGGCTGGTACTAGGGCCACGTACAGGGTGAAGACGACTGCCCCGGCTGCGGCTTCCGGGGCCAGCTACCCAAGCACAGCAATCGCGGCTGACCACTGCGCAAAGCTGGGGCGAGGTCATCCAACGATGCTGATCGTGTACATACCGCCGCGACGAGCCAGATGAGAGTCCCTCCTTGTACAGTCCAAGGATCTGATCCGCGTGTTGGGAGGGGCAGTTGGGGTACCGGGTCGAGGCGGTGAACCTGGTGGAATCCTCCTGGGGGATGCTGCGCCTGCGGGACTTGATCTTCGATATGCTCTCCGTTCTGGTCGCCGAACTCGCCGAGCAGCACGCCATGGCCGGCGATGACGATGCCGGGCACACCTTCGCCAGCGTCTACAAGGAGTCGGCCCGCACCGTGGTCGACCAGCTCAACTACGCGTCGGTCGTGATGAGCAGCGGTGCCCAAGGCCTGCTGACCACGGCCCAGAACTACATGGCGGCGGAGAGCGCCGCCGCAGCCGAGCTGCTCGGCGACAGCAGCAACACGGGAGTTGCGGCGCAGCCGTCGAATGAGGACTGCTCGCCCCGGCCCAGCCACCACGGCGAGGACCTGCCCGAGGTGGTGGGCGAGACCAGTGGCGTCGACCAGTTCGTCTTCGGCGACCGCTATCGCGGTAACCCGGGGAAGGTCCGTACTGTCTCCACGACCTGGCGCAAGGCTGCCGGCATCGTGGAGATCGCCTTCCACGAGGCCAAGGACCACTGGCGCCGGGCGAACCTCGATCACGAGGGGGTGGCGGCGGACGGCATCGAGAACTATTTCAAACGGTTCGTCGGCAAAGGCGACCCGCCCGGACAGCCGCAGGAGGACGAACCGCTGCTGGCCAATCTCTACGCCTCCTGCCGGGCGCTGTCGGCGGCCTGCGAGAAGTACGCCGACCACATCGAGACAGCCCTGCAGCAGATACCCAAGGACGAGAACCCCCTCACCGGCGGGTTCCTGTGGCCTTGGGAGAAAGCCGAACTCGGAGGCAACGGCTACGACGGCGGCCTCAGCAACCTCGTCTCCGGCGACTCCACCATCCTGCGCCTGGCCAACGTGCCCCATGCCCTGGACAGCTCTCAAGCCCGGATCAAGGTCCCCCAGCAGGACAACGGATCCGGCGGGACGACCGTGCCGCCCTTCCTGGGACCGATCATCCGGGTGCCCATCATGGTGCCCGTCGGCTACACCGTCCCCAACCCCAACGTCCAGTACAAGCAGCCCGTCCCCGCTCCGGTTCCCCCCGACCCGCGCTTCCCGCCCCTCACCGGCTCCCAGCAGCAGAACTTCCAGACCTACCTCGCCGGCCTCAAGGACGGCGGCTACTCCGGCGGCACGCAGGACGACATGGACTACCAGTACCGGGTGGCCGGCTACCCGGAGAAGGAGGTCCACCTCCCGGCCGGCAGCAGCAGCCTGGGCAAGACCCTCATGGTGGACGGCTTCCGCTCCAGCGACGGCATGGCCATCGAAGCCAAACACGTACGTAACCAGCGTAAGTGCTACCGGACCCTGGACGGCATCCGGCAAGCCCACCTGACCGGCCAGAAGGACTTCCTGTACGGCGACGACCGCAAGGAACTGCGCAAGTACGCCGCCGCGATGTCCGACCCCCGCAACAAGGAGATGCGCGGAGTCGAACTCGACACCGACTACCAGGACGCCGTGCCGTACTGGCGGGCCATGATGGCCGCCTACGGCGTCAAGGGATACGCCCGCTACACTCCGTGACGCTTGAGCCGAAGGCCCGCTGGGAATGGAGCCCCACCGCATGCACGTCCCACCCACACCCTCCGAAGAGATCCGCGTCATGTACGTCTTCACCGCGCCCGACGGCGGTGACTGGGGAATGACCCTGGAGTCGTTCGCCGCCGCCGTGCAGGAACGCAACCCGGATGACGCCGCCGAGGTCTGGGATGACGAGGACGGCCCGGGGCCCCGGGGAGCGGAGCTGTACTTCGTCTTCACCATCGCCGACGAGGAATTCGAAGGGATCGCCCGCACCATCCCGCAGGGCGTGTCGATCAAGCACTGCACCGTTGATCAAGCAGCAGAGTTCGCCATCTGGCTCCGCGCCCACGTTGTCCCTGCCGCAGAGGGGATTGCCTTCAATACCCGGGAAGGCATCGAGTGGGACCTCCCTGAAACGCCCCTCCCCGATGCTCCAGCCGACACACTTCGGGAACTGTTCCTCACCCACTTGTCCGAGGTCCAGGAGGAAGACGATCGCAACCCCTCCTGATCAGCGATCGGGGATGATCCGGTCGGCGTGCCCAGCCGCGGCGTCCCCGCTTACTCCAGGCCTGGTGCTGGGGCCGTTGGAGCAGGGAAGCCAACATGGGAAAAGGCTTCGGCAGCCCAGTGCCGGACCATCGGGTGTTCGCTCAGATACGTCTCCGTGAGGAGGGCAAGGCCGAAGAGCTCATCCCGGAGCCTTTCGAGGAAGACTGCGGGGAGCCGATCACGATCGGCTGCGAGCTGCCGTACCACACGAGCCAGAAGGGCGTTCATGCCTGCGCTGTCGTCGTCGGAACGGCTGTGCCGGATGACCTGCAGACACTCCTCGTAGCGCTGCTGAAGTTCATCGGCGTTCGCGGGGCCGCTGGAGGCGATCCACAGCGCGATGAGGGCATGGGTGGCTGAAACGACCACTTCCTCGGAAGACGACCCGAACGCCGTGGTGGCCAGTCCGCCTTCAGGATCATCGGCGTCCTCGGCATCCAACGTGCGGATGAGCGGGGCCAGCCCGTGCCACGCGACATCCTCGGCCATGTCGCAGGTGAAGTAACTCTCCCGACGCAAAGGGCCGACACCTACCTGGCGCCATCCTGACCACCTTCGGCCCTCGGGCGTCGTAGTCATGTTGGAGAACCAGTAGGTGTCGAAGTCAGCCGGCGACCATGGTCCTGATGCGAGGCTGACGGAGACGTCCCGGTCACCGTTGTGCCAGATGCGTTCCAGGTGGAGCCTGACGGTGAGGCTCCGCCATCCCTCGACGGTGAACTGGGACCGCCAGAGCATCGCGTGGCGCCGCCACTCCGGCACGGGGAATGCCGCCTGGAATGCCACCTGGGGAAACAGTTCGCGGCCGGTGACCGGCTCCGGCAGGCCGGTGACAACGACCAGCAAAAGGAGGTTCGCGGAGTAGGCGGCGTGACGTGCCGGCACGCTGATCTGCTCCGGCCCGTAACCGTCATGGCTGGCGCCCTTCCAGGGTAAGAGAGCACCGCCGAAGGCGGTAAGCAGCACCTCGCGAAGAAGGGGGCGGCGGTCTTCGGGCAGCCGCTGGACGAGTACGGTGAGGAAGTCGACGATTTTGCCCCGCATGGTCAGCGGCGCGAAGGACAGCAAGGCGCGGAGGAATCCGTCGTCGGCTGTGTGCCTCCGGCGCGCTGAGGCCACCAGGGCGAGGTCATCGAGTTCGCGGACGATCAGGCGGGCCACGAGGTATTCGCCGAAGGTGGCGTGCAAGAACTCACACGAGGTCAGCTGGGCGTTGTCGCGCACCGCTCGTGCCTCGTGAATGAAGAAGAACCGGCCGACCACCGTCTGCGCCAACGTCGACACGGCATGGAAACCCGTGATGTTCCGTGGAGCGACGGTGCCACTGAGAATGGCAGCCAGATCGCCGGACAACTCGTCCTCTGCCACCCATTGCTGCCCGCGGTTGAACATGGCAAATGCCGCGACGGACAGGACCAGCAGTTCCTCTTCCACTGCGGCGCGCAGCGGCTCGGCGTGCAGTTCCGGCCTCGCCTTGCGGACCTCGCGCTCGGCGAAGCTTGCCAGGATGCGGTCGTAGAGACCGGCCTCGTCGAGTCCCTCTCCGTGGCGCTGTAGCGCGTTGCTGTCCACGTCGTAGAGGGCCAGCATCAACAGCAGTAGGGGTTGCGAGGCGAGATCCCGCTGCCGCAGCACGGCGGTCGCGGACAGCGGCAGCAGTCCGCGTGCCACCAGGTAGGGGTTGTTGTGGGCGTTCCAGACGGTCAGCCAGCGCTCCACTTGATCGTCGGAGAATGCCTCCAGTTTGAGGGCGACGGCTCCGGAGCGGGGAAGGCGAGCACGGTCGGCCACGGCGGTGCGGCTGGTGACGATCACCGCGACTGGTCGTCCCTGATCGGCCTCACGTTCCTGGAAGCGGGCGACCTGCTCCAGATAGTCGCTCTGCCCGATGCCGGTGGCCTGCAGCAACTCGTCAAAGCCGTCCAGGAGGATGACCGGCAGCGCGTCGCCGGCTGAACGGGCGAGTGCAGGCCAAGTGAGGCTCTCGCCGGTGGCGTCCCTGATCGCGTACTCGATCTGGGACTGCAGATCGGTGTCCGCCGGAACTTCGCGCAGAGCGACCCGGACCGTCAGGTAGTCACGAGGCGGCAGACGCGCGGCCAGGGCCTTGGTGAGCACCGACTTTCCCGACCCCGGCTGGCCGAGCACGAGCAAAGGACCCTCGACAGCCTGGATGGAGGTCAGATAGCCGATCAAGAACTCCTGCACATCATCGCGAACCGGGAACTCATCCCACCAGGACTCGCGGTCCAAGTTCGCGGAGAGCCCGGCGGCAGCCACCCGGAAAAGGGGATTGACGTGAGCGGCCTCCAGCGACGGGATGGTCAGCCCCTCGGGGACGTCCCCCGTGGCCACGATGGGTCGGTTCAGGCTCTTGCGGTACCGCCTGGCCAGTGCCTCTCGCCGCCCGTCGGGCGCAGAGCCGGACCCGATGCGCTCCAGGACCTGCTCCAGCCCCTGCAAGCAGGTGTGTAGTTGCTGGATCCGATCGCGGGTCGTGCTGTGGTCGAGGCGGTTCGCCCAGAACGCCACCTCGGGGAACTCGGCGGCCAGACGTCGCACGTGTTCCTCGTAACGGCGCTGGGCGGCCGTCGGCACCTCATCACCCAGCCGGTGAACGAACTCGGCCCGGGCGCTCTGGCTGACCTGGGACCAAGCATCCAGGTCTTCGACATATGCGAGGAGCCGGTCGCTCACGGAAGCGTAGAACTGGCGCAACTCGTCCGGCAGCCCATCGCCGCTGAACGGCACGTATTCCCCCGGGACATCAGTGTCGCTGAGGATGCCCACCAGGTCCCGCAAGCGGCCAGAAGATGCCGTCTCACCTGTGACCAGGGTGATTTGGGATGTCCTGGCCAGCCGTAGTTCTTCAGGTTCGAAGGGGAGCGCGGCACCGCTCAGCGCTTCGAAGTAGGCGGTGAGGAGAATGATTCTGTGCGCTGCAGCCAGTCGCTCGGTGCGGTCGAAGCGGCTGAGTCCGCGCAGCCGGTCGCTGAGTCGGCTGACCAGTTCCGCGCTGAGCCTCGCCAGTTCACCCCGGGCGTCGAAGAGGCTGAGGGCCAGTTCGCTGCCACCGCCGGTCGCCATCAGCAGTAAT
>Ga0307517_10015343_pt1 | contig 10194 bp, 6 predicted proteins | sample 23_EM_MG_FD_194515 | JGI IMG/M metagenome (GOLD analysis project Ga0307517, IMG submission 194515) | Populus trichocarpa ectomycorrhiza microbial communities from riparian zone in the Pacific Northwest, United States - 23_EM | ecosystem: Host-associated > Plants > Roots > Unclassified | place...
ACATAATTTTTTTACTAGTTATGATCTCATAGTGGAAATTTTGCAGGATGCCATGGATTCTCTAATGAAGGGAAGGACTGTTCTAGTTATAGCCCACAGGTTATCAACTGTTCAAAGTGCGGACATTGTGGCAGTTGTTTCTGATGGTCAGATAGTGGAGAGGGGCACTCATGAAGAGCTCCTTAGCAAGGATGGGGTCTACACTGCACTAGTGAAGAGACAACTACAAGGACCAAAACAGAAGTGTAGTTCGAAACCCTAAAATATGAACCATGAACGTGGTGGTGAAAGTGAACCTACGAAGCTCTATAGTTAATATATCAGAAGAACATGTTAATTTATCAAATCGAATCAAAATGATTTGCCAAGATAATCCATAGCTGACATTTCATTTATGCCTATTCAGGCATTTGGATTAGCATACTGATTCATCAAAATTATTAGAGAAAATCGTGTCCTCGTTTAAAAGTGAACATCTTCGAATTGCTCTTCTACAGTAATCACAATCTTTATGGTTAATACAAGTCATCAACAAATGTTAGGCTCCCACAGTTGAGATAATGACATAATGTCCCCATATTTGCAAATCCACAGCTATTTCAAAAAAAGTAGTGCAATGAAACTTTAACCTACTTGAGAATTGAGACTATATGGGTAACAAATGAGCTAGTTTCCATGCCATAATCCCATTTCCTGAAATTTACCTTGTTGTAGCTGTTGTAGTGATCATTGCCTGCTATATGTATTATGTCAAATGCCTAATAATCCAAACCTAAATATGAAGCTTCGTATTATAGAATGTATATATAGGAAATATTATAGACACTATTCTAGTGTTGTAATCTCTACCTTTATTATTTTATATTGCCCTACACATATAAATAGAAAGAATTGGTTAACTAATAGGTTAAGCCTCCTATTTCTTCTCAACTTGGTATCAAAGCCTTTTGACATAATAACTCCTCTCTTGCTCTCCCAAATGGACTTTGATGTTGCTACCGACTTCTCCCTCCACCAAACCAACGTTGCAGCTTAGTTGGCCACTCACAGGCTGCTGCCAATGGTGCCCTCCCACAGTAGCAGCCTCCTCCACTTGCAGAACAAAACGATGACTCTTCTTCTCATGTTTTTGTTGTTCCTCTTCACATTATGAAGATATCAACTCCAGCTATAGTTGTTTTGTCCAACACTCAACAAGTTGTTTCGTTGAAACTTACAAACACAAATTATCTTTATTAGCGAATGCAGATGAAGTCATACCTTCTTAGTCAGGGATTTTTTTCACTTTGTTAATAGCTCAATGTCGTGTCCCCCCTCTCATATTTATGACAGTCCTGTTGGTTCCTCTTCGGCAATCAGCCTCTCTTTTCTTTATTGGAAGCAATAGAATCAACTTATTTTGAGCGCATTACTCTTCTCTCTCACCATGGATGTGTTGCACCTTATAGTCAATTGTCATACCTCGCATTGTGTTTGGCGCACCCTTGAAAAAGTTCTCATGTCTCTGTCTAATTCTCGCATTATACAACTCTATAGGTCCTTTCAAAATCTTCGACAAGGTGATGCTTCGGTTACTATGTATATGCTACAAGCAAAATTGTTATTTGATGAATTGACTGCTGCTAGCCGGCCTATCACTCTTGAAAACTTCAATATCTATGTGTTTCGTGATTCGTGGTGAGTTTAAAGACTTAGTAGGCAACCTTATGACCAAGGCAGAACTGTTGTCATATGCCAACCTTCATAGTCATCTCCTTACCCATAAATTCTACACAAAACCTCCCTTCAATCCATGGATACAAGCTCACCTTTGTTGCCTCAGTCACCACTACTGCCAATGCCTTCTGCTCACCTTGCCATATCTCAACATAGCCCCAATTTTAGTCATAACAGGGGTCATTCTCGTGGCAACTGTCGTCCCACCAGCAATTGCCACAACCACTAAAATAGGTTTGACTGGCTTTCATTCCTCTACTCTTGCTGATTGGAGGCAGAGCAATTATCAGCAGAACAGACACTCCTCTGGGTCTGGACAATGGTCCTCTCACCGGTTTTTTAAGCAAAATGTAAAGTGTCAATTGTGCATAGCTTGTTGTTAGTAACACAACTCCATATTGTGCATAGCTTTGGGGCAGTGGTCAGCAACCCTCTGACCACTTTGCTGTTGGTAACGTTTCTGGCAGCACTTGGTTCCCAAACAACGATGTGAACCAACACATTACACCTAATCTTGCAACTCTAACCGATTCTGCATCCTATCTTGGTAATGACCATTTACATGTTGGTGACGGTAAGGGCCTTGCCATATTCTATATTGGACATTCCATGTTACATTCCCCAAAATGTATTTTTAAATTATCTACCATTCTTCATATGCCTTATATTACCAAACCACTACTTTTTATTGAGAAATTTTATCGTGATAATAATGTTTATTTTGAATTTCAGTATCTGTGTTTTATGTAAAGGATATCATCACCAAGAAAGTGCTCCTTTCTAGTCAGAGTAATGATGGTCTTTATGTTTTGTTTGAGTCTTCTGCAACGTCCATTCCTCAAGATTATTGGTCTTCTTGCATCTTTACAACTACTGATATGTAGCATCGTCAATTGGGTCATCTTACTTCCCGCATTTTAAATTTTTTAGTTTCCAAAAATAAAATAGTTTGTACTTCTAGACACTCTCTTACTCAATGTCAAGTTTGTCCGCTAAGCAAGTCGTCGCTATGTCGTTGAGAACTACGGGTCACAAAACTACTACCTCACTTGATTTAATATTTAGTGATGTTTGGGGCCCTGCTCCTATGTTTTCTTCAGATGGTTTTCATTACTTTAGTATCTTTATCGATGTGCATACCAAACATATATGGTTTTATCCTATTGTGGCAAAATCATATGTGTTTTCTATATTTTATCATTTTCAAACACTTGTTGAGCGTCAGTTTTCACGTAGAATTAAATCTGTTGAAACTGATTGGGGTGGTGAATATCGTAAGTTAAACCGGTTCTTTCAGACTATTGGTATTCATCACAGGTTAATTTATCCTCATAACTATGAACAAAATTGCACAGTTGAGCGTCGCCATCAGCACATTGTCGAAACCGGTCTTACCCTCCTAAGACAATGTAGTGCTCCATTAAGATTTTAGAACTATGTGTTTGAATCATCAATATATCTTATTAATCGCATGCCTACTATTGTCCTCCAAAATAAATCTCTGTTTGAGTGTCTGTTTCATCGTACTCCTAATTATGATTTTCTCCATACTTTTAGGTGTCTTTGTTTTTTTTTTTTTTTGTCCATATCATGCTCATAAGTTGTATTTTAGTTCATCTCCATGTGTGTTCCCAAGATATAGTTCCTCTCATCTTGGTTATCATTTTCTTGATTTAACATCTAAATATAGTTATGTCACTCGTCATGTTCGTTTTCATGAAGATGTGTTTCCTTTTGCAAATTTTGAACAGATAGCACAAAAACCATTCACCTCCTCCCAACATACACATCTCCCCACCTTGAATCCTACCCTAAATTTTCACCCTACTACCCCACCAATTCACCAAACCATCAACTCTAACCGACCACCAACCGCACCCATTCCGCTCCACTACTCGCCCACCAGGTCTACCACCATCTCATCGCCACCCAGTCATGCCCCTCTATCACCATCTATTTGTTTTTATAATGATCATTGTGCAGGAACAACTTCTCCTTTTTCAGAGTTGCATGCTTCCAGTTCTGATACTGTAGAGAAGCTTGAATTTATCGCAAGTTCTCCACTCTCTGTTGTTGTGCAATTCGGTCCTTCGATAGACTCTCCTGCTGACCTGCAACTCTATATCGATCTCTCCTCATATCCTCTCCAGCAGCTCATGGGTTCAAGTTCTTTTCCCCATCAACCTGTCATTCGTCAGCATCCTGTGGTCCTCCGTCCTCGGTTGCTTAAAATCATCTTGCTAACAACGTTTGCAACTACCTCTATTATTCCAATATGTCGGGTATTGTCTCCTCTTACCTATAAACCCATTGTTTTTTATGATGCTAACAGGTATAAGGCTTGGCATGGTGCTATGCACGAGAAAATTCAAGCCTTGTGTTCTAACGACACATGGTCCTTGATTCCTTATCATCCTTTTATGAATGTTGTTGGTAATCAATGGGCGTACAGAATAAAGCGTCATGTTGATGGCAGCATTGAAAGGTATAAGGCGCGTCTGATTGCTAGAGGTTTTACTCAGCAAGAAGGCATTGATTACTCTGAAACTTTCAATCCTGTTATCAAACAGTCGACCGTCAGATTAGTCTTCTTTATTGTGGTTTCATATAATTGGAAGATACATCAGCTTGATATCCATAATGCTTTCCTCAATAGTGTTCTTAATGAACAGGTCTACATGAAACAACCCCTAGGTTTTGTTGACTCTACCCTTCCTTCTCATGTATACAGATTGCATAAGTCGTTATATGGTTTAAAATAGGCTCTGCGGCCTTGGTACACTCATCTGAGTGATTTTCTGCTCTTTACTGGCTTTCATGCCTCCAAGGTTGACACCTCATTATTTATTTTGCCTGTTGGTGCTGATATCTTATATCATTTGGTTTATCTTGATGATATTCTACTTACAGGTAGGAACTTTACTATACTTGACCGCCTAACACAGTTGTTGAGCTTAGAGTTCAAGCTTCGTGACTTAGGTATTGTTCATTATTTTTTATATATTGAGGTTCAGTCCATCAGTATGGGTTTGATGTTATGATAGCATAAGTATATTCTTGACATTCTCACTTAGGCTGGTATGACTTCTTGCAAACATGTTGATACTCCTATCTCTACCTCCAAAGTTAACATACTGCCAAATCCCTTGTTTTTTTATCTTATACGGTTTTCTCAAACCATGGGTCCTCTTCAATATCTCAACTTTACGAGACTAGATATTTGCTTTGTTGTTATCAGAGTTTATTAGTTTATGCATGCTCCAACAGATTCTCATTGGGCTGCCCTGAAACGCATTTTACATTATTTTCAGTGTATGGCAACCTATGGCTTACATATCACTCGCATTTCATCTTTTGCATTACATGGCTTTACGGATGTAGATTAGGCAGGTAGTATTGATGATCATAAATATATGGGTGGTTACCTTGTTTTTTTTTTTTTTGTCGGACGCTAATTTCGTGGAAATTAGGTATGCAACGTACAGTTGCTCACTTCTCTACTGAAGCTGAGTATAAAACTTTAGCAAATAGCACTACTGAGGTTATATAGCTTCAGTATATATTGACAGATCTACAGATCCCTTCTATTTTTGTTCATACCATTTGGTGTGATAATCTTGGTGCTTCTTATTTATCTGTGAATCCTATCTTTGATGCTTGTACAAAATATGTTGAGGTTGATTATCATTTTATACAAGATAGGGTTGTGAAGAAAGAGATTCAAATTTGTTTTATCTCCTTCTAGGATTAACTTGTAATATGTCTTCACTAAGCCACTTTTTACTGCTTCTTTTACTATTTTTCGCTTCAAGTTTCAGGTCGTTCCTCCACCCTCGTCTTGAGATGGCATATTATAGAGTGTATATATAGGAAATATTATAAGCATTATTCTAGTGTTATAATCTCTACATTTACTATTGTATATTGCCCTACACATATAAATAGAAAAGGATTGGCTAACTAATAGGTTAAGCCTCCCACTTCTTCTCAACTCTTCGAGTACATGTTGGTTGAGAACTGTTGAGGATAATTGCATGCACGAGTCTATCATGATCGATTAAAAATCAACTTCTAGAATAACTTGAATTTCCTTGCTTCACAGCTACTAGCTGTCAAAAAATTGTTTTTTTTTAAATGGTTAATACATATAATTTTTGTCAAATTAAAAGTAGGATCTATTCATTTTTAAAGTTAAAACTTTATTGAAAATGTTCTCCAACATGAATTTTCTAACATGAAATATTAACATAACTAAAACAAATTGTGAGTTAATCAAAAATTGATATCAAAAAATCATTTGTTGATATATAATACTTTCTTGTATCTTATATAGTAAAAAGTTAAAAAAGTTAAAAATTAGTTGTTAGAGCACTAAAGCTTTTAAAGAGAAGATGACATAGGTGAACTAGGTTTTGAGCTTAATCCACACTCAACTCGACTAGGGCATTAGCTCCGAGGTCAAACCTAGTTTCATTGTAAAATAATTTTTTGGTTTATAAAGAATTATTTTCTTGTTTGTTTTGAGCTTAGACTTGGGTTTGGTGTAAGATATTTTTATAGCCCACACAAAATTATGTTTTGCCAACCTAGTTTGTTTAGCTAGCCCATGAATAAATATTTTGAACCGTAACCTTTCACTTCTTGAATAATTTTTTTTCCAAAGAAAAAATTATAGTTTTTAAAGGAAAAAAAAAAGTAAGGTTTTCTTGTTATACTAGATAATTAAAGCAAAACAATGAGACTTAATTTTAGTAATTACCATAATTAATTTTGCATTAGTTTTGGTTTCAAAAATCAGTATAATAAGGGATTGAAGCGGAGATGCTCTACAATACTAAACAATACATCTTCTACCTTCTTTCCAGCATTTGTTTGCTTTGTTTTCTTTAGTTATTCCAGAGCTTAAATTCAATTTTTTGTATAGATATTTTGAGTTTGTTTTGATGGTTTATGGACTTTTATTAGTAATGCAATTAATCAAGGTAGTGTTATTGAAATTCGCATTTCCAACTAATTGTAATCAATTTACTTGCATTGATTGAGTGACTAAAGACAAACGATACAATCCTTGATAGCAACTTAATCTACATTTCTTTATATTCTAAGTAATTCAACAAATAAGTATATTAAACTATATGTTTAAGGTAGTTTGTATATTGTTTTTCTATGCATGCTTTGTTCATAAACTTATGGTTTTTTACCTTTAAAATTATAAAGCTATTTTGAATGTTTTAAGAGGGCATCATCATCATCATCATCCATTCCTTTCTTGAGTTATGCATCATCACCATCTTTAGTCAACTAGGAAGGATGTTTGTTCCTTCTTCCACTATATCTTCATCAAGTAAGGCATCATCCACAGGGTCATTTTCTTATTTCAGTTGTGCATTTAATTCCATGAAGAAATCAGTTTATGCCAATTTATGCTCTAAAATGATCATAGTTTGTTTTGTTAACAAGATGGTAATGTTGTCCTTAGGTTTGTTTCCTTGTTCAACTATTAACATGTTTGCAATAGGTTAATTTTTTTCCTTAGTTAGAGTGACTTTCTTGATTCTTTTAAAAGAAATATCCATTTTCTATTCCTTCTAAATAATCAAGGTTGTTTTTTATTATTGCTTGCATGCTATGTCTTTAAGCTATTATTGTATTACTCATTTTCTTCATTTTAATTCTTTAATTGTTAGCCTATTTTATTGGACAACTTTATTGATATACCGTTTATTTTTATGTCTTTGTCCCTTGCCTTTCCTTTTTCAGATCATGGTTGGTAATTTCATTTAAACTTTCTTATCATCTTTACAGTGTCATTTCCACTTTCCTATAAATTTCCTTATGAATCTTCCTCTGGAGTTATTTGTGATCTAAAACAACCTTTTAAGTGGATGAAAATGATGTTTATATTAGAATCTTTCACACTTTTTCTGTCAAAGTCCTTTTATTGTATTTTTAGTAGTTTTAGTATAAGATTAGGCTCAATTCTACCTAATATCAAAGTCCTTTGATCATGTGTGTGGTAGCCTAATCTAAAATCAAATAAATGTTCAATGCTAAACTTAAAAAAACATGAGCTTAAAAACAAGAAAAAAAAACCAAACCCGAGTGAATCTCTTAAACCTAGGTTATTCCCTCAAACTCGCAATCCATTAAATCTCAAACCTGACTCAACTAAGAAGTTCAATTTCCAACCAATTTAATATTGAATGATAAAACTTAGAAAAATATCAAATTTAAAAAAATTTCAAAGTTAAAAAAAATAACAATAAAAAAACAAGAATTAAATATGATAGGAAAACAACTATAGAAGGATGAAATTGCAAAATAAATTCAATTTAAAACCATCCTTAAGAAAATATGTAACAATCAAAAGAATAGAAATCAAATCTAACACATAAAAAAACAAAAGGAGGATGAAATTGAAAAAAAATATAATTTAATAGATCATTTAAAATAAAACAAATAGGAATAAAAAAAATAGAGACCAAGTCGGGATGAGAAAACAATAGAAGGGTTGCCATGAAATTTTGAAGAGTCAAGCATGAAATTCAAGGTGGAGAGAGAAGAAATAAAAAAAAGAAATGGCCACCAGCTGCTGGCCACATGAAAGGATTAAAACATCATTGTGAAAGTCAGGGTATTGGCAATGGACAACCTCTCATGCGCTTCCAAAAAGGCGTTAGGGGCGTCCACGCGCACATATATACAACAATTTTTTTCATTACTTCAAATATTTACTAAATTACGAAGCAACTCGTAATTGAAATTCAAAAATATATAAAAACCATAGTGAAAAGATGAAAATACCCTTTCACACCAACGTTATTTTTTTTATTATAATTTCAAATATATCTTTTTACTGTTCTAAAAAAAGATGAAAAAACCCCTCTTTGCAAGTTTAATATTTTTTTTAATTTTAAAGGCATTCACATCATTTTGGTATGAAAAAAAAATCAAAAGACAAAAACACTCCTCGACAAAAGCTATTTATTTATTTGTTTTTAAGGGTAACAAAGTCATTTCACTATGTAAAAAGAAATGTACAGACCAATTTATACTCAATCAATTTAATAATAACCCATGGATCTCGTAATAGAAATTATAAAAAATATGAGACAAAAAGTAGTGGCATGATTGAACTTATATCTTAAGTATTCTAGAAAATATATTAACGGAGTTATTGTACCTCTTATTCAAATTCAAATTGAATAGTTACATCTTGACCAAACCAAATCAAAAAATTGTATAAAAAATCTTATTCTAGCTATTGAAATTAACACAATCTATGAATTATATTTTAGAAGCATGTTAATGTAATAACATATATATATATAAAAAAATTGCAAATTTATACTTCAACTCATAATTAAACAAACAATTTTCAAATTATTTCTAGTAATACATGAACTCACATAAATAGAGTTTTGCTCTATTTTTTTTCATAAGTGAAACTAATATTGATTTAAAATAGACTCTAAATCTTGCATAAATTTCATGGCTTTGTTTTTCTAACTTTTATATTTGAGAGTTAGATTTCTTTATTATTTAAGAAATTAAAAATTCTTTTTAATTTAGCTTTTTATTTACAACAAGTTGTTTTTATTTGAAACAATCTTGATTGTTTTAATAATGAAAAAATATACAGTAAGACAAGAACAATTTATTATTAACATTAACAAAAACTCTAAAAAGGATGTAAGCTGATTCTCTCTCGGCTGCAACTTGGCTTGATTTTGGAGGCTTTTAGTTGGAATTCGCTCTCTCTTCTCTTGGCTTCGCTGTTTCTTTACTCTGATACACCTTGTCTTATGTGTGCCTTTTTTGCCGTTTCTTTTTCATACTTTGCTCTCCGCATGCAGCAATCTGCTTTTAGCTTTCCACGTTTTCTTTTGTGAAAAAAAAAAAAACAAAAGATTTTTTACCTACGTTTCATTTCTTCCTAGACTTGCCATTTTTAAAAAAATAAAAAGAAAAACAATTTGCTTAAACATACCAAACCCTTTTTCCTCCCTGTCTATGTTTATTGGAACATAAATGGAGGTTGATACGGGTGAGCAAAATAACCAAAAAACCGATTAAACCGAGAAAACTGAAAAAAAAATAACTGAAAAAACCAAACCGTGAAAAAAAAACCGATTAAACAGATTAAAATTTTAAAAAAACCGACCGGTTCGGTTTCGGTTTTATAAGCCTGAAATCAAAAAAACCGAACGGAACCGAACCGAAACCGAACCGGAAAAAAAACCGAACCAAACCGAAAAAACGGAGCCAAACCGTTTTGAACCGGTTTTTGTCCAAAAAACCAAACCAAAACCAGTCGGTTTGAACCGGTTTCGGTTCGGTTTTGGTTTTTTAAAAAAAAAATTCAGTTTAGTTACTTTTTTTATAAAAACCGAACCGAACCGAAAATGATCACCCCTAGAGGTCACTACCAGAAAATCGGCGAAAACCAACGGAATTACCGACGGAATTTTTTCGTCG
>Ga0307517_10015345_pt1 | contig 10193 bp, 8 predicted proteins | sample 23_EM_MG_FD_194515 | JGI IMG/M metagenome (GOLD analysis project Ga0307517, IMG submission 194515) | Populus trichocarpa ectomycorrhiza microbial communities from riparian zone in the Pacific Northwest, United States - 23_EM | ecosystem: Host-associated > Plants > Roots > Unclassified | place...
ATGTTTTTCGTGTCAAAATACATTAAAATGATGTTTTTTTATTTTTTAAAAATTATTTTTAAGATCAGCACATCAAAACGATTCAAAACATAAAAATAATTAATTTTTAACAAAAAAAAATATTTTGAATTTTTGAGAAACGCGTTTAGACCATGTTTCCAAACGAACATAGATTGTAATAGTAAGTTTCTTAAATAATTTTAAGAACGTATCCTTAATATCAATATGAAGAGATTTTATTTAAAATTTGAGTTTAAGAACAATATTATTTATATATATAATTCAAAAAATTAATTGTTAATTAACTAATTAGTAAAATTGAATAATTTGATTTGGCTTGGTTTAATTCGAAAAAGAAAAGATGCTAATTCGTGAACTCGTGGTCCTAGTTACTGTTAATTTGAAGCATGCAAATAAACATCTCGTTCTCAGCCTGCAGACGGCATATGGGCAGTGGGGGGGGCCACAAAAAGAATCAAATGAAGTATATTTCATGTGTAAACTCGGTTTTGACTCGCAGAAAAATTACGAAAAAAATTAAAATAAATATGTTTTAAAAATGAGAAAATAAATTTGGGGAGTTATAATAGAAATGAGAAATAAAAATGAAGAAAGAAATCCGTGAAAATATATTGGTGTAAATTCTTATTAAAAATTGATAACGTGTGAAACAGTAACAAATCTATAAATAAAACAAATAATAAAATGAATAAAAAAATATTTTTGAATAAAAAAATCATCTCAAGAACTTAATAAAATAACTAATATGATTCTAGAAATGATTGGATGAGAAAATTTAGATTTTGATGTTAATTAAATTATTTATTAACTAGTTTTACATTATCAAGTATAATTTTCAATCTAATCATCGAATTTTACAAGGAATCTCTTGATATATTAATCTACTCGGATTAAAAGTTTAGGATAATCAAAGTTTGAAAAGGCCAAGCAAATATTAATTCCTGAGATTCTTGGACATTATATATTTATAACACCCCCAGATTCTAGCAGTGGATCGATCTATCACAAGGTACAGATACAAATTAAGATTATAGCATATATTCTTCTCTCTCTCTCTTTTTTTTTAATTTTTTAATATATATTTTACACGATCATGCCGGTCCATGTTACCCAACCATATATGATGCATTAATTGATGATAAAAGAGGTGACAACTGTGCTCTTATAGACTAGAAAATTAAGAAGATTGCCGACTACCATCTCCTAGAGGCCATTATTGCGACCTTTTTTTTTTTTTTTTTTGCATGGATTCCATGTATAGATGTGTTTTAAATTTCATGTATTAAAATTAATTTTATATTCAGGTTCAAGCCATGTGGTTGCTCATATGATGACCACTTGAGGCTTACATGGTCGTTAACTTCAGGGCCCGTGAGATTAGTCGAGGTGCGCACAAGCTGGCCCGGACACCCACGTTAAACTAAAAAAAAATTAATTTTATAGTAATTTTAATTTAAATATATATTTTTTAAAATTATGATTAAGAAATTGTTTGGAAGAATAGTAATGGTCGTTTTGAAGATATTTTTTCCCTCATAAATATATTAAAATAAAAAAGTTTTATTTTTTAAAATTTTTTTTTATATTAAAACATTAAAATAATATAAAAAAATAAAATAATTAATATAAAATAAATAAAATAATGTTTTTTTTTAAAAAAAAACTAAAGCAAAGAAAGAGAAAGACTCAATCGTTGTCCCACGAGTGCCGACGCAGTGTTTCAAAAACGCGTAAAGGATATAATATCTTTTTAGTAGTTTAGAGACTTTTGACCACCGCAAAGTCAACATCAACTCATCAATCAAATCATATGTATTATTATTAATCACGGCTAAATCTTGAAAAAAAAAACACAAATCATTTTCGTTTAGATTCTTATAATATATAAATTATTCATTAATTTTTTTAGTAAATTATGATTTAAAATTAAAAATTATAGTTAAAAGTTGTGCTAAGTATTCCTGTCACTGTCACTGTCGGGGCTCCTTACGTACGTCCATTAGAAGACAACTTTTTTTCTTCTTTTTTTTAACTATGATAAACGCTTTCTTTATTTCTCCAACTCTCTCCTTCAAGACACTACTGGTCCCTATCCAAGCAAGCAGAGCTCTGAGCTAACCACGGCTGAAGAAGAAGAAGAAGAAGAAGATGGGGGGTGCTTGTAATTTGGCAAGTAGTCCACAACTGCTCCTGCAAGTATCCATCATTTGTTCCATCACTCTCATTTCCTTTGGACTTGCAGCTTCTGCTTCAGCTAAGCTCCACTCCCAAGAAGGTAATGTAATGTAATCAATACAACAACAATATCTTCATTCCCTGATTGGATCTCCAAGAAGCACAGCATCTCATTCTTCTATCTACTCTTTCCTTGGATATGAAAGAAAAATGCCCATGTACAAATTAAGGGGTATGTGTTTTGCATTGCAGTTAGGGTATTAAGAGAAATAGGGAAGAAGCTGGGGAAGAAGGACTGGGATTTCAACAAGGATCCATGTAGTGGAGAAGGGAATTGGAGTATTTTGGATGAGAGGAAAGGGTTCGAGAACAGTGTCACTTGTGACTGCTCTTTCAACAACAATTCCTCTTGCCACCTAGTAAGCATGTACTACTACTCTTCCCTCTACCAAATCCAGTGATCTGTGTGTGATTAGTTCAAGTAATGTTTTGCTTAATCTCTTTCTTGGAAGGATGTCTTGGGCTATGTGTTCTAATATTTCTGTAGAAATATCTTGCAGAGCTTTAAAGTCTCAGAATCTATCGGGAATCATTCCACCGGAGTTTTCCAAGTTTCGCTACCTTAAACAACTGTGAGAAATAAATCAAACATTTCTGAAGTTTTCGTTATACTGAACTGCTGTTGTTGATTATGCACTCAATTGTCAAGCAGGGATCTTAGCCGCAATCTCTTCACTGGTGTTATACCTCCCCAATGGGGTACCTTGCGCTTGGAGGAGTTGTAAGGGCACCTACCACATCCTCATCTCATCTCTTTTCTCAATTCAATGTAGATGGTTAACGTGAAGTTTCATACTTTCCTAACGTATCTATGCAGCTCTGTTATGGGGAATCGGTTGTCTGGGCCATTCCCGAAAGTCCTCACCAACATGACCACCCTCAGAAACCTGTATGTTGAGCTCTCTTTTCTCCGAGTCTGCAATCATCTATGATTTTTAGAGGCAGTGAATCATCTGTTGAGGGTTCATTGTTTACATGCTGTCACTTTGCCGGTCAAATCATTAAAGATAAGATTGGAAACATTTTAAAGAAGTTTTGTTAATTCTGGTTCTCTAATTGTAGTAAAAAGCATTTCATTTGTTATTGATTTGAGGCGGAGGCTGTCTGTGACTCTGACCACCTTGGCATGCCAAGAGGACAATGTGAACAGTTCATTTAATGAAAGTTGGCAGATTGACCTGTCCTTGGCTAGGCTTTAGAGGTTTTAAGTATGGATTTGAATCATTCAGACTGTTTATTGTGAAGTGACATTAACACATCCATTCCTGTTACAGGAGTATTGAAGGAAATCATTTTTCAGGACCCATTCCACCTGAAATTGGAAGACTGATCAATTTACAGAAACTGTAATGCCTTTTCTACATCTCCATGCTTATTGATTCTAGATATTGTATCATATACTAAAATTAACTTTAATGTCATTTATCTCCAGTGTTTTCTCCTCAAATGCATTGACAGGAAACTTGCCTGCAGAACTTGGCAAGTTGGTCAACTTGACAGATGTGTAAGTAGACTTTTTTCTCTCTCTCTTTTAATTGATTTCACAGGTCTATTAACCAAACAAACAGTGATTACTCGGCATTTTTTATGCCTTCATCTTTGGATTTGCCTCGGCTGGGTGGTTTGCCGCATCTGATATGCAATCAACTTCTATCTCCACAGGAAATATAGCTGATTTTGATGCCAGGATACTCATATTTAACATGTTGGGATTGTTTAGATCTTTCAATCTTCTATGCGGATAATTTAACCATGCATGGTGATCAAATTCAGTGGAAATTATGTTATTGGAATTTTTTTAAATATTGTTTTTCATATGTGTTCTTCATCATTTTATCTGAATTTTATGGTAAACAATACTACTTTCAGAACACTCTCTGAGTTTGTATTTCTTTGGCACCTTTTAGGAGGATAAATGATAATAATTTCTCAGGAAAGCTACCTACTTTCATCAGTAAATGGACAAAGGTTCAGAAACTGTGAGTTTCCAACATTTACCTCTTTATGCTCCGTTTTCTTTTTCTTTTTTTTTTTGATAATTGATTGATACTTTTGTTGTTAATATATTTATTACAGGCATTTACAGGGTACCTCTCTTAAGGGGCCCATACCTTCTAGCATTGCTTCCTTGACCAAACTAAGTGATTTGTAAGCAATAGAATATCTGCATTTTGTCTTTTATGTATATATAATGTGTTTATTTACAGCATGTTCTCTGTTCAATGATGCTTGTAGGAGGATTAGTGACTTAACAGGAAGAGGGTCTCCCTTCCCACCACTGAGTGATATGGAATCCATGAAAACATTGTGAGTTGGAGCTCTAATCTTATGTGTTTTTCTGCTATAACTCTTATTCTTTGATTTGTATTTGACATAGATAATATATACTTGACCAAAATTTTAAAAATGCAGGATATTGAGAAACTGCTTAATATATGGAGAGATCCCAGAATACGTTGGGCAGATGGAAAAACTGAAGCACTTGTAAGTGGTTCCATATAGAGGCTGTAATGATTTGCTTTCAAAACATTCTTTGTCAATATAGTTATCGTTCACTTTCTCAAGAAATTTTATTGAAAATTCCCAGAATGTTTTGGGTGTCACTAAAAAATATAAAATGAATCTCCATGATTCATGGACTATATTTGGAAAAGAGACAGATAGGCTTTTGCTATCTTAAAAATGATGAACATTTCTATAGAATTGGGGTTCTTGAGGTCTCGGTCCATCCAATGCAATTGAATGCCCTGATCATCCACAGTTGAACTTGGACAATCGTTCTTGTGTGGCATCTTATGGATCGTAAACTATCACCTCTCAAGCTTTGATACTGATGTTGCAAAAGTAATTGGCAGTGAACTTGAATGTGTGCCTCTTCGAACCTTAATGATGTGCTTTCAAAAGTTAAGATTTTCCGTATAAATCACTGGCTCAAATGTTATCCTCGAAAACAATTTGATCATCTGTTTTTAAGCTTTCAGTCGGAAGTGCAATTATGAGCTATGGAAACACCCAATTTATTACATGACATATGCCTTGTGAAGAACCTGAAAACTGATATAAGCTGCACACATAGTTTCCTCTCATTTATTCAGTTGCCTCCCCCCTCTTTTCCCCTCTTAAGTACTTTTATTTCATACCAATGTAGAGATGTCAGCTTCAATAACCTCAGAGGAGAAATTCCTTCGACGTTTATCCAACTGGCAAGAATAGATTTCCTGTAAGTTGATGTGGTATATATATATATATATATTTATTTATTTCATATATTTCTTGGCTGTAAGCTTCTGAGTAGCCTAATATTTGTCATCTTTAATTTTTCTAGGTACTTGACAGGAAACAAGCTCACTGGGTCTGTTCCTCCATGGCTTCTGGAAAGAAACAAGAATGTGTATGTCTAGTTCCTCCAGATTCATTTTCCAGCTTGAAGTTCTACTCCTACACAAAGTTCTATTCCAATCTTCCAGAACTTAATAGATGATAACGGTTTGAAGTTTTTCCATTGGTGTCTTCAGGGATCTTTCTTATAACAACTTCACCTGGCAAAGCTCAAGTCCAGATGAATGTGCACGAGGGAGCGTGTGAGTGATCATTAAAATGTTTCTCTTATTTTAGGAAAAAAAACTCTTATTTAACAGTGAACCATTTCATTCACTTCTGCAGGAACATAGTGGAGAGCTTCTCGCCGTCAACAATTAAATCGTAAGAATTTTGAAACCTTACTCAATTATTTGTTATAAGACGTTGAAGAATATTTTCCATTTCTCCTCCTCATCATTATTTAAGAATTTAACATCATGTGTCAGTATAATCACTTGAAGTTTCGTTTTCTCAAAATATGTTGCAGAAGTAAAGCCCATTCATGCCTGAAACAAAACTTTCCGTGTTCTGCTTCCCGAAATCAACGTGAGTAGCCTAAAATACATTTTATTCCACAATGTCTATGGGAGAAGCCTACCTATCAGTTGATTTAACTAGTTTTCCATTTCTCTTCTTCTGTTTTTATTTTCTTTTGGTAAATATATCTCTATCTAAATCCTTTTTTATATTGTCAATATTTGTCAGAGCACTATACCTTGCATATTAACTGTGGAGGTAATGAGATAACTGTCGATGGCAACACCACTTACCAAGATGATAAAGAACCAAGGGGTGCTTCTATGTTTTACTCCCATCCAAGCCAAGAATGGGCGTTTAGTAGCACCGGCAACTTCATGGACGATGACAGTGAGGCAGACGCCTATACTAAAACCAACAAGTCTGCTATATCCAATGTCTCTGCTACCATTGCACAACTATACACAACAGCGCGTGTTTCTCCCCTTTCTCTCACTTACTACGGACTTTGCCTCATGAATGGGAATTACACAGTAAAACTTCACTTTGCTGAGATTATTTTCACAAATGACAGTTCATTAACTAGTCTTGGGAAGCGTATATTTGATGTTTACATCCAGGTAACTAAACTCTTGTACACGATCCTAAAGAAATGAGTATGCCTGAATTTTAAATCCACACTTGTTAACTAATTATTACTTGTGCCAAATCTGTAAATATAGGGAAAGTTGGTCCTGAAAGATTTTAATATTGAAGATGAGGCTGGAGGTGTTGCCATACCCCTTGTAAAGACATTCATTGCAGCAGTAACACATAATACATTAAAGATCCGCTTGTATTGGGCTGGAAGAGGGACAACAGGCATACCACTTAGAGGAATTTATGGTCCTCTAATATCAGCTATATCGGTAGACCCGAGTAAGTCAGATTCAAAGTTCATCTTCACTTTAAATATCATTGCACTTGAAAGTTGACAGCTTAAACTTAAAAAAGTTCTGAAGCTGTAATGGAAAGTTTGGCTGGGCCACTGTATGAATCATTTCCCATAAAAGTGAAATTTGTTTCTGGTAATGTCTTCCAATGAGGTCCACTCTGGTCAGGTAGCTAACACATATTTGATGTCCTTCCATCTCTGTCCCCGTCATTTGTTGCATCTGAAAAATGTATACGAACACATGGCATAAGGATCTATGTTACTTGTAATTGCACGTTGACAATTGTATTCAGCAAGGTTTGCTAAAAATGCTGAACAGATATTGGTTTTAGAGAGGCTAGGGGATGAAATATAATGACTTATGAATGTCCCAAGCCATAGGACCGATTCCTAAAATCAGGACTGAAGTACTTTTACTACTACTTCTGATACCTTATGATAAAAACTTTTCAACTGTGCTTTAAACCATCCAATTAACTGATATGTTTGTATCTAGTGAGTTACATTCTTTAGATTTGTTCTTCTACTCATTACTATAAATTGACCCATTGATAGCAGTTTCTCTACTTCCACAGACTTTAAACCACCTTCAAATGGTAGCAAAAGGAATGTAGTAATCATAGTGACTGGAGCAGTAGCTGGAGCAATTTTCCTTGCCTTTCTGGTACTAGGTGTCATGTGGAGAAATGGCTGGCTTTGTGGCAAAGCCGCTGCAGATAAAGGTATAGGTATTTCTTTTGGGCTTCTTATAAAGGGGAACAAAATACAACAAGTTTTTTTGGAATCTTGGATTAACAAATTCAATCCTCAATTCTCATTGCATTTTCCTTTGAAGATTTTCTGTGATTTCCCTAAATGTTCTCCTTAACATTTTCCTGTGAACTTAAAATACTCTGTTCGATATTCTCTTAAAGATACTCATAATAGAACTTTTTCTATGATCATTTAAATATTCTCTGACATCCAAAACTGTGGTCTGACAGAGCTTAAAGGCCTAGATCTGCAAACAGGACTATTCACGCTAAGACAGATGAAAGCTGCCACCAATAACTTCGATGCGGAAAACAAAGTTGGGGAGGGTGGTTTTGGTTCTGTTTACAAGGTAACTGCATGGTTGATAGGTTCTTTAATCTGTCCTAAATATGTTCTACAAGTTGGCGGTGGAAAAACAACTACAAGAATTGGTCAAATGTTCTCCATAAATTTTTGGATTCTTTCTAGTTTTAGATGTAGGGCAGCAAATAAAGAAAGCAATGCTAATTATTAACTGTTAGCCATAAGTTTGAGTGGGAACTTTTCATTATTGAATGCAGGGTTCACTATCAGATGGAACCGTGATTGCAGTCAAGCTACTCTCCTCAAAATCCAAGCAAGGAAACCGTGAATTTGTGAATGAGATAGGAATGATATCTGCACTGCAACATCCGAATCTTGTAAAGTTGTATGGATGTTGTGTTGAAGGAAACCAATTGATGATTGTATATGAGTACATGGAAAATAATTGCTTATCCCGCGCTCTTCTCGGTGAGTTAATTTCTTTCTTCTATCAGAAGCATTTTGAACGAAGGCATTTTGTTTGGGATTCAAAAATTGATTGTTTTTTTGCCCCCCATTATTTCAGGGAAGGAAGCAAAGTTCAGAATGAAACTGGACTGGCCTACCAGGCAGAAAATTTGCCTGGGTGTAGCTAAAGGTTTGATGTACCTGCATGAAGAGTCAATAATAAAAATTGTGCATAGGGATATCAAAACTAGCAATGTGTTGCTCGATAAGGAACTCAATGCCAAGATTTCTGATTTTGGTTTGGCAAAGTTAAATGAAGATGACGATACCCACATCAGCACTCGCATTGCTGGAACCATGTAAGTCTCCACCAGGACATTGTATATTTTCAAGAAAGAATCTTTATCTGTGATTTTGTATCTTATGTCTCAACCCTCGTTCAGTCAAATCTCCGGTTTCCTATAGATAGGCCTAAACCCATTTTTCATATGGTGGCGGACATAACTTTTTCCAGTAGACTGGTATCAAGGCTTTGAGCCTGCAACCTATTGCATTTTTTTTTATGATCATAAGCCCTAGCATTTACATCTCTTGATCTTTTATATTATCATATAATTAAATAGTGACTGTTTGAGAACGAAAACCAGGGATCGTGTAGCAAGCTGAACCACCTTTTTTATTTTTCAGTGGTTATATGGCTCCTGAGTACGCAATGCGTGGCTACTTGACCAACAAAGCAGATGTTTATAGCTTTGGAGTTGTTGCTTTGGAAATTGTCAGTGGAAAGAGCAACACAAACTACAGGCCAAAGGAGGAGTTTGTTTACCTTCTTGATTGGGTAGGTTTATACTCTTTTAAGTTTTCTGTTTCCTTCTGTCAGAAAGTGATAATCCCTTGTTTGAAAACATCACATACTAAACAAATCATTTTATAGGTTTCTTATCAATCTTTGCATATAACAATGTTTCACATGAATTCTCAAATTATTCAACCTCATAAAAGACTGTTGTCTTATCAGCCAAGGAAGACCGATAACTTATATCTACATTTGTCGTTCTTTATTTCCGCTGAACTTCCTAAACTCAGTTTACAATAATGAATACACTTTTGGATTTATCCGGGATTTTGTCAGGCCTATGTTTTGCAAGAGAGAGGAAGTCTTTTGGAGTTGGTCGATCCAGAATTGGGGTCAGAGTATTCTTCAGAAGAGGCTATGGTGATGCTAAATGTCGCTCTCTTATGCACCAATGCATCCCCAACTCTTAGACCGACAATGTCTCAAGTTGTGAGCATGCTCGAAGGCCGAACTCCAGTTCAGGACCTTCTTTCTGATCCTGGGTTTTCAGCAATCAACACAAAATACAAGGCTATAAGAAACCACTTCTGGCAGAATCCAAGCCAAACCTATAGCATGTCTATAAATGAGTCATACCGTACTGATTCCACAAGCTCAGGCGTAGAACCAGAAGATGCTGGCCGTCTTCTGAGAGTTAGTTCGGTAAAATCTAATTCGTAAATGCTATATCATAAGCATTATCTTGAACTAAATTGCAGAGGTGGGAAAAGTCCCAGCGTATATTCTTTGTTTGTAACATAGCTAGTCTCATCTTTGAACGAATTCTCTTGAAGTTTGTTTCAACTGGTAAGCATTGCAAAGAGAAAT
>Ga0307517_10015346_pt1 | contig 10193 bp, 4 predicted proteins | sample 23_EM_MG_FD_194515 | JGI IMG/M metagenome (GOLD analysis project Ga0307517, IMG submission 194515) | Populus trichocarpa ectomycorrhiza microbial communities from riparian zone in the Pacific Northwest, United States - 23_EM | ecosystem: Host-associated > Plants > Roots > Unclassified | place...
GAGAAATAACTTGAAGTTATGAAATCTAAGATGGATTCCATGTACTCCAACTAGGCATGGACCTTGGTTGAACTACCTAAAGGGATAAAATCCATAGGATGTAAGTGGGTCTTTAAGAGATAAACTAACATGGATGGTAATATACAAACATACAAAGCTAGAGTAATTATTAAAGGTTATAAATAAAGACAAGAGGTTGACTTTGATGAAACATTCTCGCTGCTAGCTATATTAAAATCTATAAGGATTTTGCTTATTATAGTTGTATACCATGATTATGAGATTTGACAAATAGATGTTAAAAATACATTCTCGAATAAAGATCTTCACAAAGATGTGTGTATGACACAACCTAAAAGTTTTGAATATAAGGAGTTTTCCAACAAAGAATACAATTTATAAAAATTCATTTATGGATTTAAGTAAGCTTAAGAAGTTGGAATATCTATTTTGATGGGATAATCAAATAGTTTAATTTCATAAAAAATATAGATGAGTATTGTGTTTATAAAAATATTAATGAAGTTTTTTTTTCTAAAATTATATATAGATGACATATTATTGATAGAAAATAACATTAATTTACTCTAGTTAGTAGAGATCTGGTTATCCAAGAATTTCTCCATGAAGAATATGAAAGAAGCAACCTATATATTGGGAATGAATAATTATAAAGAAGGGTATAAAAGATTCCTATGATTATCCCAATCCACGTTCATAAATAAAATGCTACAACAATTTTGCATAGACGAATCCAAGAGGGGATACTTATTTATTTTATATGAGATACATCTTCTTAAGAACATGTGTCCTAAGATATAAATTAAGAGAGATAGGATAGAAAAGATTCCTTATGCTTTGACTATAAGATTCATAATATATGTGATGCTATGTACAAGACTAGATGTATTATACTTTGAGCATAATGAGTAGATATCAGTCTAATCTAGTAGTGTCACTAAAAAATAGTTAAAAACATTTTTAAATATTTAACAAGAACTAAAAATGTATTTTTGGTCTATAAAGGAGATGAACTTATAATTCATAGTTATTCATATGCTATTTTTCAACCATATATTGTTGATAACAATTCTCAGTCAAAATATATTTTTACTTTAAATGGTGTTGTTATGACTTAGAAGAGTTCTAAAAAAAGAGACCATAATAGATTTTACAACTGAAGTTGAATATATCTCTATGTTTGAGGTGGCGAAAGAGGTTATTAGGAGTAAGAAATTTATCACTGAACTAGGTGGTGTTCCTAGCATTATTGATCTAGTAGTCTTATATTATAATAACAATGGAATCATTTTACAAGTAAAGGAATTAAGGTCTCATCAATAATCGAAACATTTACTTAGACAATTCCATTGATTAGAGAAATCATAAAAAAAATATGTAAAGATAGAGCGAGTATCCATTACAAAGAATCTTATAGATTCTCTCACTAAAGCATTTTCCTAGCAGAATCATGATCACCGTATAAAGGGATATGTCATAATATACACAAGCGATTGAATTTAATGTAAATAGGAGAATGTTAGTGTATATGTCATGTTGGTTACATGTGACACTGACTTTGTTTATGCAAAATTTATTTATAATTAATAAAAGCTTTTCTTTATCTTTAATATTTATTTATCTTTGATTGATAAAGCTGATATTTGATTAATAAATCCAGAGTAAAGATAAAGTCATTGGGATAAAAATATTTTACTAAGAAAATTATAAAGTGATTATAATTATGAGATTCTTATAGTATTAAAGCATTATTTCTAAATGTTACTAGTCAATGCTCTATGAAGATTAGACATTGATTTGAGATGTTAAAATAGACATATATTATATTCTTTCCTTTAAGAAATGAAGTCACTGCTCTCATAAGTTGAGGTAAAAGAGATACCTAAAATTAATATATAAGTGCTTGTCAAATAACATATACACTGAACTGACCTAAATGAGAATTTCATATGGAGAGATCACTTGTATATATGGAAAGTTTTATGTGATAGCTATGTAAGTGATTCTTAGACTTGAGATTACTAAGTTATCTTACATAGTGAATATTATGCTTTGATCATGACTACACATTATCATAATCAAGGCTAATAAAAGGCGTACATTGGATATAATATGAGTTATATGAAGGTATTTGAGTGATCAAAAAAGAATTCATCACTCTAGGTGAATTAGGGAAAATATTTCACATGTTTTCAAATAGTATTGGTGTGAAGTCTTTACATAATATGAAATTAGATTTGAAAAGAGCTTCAAATCTTATTTAAAGAATCAATGACTATAAGTGTTGAGAGCAAACATGATTTGACAGAGCAAACACACTTCATGTTATAATGTAAAAAAAAAATCTAAAGGGATAATAATTACACCGAGAAACTAGTCACTTAAAGGTTAAGTCAAATCACATATGACTTTTCTAATATTTGGGAGATCATGACATGTTCTGAGACGGTATACTTGATTTTCAAATATATATTGATCAATTATTGAATTGATAATAAATTAAACTATTTAATTTTTTTAATTCTATTTTAATTGAGATTATGATATATATTTAGGCCAACATATTAGGAATCTAATGGATTACACACAATAAAATCATTGGTCAGAATTTAACTGTGATAATTAATCAAGTGTGACTTGATTGAAAATCAGTTTTAGAAATTAAGAATTATAATGTAATTAATATAGGGATTGTAGTTTTAGACTAGAAAAATCAAGTAGGAACTTGATTGAACACATTTCTTATTTTTTTTCTAAAATAATATATGTGATTTTATTCAAGAGGCAAATTTATATTTTACTGTTTATAGGGTTATTAGAATTTCCTTATAAATAGAATACCATGCTTATATTTTGTCGATAGATGTAAAGAGAAAAACTATGTAAGTTACAAAACATACGTACAAAGAAACACAAAAAAAAAAAAATAGAGAGCTAGCACTCAAGGTCTTGAGAGATCTCTCACAGGTGGTTTATGTATATCACTATTAGAGGTTGAACACTTGGATGACTCATGATTTTGACAACCCAACCTGAAAAAATTGATTAAACCTAAGAAAAAAGATATGATATTTAGGTAATCTTTGTACAAACCCTAAACAACTTTAGATAGTCTAACATGATTATTATGACTCCTAAAAAAAATTAAATTATCATTTTTGCTGTGATTATATGCTTAAAGAAAACCCAAAAATTAGTGTTGTGCCTACCTGAATATCTTATTTCACAACTTAATAATATGTGCTCCTATATGAACAATTCATCTTACAAGCTAGTAACACAATCGTTCATGATAAAACCACTAATTATCTATGATTAATCCTATGAGTATGTTATATAATAGGTCTGCAATGATACTCTTTGTAGTACAAATTAATATGATCCGAGGGTGTATTAATGTTGATGATTGCTATTTGAACTCTAGTACTCTTTGTAGTACAAACTATTTTTTAGGTAGTGATTGCTATTTGAACATTTAATGTTGATGCATGAATTTTGTTAGGGTTTGGGTCAACATTTACTTGAATTAGTATGATTAACAAGAGTTGAGTTAATTTTTGGTATCGTTGGATTATTAAGTTGATGAGTAATAAATAAATAGTTTGTATTGTGGTTAAAATAACTTGATTAAAAGCATTTTTGGGTTTTGCATACGTTAATTTGATAAGAAAAGTAATCAAGAATTAAGAAATGCACATGTTAATGGCTGAAATGCTTTAAAAACATTTTTTTGGCTTTTTTTTTTATTTTTTTAATCTTTTGAAAAGACATTGAAAATTACTAAATGAGTGCAATGACTTAAAAAACTCTTAAGTTATTTGAAAAATGTTAACTTAAATAGAGTTTTCTCACCAAATTTTAGCAAAACGCAACTATAATTCCTTTGAATGTTGGCTTTATAATTCAAAATCACACTGAAATTCCTCTGTAGTGAGTAGAAAAGGAACAAGACTATTTTTATGTTAGTTAATAGCTGGCTTACAAGTCCCAATATGATGAACACTTGCCTAAAATTATGAAGACTAAAAAGATAGAAAGAAGATTAAAAAAAAAAAGGTGTAATTGTTTTGATTTTGTGAAAGTGATAGAGTGAGAGCACTTGCAAACAATATATAAACACGCTCGACGTTAATGGTGGCCTTTAATCTCTTGACACATAACAACTTCTCATTTGTTAGTTTCAAAATTCAAAAGTTCTAAATCTTTTAGGATTTCCCTCATGTGGTTGTCATAATTGTTCTTGGGGAGATGAAATGATGTGACTTATATCTACACTTGGGATCGAGATGGATACAACATAAAGTCTTTGTTTCATGACATTTTGGGGCATTGATTAGACCTAAGATTTGCCCTATTCATTAGCTAGCTAACCTAGACAAATCTACCATTAGCTTTAGTACATTGACCATCTAGTCAAGCTTTATTATTTCTTATGTTTTAAAAATATACATTCAATATTAATAAAAAGGCATGTAAATTAACATCTAGAAACTTATAAATCAATCACTTTTAGTTGACCCAATAAATACTACATTTATAATTAATGATTGGTGCTGCATCATTCAATAAAGAGTGATTGATGTAGATGAGCTTGACAAATGAGTTTCATGTTGTTAATTACTATACCTTTTTATTAATATAGGATGAATATTTGTAAAACATAAGTATTAATAAAGCTTAACTAGATGCTCAATGCACTGAAAATCATGAAGTTGTTATATACTCAAGGTAATTTATAAACAAGTCACAAAATAAGAACTAGAAAGCTTAATATTTCATAATAGGGATTTGTCTTTGCTAGAAAATAATAAGTAACATAACATGCTAACATATTTGGTTGGGCTACAATTTACATTACAAAATGCAAATGCTTTAGCATATCGAGGAAATTCAAATAAAAAAGGTTTAGTTTATACCAAACAAGAAAAATTTTATCATGTTCAATACAATATTGGACTACCTGCAATATTTTAAATGGATTTACTATTTATATAGATTTAATTATGATGAAGTTTACGGCATATTGCATTGGATTTAGGCTTTTTTAACAAAAAAAAAAATAACAAGGTTAAAAAGTTGAAGAAGAAACATTGCATTGGTCATGACACCTACAAAACATGTTCTATATAGAGCTTTGGGGACCCTTTGATTCTTAGGTTCGTTAAGTTGTATGATGGATATAACTTTAAAGATTATGTTTTGTATGTAATAAAGTATAATGAAGAAGATGATAAATACAGGTGCTTAAAGAATGAGAATATTTATGTATGCAGGGAACGAAAGAATTAAATTTTTTACCTAAAGTTTCATGGATCTTTTTAAACTCATTAAACACACCAATGTGCATGATGAATGGGGCATATATAAAAAAACACTATTTGACCTAGTTTAGAAGCAATTATTTGAGTTAATCAAGCCTACTAGTTGATAGTTACATTGTTTATTGATAAAATATAGTGTTAAATGGGTCATACTCTAGCATTGACATGCCTTAACATTATTCTATAGACCTAACTATGATAAGAAGGGTTCTATTAGCATTTGGAGCTAAGTACCAACAACATAGAGGGTATGTAAAGAAACATAGGTTGGGCAATCCTGTAATTAGATTCAGGCTTGTCCATCTGAGAGACGCCCTAAGCTCAAATGGTGGTTCGCATATAGTGAGTTGATGCAACCATATTATTTGATAGTTTTACCTACATTTACCTAGTATTTTGCCTATATTATATATATATAATGCCTTGATATTCTTTGTTTTATGTTTTGAAGGCACTTTTGGATGTAAGATTCAAAAAGAAATAAATTGAAGATAATTGACAGATTTGACTCCGATCGATGTTTTGTGCAAAACTTGAGCTCTAGAGGTCAAAACAAAATGTTTCTAATGTCATTAGAAAGCTAACACCCATACCTTTCTATACATATATGGCAAGAAAAAAAAAAGAGCATGGAAATCACAGTCTTCAAAGTCAAACCTTGCATTCTGCCAATGTTGACCTTCGACCATTCCAACTTGAATATCTTGAGCTAGAGAAATCCATTTGATGCAAACTCAATTGTTTTGGATTTTTTACTCGAAGACCTATCAACCTACCAAATTTCCATAGAAAACAAACTCATATGAGAGAGATATGATTTATCTAAGATAACATATGAATTCTGCCAGTGGACAGGTTTTGTGAAGAAACAAGTCCAAATTACATCCCAAAGCATCCAAACCGACATCCAAGTCTTTATTCGGCAATTTAGCTCCTCTAAGTCAAAAGTCAAAGCTTGAAGATTTTATGCAAGATTATTTCTTCTTTTTTAGGAAAATAATAATTGTAACACTTAAGTATAAATTGTCTATTTAGGAAAGCAATATTTTGTAGGAAAGAGATATTAGGGTTTTGTATCAAATTAAAAGAAAGAGAGAAAGGAAAAGGGGACGACCAGCAAGAGAAGAAAAACACCCCTTTCCTCCACAAACCCAAAATCATGCATTCTTCTTTCTTTTTGATTAGTTGTTTAATAGACATACAAGGCTAAACTCTTTTTCTTGGTTGCAAGGACATAAAAACCTTCGGATTTCAAGAATTGTGAGATTTATTTTACCTTTTCTTTTCAGTTTATATGATGAATGAATATGTTTATTCTCCTATGCTTATTTCCTATGGTTGTTTATTTTAATTGCTAGAGCGGACTTTAAGTTATTATTGTGAACAATCTATTGCTAAGTTTGCTATCAAAATCGGAGATTAATAGTTGTGGTGGATCCAGATTAGTAATCTTAGGGAGAACATTCAATCAATTAAATCAAACATGGACTGCAGATAGTTATGTTGTCTAGATTAATCAACTCATCTAGTTCTTAAGGCTGCCATTAAATTAAATTACTAGTGCGGACACTGTGGTTGTTTGATGGTTAGGATTAATTATACATCGAATCTGTTAACTAATCAACATAAAAAAAGATAAATATTCAGAGTATAAATTAATGTTTCATTTTCATGATCAGTTCTGATTTTTGTAGGTAGACGTTTACTTGCGACCAAAGTTTTTTTTTCTTGATAAATTTTGATTTTTTTTTATTTAGCATTGATTGCTTCTTTCTGTTTACTATAGCATAGCATAGATAACTTCACACACCCCCCCATTGCATATCATACAACATAAAAATTTGAACTGAACCTTTCTCGTGGGATCGACCCGTTCCTTGCTCTATACTATCTTGTTTATTTAAATTAGAATAATTAATTTGTGCGACCGCGACATCACAACAAACATGGGTTGGGCAATCCTGTCATTAGATTCAAGCTTGTCCATTTGAGAGACACCCTAAGCTCAAATGGTGGTTTGCATGTAATGAGTTAATTAGACCAATTTAAAGATTGTGTCAATTGGATCAACCCGACTTCTTAGAGATTAGGTTAGTTGGGTCAACTAGAATTTTTAAAGATCATGTTAACTGAGTCTATTAGGTTTCTTGAAAATTATGCATTATTTATAATACTTGTTCCTAAAAGGAAAAGCGAATTCTTAAGATGGAGTGTTTGAATAGGAGTTGTAGCCATAAAATTTTGAGCAGGTAATCTTGATTTGTTTTGCCTCATATTTAATACCTAGAATTGAGCCTATGATTCGAACTAGGATTTCCCATATCAATCACCTGGATATCGTGGACAAATCTACCATGAATTTCAATACATTGAGCATCCAATCAAACTTTATTATTATTTATATTTTACAGATATGGATCTAAGGGATGGGCATTAGCATTCAGAAACTCATCTATCAAGCTATCCACCTTAATCTCTTTGTTGAATACGCGCTTCCAACCTAGAGAATTACAAAGGCATTTGGTGTAATCGGCAAAGCTTCTGAACGTTCTTGCTGTTATTTAAAACTTCTCATCTGACAACATGAATTAACCTGTGGGGATTGATACGATAATAGGAGGCCCTTAGAGCTCATTCCTGACCCGTGGGGATCATCTGGAATCATTAATTCTTAGTTGAGATACATTGCAGTATCTGTTGTATCTGAGTAATCATCAATTGGGAACGAATTAGAACTCAGGTTCTGCATAACTGGGAGTGCTGAATCTGATGAAACACCTGTTGTGGTGTTGTCCTCATGTGCCTCTCTATGCACTGCAGTCTGTTGAAGTTGCATTGCATATTCTAAATCCCAGCACACATCAATCATATTAGGCCTGTCTGCTCCTTGTGGCTTCAAACACTTCTCAACTATTTCACCAAATTTTCTTAGCGAATTAGGGTTGATGTGACCTGCCAATAAAGGATCAATAATCTTTTCAAGCTGCCCTTCCTTTTGCCAAAACATCCCCCATTCAGCTAAGTTTGTTTCGTCCCCCCGCTGTGAGTTTACAATAGGGGGTCGAGCACAAAGCACTTCAAGAAGGACCACACCAAAAGAGTACACATCTGACTTGTTGGTTAACTGAAAAGTTCTGAAATATTCAGGGTCAAGATAACCAAAACTACCTTTTAAACCCACGCTTATATGGTCCGGATCAGGCATTCCTGATTGGGAAAGACCGAAATCAGCTACTTTGGCCACATAATGTTCATCAAGTAAGATGTTTGTTGACTTAACATCACGGTGAAAGATTCCTCCATCTGGACCAGTGTGCAGGTAATGGATACCTTTTGCCGAGCCAATGCAGATTTCAAGCCTTTGTTTCCAAGTCAATTCAGTTTTTTCAGATGGATTCCGTAAGCACTCCTTCCTATTGTATAAGTGGTCTCTCAAAGACCCTTTTTCCATGAATTTGAAAACCAATATCATCTCTGATCCTTCATCGCAGTAGCCAACCAAGGAAACAAGATGCCGATGTTGAATCTTTGAAAGGACCATGATCTCAGTTTGGAACTCTGGAAGACCCTGGCCATGACTTGAATCGCTTCGTTTCACAGCCACCTTCATACCACTCTCAAGAGTTCCTTTATAAACTTTGCCAAACCCACCCTCACCAATCAACAACTTTGGATTGAAATTATGAGTCGCAGCCAGTATTTCAGCTAAAGACATCTTCAGTTTGAGGTTTAAATTAGTAACGATGGAGGCATTTTTAGTTCTTAAAGTTATCCAACTGGGAGACCTCCCTTTTCCATAAAGAAACTCAGCTTTTACGGGCTTTGGTCGCTTTAATCTCAAACGTAATGAGAATAATAAAATCAAAACCAAGGCTAGAGCCACACCTCCAGCTGAACCAAATGTGGGAGCTAGATGCTTTTTTGGCTCATGTTCAACAGGCACTACAATTGTCGTGTTCCCCACAAACTCCATGATCTCCAGTCCATTCAGAAAAGCAACTTTCTTAATAGAATTATTTCCTGGGGCTATACTAAAACTCATATATCCGGAATCATCAGAAGGAACCACAGAATCGTAGAAAAATGGAGATGCCATTTCACTAACCCCATTAGAATTAGGATCGATCACATGACTGACATTGGTAGATATATAGAGATCAAATTTCACAGTACCTGGCGAATCACTGAAAAAGTTACAAAAGTGCAGACGAACAAGATGCCTAGCTTTCTTGCTCACGTTAAAACGCCAAGTTATATTTGGAAAAAAGGATGCCCCTTTATTATCTACACTCGCTTCTTTGCAAGTTCTGTACACAGAATCAGGGGCAATTTCTTGGACAATCAACTCTTGTCTGGCCTCATGAAGTTCACCACCATAAGAACGGTTTGCACCCGAACCCCCAAAAGTTAGATAATCATCATCTGGTACCCAATTTCTCCACAGGGTATCGTTAACTTCTAGACCTGCAACATTGATCCTATAAAGTGTCATAAGAGCTCCATCTTTGGTCCGTAAAGGAGGAGTTGCTGAGGGATTATCCATGATGAAAATTTGGTGGGAGAAGATAGGCTTCTATGGCATTCACGAAAGCATAAGGTGTTTCTTCAGCTAGTTTCAAGTTGATTTTGAAATTTCCTGCAGCAATCGTGAGAAAGAACTCCTTGATCACTGGGAACTCAGTAGTACTGTTCGAGACGCTAAAATTTGATAAAAGTGAAAAATTTGAAGCAGACACATTGACCAAAGCATCAGCAAGATGAGTCCCTTTGAAGCTGAATGGAAAGAAATGAAGGCGGACAAGGTAGGAACCATTTTGAGTGATATCAAGCATATACGGGGTTAATTTCGTA
>Ga0307517_10015347_pt1 | contig 10192 bp, 14 predicted proteins | sample 23_EM_MG_FD_194515 | JGI IMG/M metagenome (GOLD analysis project Ga0307517, IMG submission 194515) | Populus trichocarpa ectomycorrhiza microbial communities from riparian zone in the Pacific Northwest, United States - 23_EM | ecosystem: Host-associated > Plants > Roots > Unclassified | place...
CGCAAGCTCTACAGACATAACCCTCTCGAGGTTTTTTGCCCCCTGTGTCACCCACCGCATGCTTCGTTGGGCAATCGCGGACAAAATGACCAGGCTATATACAGGTAAGTTCCCAGATCCCGACGAAGGTAGAGGTATACTTACAGCATTGCAAATTCTACAAACGTACCCCTCTGATGGCTTCGCGCGTTCGGGACAGTCGGTGATGAAGTGCTAACGACGCAGTGATTAAAACAAACACCCCGCCGCCAGAGGCCATGCGTAGAAACTCACATCAGTACCATCACAACGTTTGCACTTATACCCCGGAGGCGGTTTTCCTGGTTCACCTAAGCGCCGGTATCAGATGCGCAAAAAGTGTCAGGGAACAAGAGCTACCTGTGCGAGTTCGTTTCGCGGGGACACGTTGATTACCCCATCGGAAGTTTTCACCTTCGTTCATGTCCAGCGGACGTTTCTGCATCCGTTGCACGAACTCTGTGAACGGATTCTTCGTGGCGTTGTTGGGCCGGGGAGTTGGTACCGACGAGTCCGGACTGATTGAGAAGGCATAGAACCACTGGAAAATGGTTAAGGGAGGAGATAGTCGCTTAAGTAGAGGAGTATTACCCGTTGCTTTTTTCCTGTAGTTGGTTGCCCCCCTCCAAACGCTCCCAGGCTGATGAATCGGGAAACGCGTCCCTGCTCATCATCCCACACAAAAGGTTCTCTTTCCCAGAACGCGGGTGGTTCCCCACCACCGGCTGCTAGGAAGTACCGGGGTTTTGTTGACCTTACGATATCACCAGCAGGCTGTACACCAATTGAAGCGAGCTCGGGCAGTGACAAGGCCACGTCAGAGAACTGTGTGATGGGCTCAGGCCAAACGTTGCTGATCATCACATCGACGAGCGACGTAGAGGATGTAGCAGCTCGAATTGCTGCCAGTGATGAGAAGGTTTGTGGTTCGGAGGTTGATTTGGTCATTGAACTTGAATTCAGTTTCTCGATAGTGTGTTTCGTAAAATACGGCGAGGAGAATCCCTGCTTCGGTTGTTAAAAAAAAGGTTCCGAGCATTCCCGGTGGACTCACGTGCGGAGATTCGGACTGGTCGTAAACCTGTGCATCGTAAACCCCTCCTAGACAAGCGATCCTTAAACCATGTGGTGTGGTGACGATGCCCGATTTGCCTGGTGGAGCTGTATGAGCCCGTGCACCTCAAAGTGATAAACACGCGCGCACTCAACAAAAACACGTTCTTGGCAATCTCTCCCTGAGTTGACGCGAACTTTTCGATCACGGGGTACGGCAGAGGGCGTTCTCCTTGCATGACGTAGCACGCCATTGGAGCTGCACAGCGAGGATTTGGTTAACGCATAACGGAACAAGGAAAACTGGGGTACCGACTATATCCCCGTTGAGCAGCTGGACAACCTCTGGATTGTCCGTGGCCCCATCTTCCTTCACAGGACCGAAGAAATCACCGATGCACAACACAATGTCAAATCTTCCGTGTTTCGCGTTGATTCCGTCGATTTTCGCAAATATATCACGTATGGAACCGACGGCTGAACCAACGGTAAGGCTGAGGACTCAGATTGGCTCCAGATCTGGGGTGAGGCTAGCGTAAAGCTGACTCACATCTTGACCGAGGCCACGTTTGGGGTGGTCATGGGTGAGGGTTTTCTGACGAACCCGGCAAAACCGCTGTTCTGGATGGTGGCTGAAGGTCGCGGAGGAGGAAGGTGTGGAGATCCGATAACAATGGGTTTGTAATAAGATTTGTAATGAGACTACAAAGGATACAAATGGAAATCTTATGGGATAACAAAATTTGTTTGTAGTCCGGGAATCCGCTCCGTCGGGACGGGTTTCAGATCGGCCCCTTCACAAATTCCCATGGTAAACGGAGGATCATAAACAGGAGCTTTTCGGGACGCTCGTTCCCCAGTCTTTCTCTCTCTCTACCCTCTCCCAGTGTCTAAACGAAATGTCCGTTCTTCACAAATTTTTGCCCGATCCAAAGTCGGTGGCAGTGAGTCTGATAGGCTTTAAAGACACATGTCTTGAAGACTGACCCGGTGATCGCGCAGATCGTAGGATGCCCTTTCAGGTACTCGTCGTCACGGATATCATCCGTTCATCCACAAAATGCTAACCTTGTCTCTCTGTGTCGCCTAGAGGCGGCCAGGTGCGTTCTCTACGGTAGCGTTCGAGTTCCGATGCCGACCCCCCACTGCGTCACCGCCAGGCTAAACTCGGAGTCGACAACGGTCCCATCCACTTGGTTGAAGCCGGCCTTGAACAACAACTCAAGGACCTGGGATGGGATGTACAATTTGACGGACATCACCAGTTCGAAGAGATCTCTGAGGAGGACGACCCACCGATCGGTAAGATGAAAAACCCGCGATTCGTCTCCCGGGTCTGTAAGGCTGTCTCGGGTGTCGTGTCCGACCACTCCAGAAGAGGGCAGTTTCCGGTTGTTCTCGGTGGTGATCATTCTTTGGTACGCATTCACGCACGTACCCCTCGGTTTCCTATCGGCTTGCTGACGCCACCTAGGCAATGGGCACGATCGGAGGAACGCTTGAGTGAGCACAACCCTTGTTCAACTTGCGCCGATTCCCTGCCTAATCCTGTGTCCTTAGAGTTTACCCCAACGCCTGCGTTGTGTGGATTGATGCCCATGCCGACATCAACACTCCAGGAACCAGTGATTCGGGTACGAACTTCACATGACCACAGGTCAGCTGCCCACCGGGCCTTACTGATCGAGTACTCAATCCCACAGGAAACATCCACGGCATGCCGGTGTCCTTCCTCCTTGGCATCGCAGGCAATCAACCTGAGTTCGCCTGGATCAAGCCTGTGTTGCAGGCTAACCGCCTCGTATACATTGGTCTCCGGGACGTCGATCCTGCCGAGAAACGCATCTTGAAGAAGAATGGCATCAAAGCCTTCAGCATGCACGAGGTTGATAAATACGGTATTGGAAAGGTAGTCGAGATGGCTTTGGATGCTGTCAATCCCAACAGGGACCTTCCGATCCATTTGTCTTTCGACGTGGATGCGTTAGACCCGACCGTTGCACCTTCCACTGGAACACCGGTATGGCCACACTACGAAGGGATGATTGATGGTGCTGACGTCCTCCGATAAGGTCCGCGGTGGACTGACTTTCCGAGAGGGACATTACATCTGCGAAGCAATCCGCGAAACAGGGCTGCTCATCGCTTTCGATCTCATGGTATGTAGGCCGGTTTATCTTATCTAATCGAGAATTGATTGCTTACACCGTCGGGTAAAATTTAACAGGAGGTCAACCCCGGCCTTGCCGATGCTGAAAGTGTTCGCAAGACCGTTAGTGTTGGGTGTTCGCTCGTTCGTGCTGCCTTAGGTCTGTCCTCTCGGAATCACACTCGTTCTAAAATTCTGAACACGTTATTCAAGGTGAAACACTGTTGTGAATGAAGAGGTGGTTTGACTTGCTACTGGTTGTGCCCTGGACTCCACGTCACGCTCGTTGTCCCACCCATGATTACCTGTGTATACTTTGTAATGCTTGTTGTCACTGAACCTTGACCGTTGCTAGACCAACACTGTTTGACGTGCCATTTCCTGGGAGACTTGGGATAGGGAACAACCAGCAAGCAGATTGAAGAGAAACCGGTGTCGGAGGAGCGAGCCACGCTGAGGCTGGATTCTTGACCGTGGGATTTGCGATCGCGATCGACTGACCACCACACTTTTATCGTGTCCTCCTCCGCCCGCTCCGTGCGAGACCTCTCCTTGAGTGTGGATGCATATTCGGCGTTGTAGCTCTCATGCCCATCTATAACCTGGCATTCTCCCTCCTGGTAAATTCTGCACGGGGATCATCAACCGCAGTACGCTTCGATTTGGGGCAGGGTGTGGGATAGGCCGCTGAACTGTCGACAGAGGAAGAGGGTTGTTCGGTTGGATCGGGGGAACCGGAGGAGGAAGGGCGGACTGAGCAGGAGGGTAGACAGTAGCAGATGCGCCAAGGTAGGATCCGAGCCCCTGGGGTCTCTGGGCCTGTGCCTGCATGTGGACGAAAACCTGATCAATCGCTTTGAGCCACTTAGCGAGAGGGACAGTGTCGCAAGGGCATCGTAGAGGTTCTTGTAACATCAGGACGGAGTTTGCACTTGGTGGGATATCCGGTGGAATGGAGCCCAAGAGGATCGTTGTCTTCCGGTCCTCTGTGATCGCGGTCGCCGGTACATGTGAACTTTCGGCAACAGAAGACCGTCCGAATGTTTCCTAGTCTTCGTAGGTAGGAGACTGCTTCGCTCGGGACTCCTGAGTGGCCGCAACAGGTGTGTGGACGGTGTACAGGTGATCATTCTGTACTTCCGGGTAGAAAACCCAGACTCCGGTTTTGAATGCATCTCAGTGACCCTTCCCGGTTTCGTCAACACATCCGTCATCGCCACCACCCATTTCCAGGAAATTTGATTGTCGAGATACCGAAGGGTTCTGGTCGTGTACTCCTTCGCATCTGCAGGCTTGGCTGGATCTGCTACGTCGTTGCAAAGCTTGGTGACATCCTCGAAGTACCGCTCCTGGAAGCACATATCTCCATCCCATTCTGGGGCACCTTTTGCAGTTTGGAAGTGGAGTAGAACTGGGGGTGATAGAAGATTTGGGAGATGGTGGTGTTGAGCCGTCGGTCGGGTGCTGCTTGACTTCGGGGTCAGACGTCGGTTTGTGTATGATAAGTCGATCGTCGTCTGATAGATCGGTGGTTGACGGTGGTGGTCTATGGGTGCGAGAAGACATGACGTTGGGTGGCAACAGTCTCCCGTTCCAGGGTAAGCTTTGGGTAGATGATCTAGAAGCAATAAGTATGGAGTGCGAAGGAGCGTCGGTCCCAGCTATGTGGGGGTGGGTACGGCGGTGGAGAGGGGCAGACAAAACAGCACTAGGAACCCCTCGCCGCGGACTCCAGATTTGTGATCACAGTTGGAAATGCCAAGACCGCGATCGAAGTTGCGAGCGGTTCCGGCGGCATGTCGTCGACTCAGGAGGTATGAAGAGGTGAGGGAGACGAGACAATACGAGACAATGCAATTCAGAGAGAGGGTATGCCGTTCGAAATGCACAAAAAAGAATTCGATCGCACATCTCCCCGCCCGCTATCGCATTGCGCGGACATCGCGCAAGTCCATCCACGACATCGCGCACCCCTCACGCTCATCGCAATCACAAGGATATCGTCGCGCATTGGTAGTTCGGCAGGGGGTGAAAAATGTCAATCATCGGTCCGTGGGTCTGAAATTAGGTGTAACTATGATATGTGGGATGCGGCAGGATAGTACTGGGAAGAATTATTATCTTTGTGATTAATGTCCCGCGATTTGGGTGTATTATATAATGGAGGGAGGGGCGTTAGGTCAGAAACAAAGGAGGGTGAATGTCCGGAAGAATAATATCAAAAATAGGAGATTTTCTCCGACCAAGGATTCTCCAGCACGAGGTAATTCTTGTCGAGGGGTGGCAAAGACACAGTATCGGCAGTAGTGGGTATTTCAACAATATCTGGGCTGGAGGAACGTAGGCGGAGTGGCTTCCTGACTTCTGCAACAGGTTAGTGATTCATGGCGTGTCAGTGTAGCGAGTTTGTTAAACATACCGGCTTTGAACGCGCCTGTGCAGACCCTCTTGGTACGTGACAACGAGGGTGGAGATGACGAGGTATCGTCAGCATCATCCTCTACCTCGTCGATCGCCCGCCGTTTTGTTGAAACCGAACGGGTCTCCCGCATTGGCCGGGGGGGACTTGGCAAGCTCTCGACTGACAGCCCGTCGTCCGACAGCCCGTCATCCGACCCGCTTGAATCAACATCTTCTACAAATGCGTTAAGTATTAGGAAGTATGGGGAAATTATTATTCGAGAGATAGACATACCGAGGTTTGACGGCGATTTTTTCCACTTGCCGGTCGTCTTGGGGGTGATTTCTCCGACTGTGGCTGTAATCCAGCATGGTTAGGGATGATATACATGACTGTCTTATGACGTCGAAGAGAGATCTCACCAATGAAAACTACACGTTCGGAATCCCGGCATGTTTTCCTTCCACTATTATCACGGAAGTCGGAGATCGTCGGATCATCATGTCCATTAAGGACAGCAGGAACAAGAGAACGTCCATCTCGCGCTAACAACACGTATGGCCAACGGCGGTCACCATCCGTCCAAGTTGAGTGATCCACAGTCAGGATCCAAGGGTTCCTCTTTGCGAAGTAATCAAATAGTGGCGACAGGTGTTTTCGTAAAAAAGAGTTCATATCCAGCAGATTGCCGTCCCGGTTCAGCTCGAACAAGTCCCGTTCGCTGGTGGACGTAATTCCGAGGCCTTTCTGGATGGCAACCTGGACACCGTGGCCGGTGGGTATTTTGCTCGGGGTGATTAAGCTAGTTAAACCAGACTGTAGCCTTCTGTCAGGAAGTGTTCCCCCCGTGAAAATAAAGCCGGACAGACATACTTGTTTATCAGCTTCGAGGCCACATGTAAGGAAGACAACAGAACGGAAACGGAAAAGGTTGCCCTCTGCCGCAGTTGTGCTTTGGATGGCGGGCAACTTCACGCGTGATGGGCCCTGTTACGACGATTAACATTCCGTCCATCACCAAACACTCAGATTTGGGGTTGGGATACTCACACTGTGTTTCTTTCGAAGCCCGTTCGACGTTTCTTGGAGAGCGGCCGCACCGCCTGGTGTGGACTTTAGGAGGTGGTTAAATAGTGAAGTGACCGACTTTGTGCGTCCGGGGGCTGATCCCGCAATCGAAGACTGGGATGGGGATGGGGCAGCAGGAGGTCGGGGGTGTTGTCTGAAGGAATGTGAGCAAGCATCACAGATGCTTTTGTTTGTACCAGCATACCCCTTGCAGGGGCAGGGCACATGGCAAACCATCGCGGAGCAGGGCCACATGTTCTGAGGAAGGGAAGGGGGATAAAGAATTTGCGTGTTAAGTGCATGGGTACTTATACTAGATTGTCCAACAAGCGAAGTGCCGCAATCCACAGGAGCGCCCTCCTCTCCCAGACAGCATCCTCGAGGGAGATCACAAGCTCCTTCCGTCTCCTATGGCCAACTTTGATCGCTTCTACTGGGTCCCATACAGTGACTTGACCGGCGATGGAATGTAAAAGGGCCTCGTCACTTCGAAGGGCGATGATAGAGTTCGAAAATAGCGCCAAGAGTTCAGGCGTTGTAAGCGGTGGCTCGTGATCAGCGGTCGGGATTGCGTCGTGTCGAATATTTGGGTCTTGGTCTTGGACCACTTCGCCAATGAGGCTGGGGAGCGGTTCCTCGAGGTTGTCATCACACTCTTCTGGTGGGTGACCTGCACCAGTTTGATCCATGTGTCGGTGAACTCGAGTGTGAGTTGTTCCGTAGTGTCGGTGTATAACGTCAGGATGAATTCCTTGACAATCGTCCTCATTGTAAACTCCCAGCTGAGTTTGTCGAAGAAAACGTAAATCCTGCACCGACTTTCAGACAACCGTTGATATGAATAAACATGGGGACGGACCTGCGGGCTCATATCACATGTGTCACTCCCAGAAATCGGGTGCAAGTTCCACTCCTGAACAAATAAATGGCAATCAGTGTTGACATCATCGACAAACAGTGTTTGAAGAAGCCAGATGTGGCCGGGGTTTGTGCAATCTAATCCAAATTGATCTTCAAGTCGATAGAAAAAAGCACGCCAGGTACGACAGAAATTTCGGCCAACTTCTACCCACAACCGCTCAATACGCGTGTTGTGGGTGGAGCTGATGGGCGGAGTGAATAATTGGGCGCATTAGTTGTGCCACGTTGACACCACGTACCTTCCCCACAAGAATGATCCGCGGTCAGGGCCACGTTTCATAATCATATATGCAGAAACAAGCACGTTTTCCCCTCCTCGATCCCCACGAACCCGATACGGGGTACCGTATATATCCGTAGCCAATAGAAAAAGTTCGAGAACAGTGCTGGCAAGGTTGTTGGTACTGGCACGAAGGGCGGTGATCTGAGGCCAAGCGTAAGGGGCCCGAGCACAGACATACTAACCGCACAACGCACCGTACGACAGTTTCCATCAATAAATCCATGAATAACAAAACCATACTTGATCAATTTGTGATGCCCGTCGCAATGCCACAGGGCATTTGGCCGAGAGCTGAAGTATTTCCGTCTCCGAATAACATTCCGTTTTTGGATTAGCCTTCCGATGCGGTCAACGCGTTGCAATGCGTCCGAAACGCGCTTCTTCTGGACACGCATTCCAAGTGAACGGAGATGTCCACGAACGTAACGGATACCAGAAGATGGCTTGTTCGCCTTGTATTCCCTGACCAACGAGTCGAGGTCTGTGTCCGTGATCGTGGAATACTTACAGCATATCCCAAGTTCATCCATCTTTCCCTTTAGTGTATTTCTGTGGATCCCCAGGACATTTGCGAGTTTGGTTTTTGGAATACTTCGTGAAGGGTGGGTGGCTTCCCACAGGTACGCCTCATTGATGACCTTGCGAGGACGCCCTCTTGGACAGCGCTCAGTGGTTACTGGGTGAACAGAAATGACGGGCGATCCTTCACTGTCAACAGGTTTGTCAGATACACTGCGACCGTCCTAGAATCCAATTCATACCGTGCAAAAGTTCCACGTTGCGTGAGACAATTGTAGAGGTCCGCAAAGGATGTGGCAGTTGCGAAGCACCAGGAAACCATGGCCGAGTCGGATGTGCTTGCGGAAATGGCATCAAGGAGTGGAACAAGCTCCGACTGGACACGCTCCCGGTGGTAGTTAACCTGATGAATGTCTGGGCATCCAAGATTGACAACGGCCTGAGCGGCAACATAGCCGTTCTGTAAAACCGAGTGTGCCTGCAATACATCAGCTTCGAGTGGGTGGGGCGGTGGTGGGAGGGCGGAGGGAAGGGCCATGCCGCCGATCACCACAACGACCGTGCACCTCATGATGACTATAAAGGCGGGCCCGTTACCCTGCAAAGCTCACAGCGATGGCTACTCCCCCCGCTGACCCTGTTAGGTCTTTGGAGTTCTACTACGATGATGGGAACATTGTCTTTCTGGTGCGTGCTCCTCACACTCTCTCTGCAGAGATATCCTAATGCTGGTGCCTCTGCAGGTTTCGAACGTTCTTTACCGGCTTCACAGATCAATTCTCACATCAAGGCTTGAGTTATTTGGTGGGATGTTCCGGTTAGAAAACCACCAATCCGAGCCCGATGAAGGAATCAATGATTTACATCCTATTCGACTCGAGAATGGTATTGCCGTCCGTGAGGATTTTGAGGCGTTACTAAAACATATATATGGACAGTGAGTCACCTGGGTTGTAACAACTACAATCTTTTAACTGAGAAACCTACCAGATGGAACGCACCCCCGTACCCGGTCCCATTTTTGCTTTCCGTGCTAAAGATGTCAACAAAGTGGGGACTACCAGATGGGCGGGACCGTGCAATCTACTACCTCGAACAAGCTGGTTCCAGGTTTCCGAACTTGCTCAAGTTTCACGCCGCAGTCAAGTACAATGTTCCGCAATGGGTTCGCCCAACCTTCGACTTCCTCGTCAGTAATGATTGGGCACTTGGCCATATGGCTACCCTCGCTTCCTACGACCTATGTCCAGACCTCATTGACCTTATTGTGAAGACTCGCGACATAATTGCTCGTGAACAACGCCGGCTTGCCACGATCCCTCCCCCAGTCCAGCATCATTCCGAGTGTCGGCCCAATCAACAGGAGCGGTGCGAGTCCGCATGGGGGGCAGTTTGGATTTTGAATATTGGCCGTCAAGTTGTTCATGTTGATCCCTTATTCCGTTTGGAGTCGTACAGAGCAGCTGACGCCGTTCAGGCATTGGATGCCCCCAATATGTCTTATGGGTGCCTCAAGCTCACTGTGGAGGAAGTTATTCGACTAGACGGGTTCGATTATATCCACAAAGTGTGTACCGCCGCAGTGGCACGACTTAACCTGTAGTAGATAAAGTTATGTTTCGTGCGAGAGTAACCCATTTTGCGCGAGAGCAACCCATTTTGTGCGATGAGCGTGAGGGGTGCGCGATGTCGTGGATGGACTTGCGCGATGTCCGCACAATGCGATAGTGGGCGGGGAAACGCGCGATCGAATTCTTTTTTGTGCATTTCGAACGGCATA
>Ga0307517_10015348_pt1 | contig 10192 bp, 8 predicted proteins | sample 23_EM_MG_FD_194515 | JGI IMG/M metagenome (GOLD analysis project Ga0307517, IMG submission 194515) | Populus trichocarpa ectomycorrhiza microbial communities from riparian zone in the Pacific Northwest, United States - 23_EM | ecosystem: Host-associated > Plants > Roots > Unclassified | place...
ACGAATTTATTAATCAAATATTTTTAAAATTCTAGTCGACACAAAACACGGTTTTAACTGTATCCTACACCAATAGCAAACTTACCCTAAGATTTTACTCTAATTATACATCTAACATGACCTTGGTTTTGATAAAAAAAAGAAAGAAAAAAGAAAAGAAAAGAGGAGTAATGTAATGTACTTGAATGGTAGATGTGAGAAAGGAAAGCAGCCACACACTTACCTAAGTGAAAAAAGGAGAGCCTGGAAGAAAGCATAATTTGGTCATCGGAAGAGGCCCACATGCATTTCAAGCAATATCTGGCGCCTTGCTCCTTTGTAAGCCAGCCAAAAAACAGCACTCAAAAGTAATCTTGCAAATGGGGAAATCTCCTCCTGCCTTGGAGAATCAACTTGTGTGGTAAAGTACTGTTTATGGTCCAACTCTGCTGGTGTGTTATCCTCCTGCTTTTATTACAGCCCCTTTATTTTATCCAGAAAAAAAAAAGAAAGAAAAAAACAATTGTTCTTTGTGCTCTGAGCTCTGACAACCACCATTTCTTTTTTATCTTCGTATCATCGTTGTTAAATTTATCTTGTTCGACGGGTTAATTTTATAATTCAAGATCTGATCTGGGATGGATTTGATTTTAAATTATTTACGTGGTAACTCAATAAATCAATCCAGTATTTTGATGATGTGAAAATTTATAAATTTTTTTTTATTTTTATTTAAAATAATATTATTTTATTTTTTTAATTTTATTCAGAACATTATTATTTTAATTTTTTTTTAAAATAAACCCAATAAATCCGACCAATCTAATGCACGGCAAGGTTTTGTGAGCTCAGCCTAGTTTTATAACTATGCTTCCAGTGAAAACAAAAAATCTCTTGTTCATGGCATGGTTATCAGATCTAGCCTAGAGGTTGATCCAGCTAAGGAGTCGGGTTTTGGGTTACATGGGTTGATGTGGGTTAATTTAAAAAAATTAAAAAACAATTCATGTGAATATATGTTAAACATGTTATAAATAATAGAATTTGAAAGATTATTTCAAAAGGTTTTGTATTTCACATTAAAAAAATACTATGTTATTATGTTATTCTTTTAAGTTGAAGTATTTAAACAAAAATTTTTTTATTCCACATTGAAAAAGCATAACTTTTTTCTTGTATATATATATATTAAAAGGTTTCAAATCTTACATTGAAAAATATTTTTTTTTTATGAATATAAAGTATACATACTAAAAGATTTCAAATCTCACATTTAAAAAATAAAACATTTTTTTAGTATTTATATAATGAATTTTGAAAGGTTTAATAACCAACTAAAAAATATATAAAAAGGGGTCTTTAGTTATGAGAAAAAACACATTAAAAAAAAAACCCGGGTCTCAACCGGGTTTTGCAGAATCGCCTGGGTCAACTGAGTTTCGTCGAGTTTTTGCTTATCCTGATTTTTTATTTTACTTAGACTGGTCTAGTTATCGGGTCAACCTACCAGGCAATTCAAGATTAATGACTATGGGTGATAGGTGACTTTGTTAATTGAAAGAAAAAAAAAACAATTAATTTTCTATTCTAGTGATGGCTTCAAAATATTGATTTCAAATCAATTTTTTAAGGTTAAAGAAAAGGATCCTCGAGACCAAAAGGTCTCCATCCAAATAATTATAAATTCAAACATGACATGGTGAAGAACATGAAAGAACCAATTCAGACAAAATTCAACAGTCTTTGCAATTATTATTTTTATAAAGCACAAGGTCAATTAAATCCATGAAGTGACTGTTATAGCTATACACTTATTATTATTATTATTATTTATTCATTGACTTCTTACTATTGATAGCCTGAAAAGATAAAAAAACCTCGAGTCTTGAGAATTTAGGATTTACCAAATAACATTAAGTATAGTTGATTTTAAACTTAATTTAAAAATATATATTTTTAATTAAAGTAAATAAATTAACTTAAAAGTAAATATATATTTAATTAAAGAGTCAACAAAATAAGCATATAAGTAGCATCTTTAAAAAATGTCACAACCATGATTATAAACTCTAACTTGGAAGTTGATCACTTCCAAAACTCAGGTTACTTATCTGGAAAATACACTCTAATAAATTTAATTTTTGGCTTTTTTTTTAAAAAATAATCTAAATTAACATCATATCAATATTTTTTTTTTTGAAATTTTACACCGGCTCCCCACTCCGAACAGATCCTAGGTCGGCAGGCCATCAAAGAGACCTCCCTTGATGCGTTGAGTCAGGTCTTATAATTAGGTCCAAAACCCTTAATTAATTACCATAAGAATCTGAAAAGCCACATTTTGGATGGATTAGCAGGCATAACAGCAACGACATGTCATTTTCTTGTATGTCATGTCGTCGTCAGGCACCTCCCTGCCCTACATGGTACATAACAACTGGCAGGTGAAGTTAACAACTCTCCTTCAGAAATGGCAAAAGCCGTTAATTAGTTGGAATCAAAAGGACAAAACAGGAAACCTTGAAAGGTACACGCGCATCCAGTAAAGTGTTAACACGTAACCCCCTAGTCAGTAAAGATGGTTCGGTTGGCTGGCAGAGAGAAGCCTTTATTTATTATTATTATTATTATTATTATTATTATTATTATTATTATTATTATTATTATTATATATTTCTGTTCCTAAAAATGGAAAACTATATTTTAGCCCTTATAGATTTAGAAGCATCTCATTTAGACCCATTTATTTTATAATTTTAGAATATAATCCTATGTTTTTTAGAAGATTTCAATCAACCTTGATTAATACGTGATAGATGACACTTGAGTCTCTTTATCTGCAACTTTTTTTTTTCCTCTCATATTTTTTTTATTTTTTATATCTTGTTTGTTACTTCTTTTCATAACTATAAGATTTAACTCAGGGTTGATATGTCACGAGTTTAATAAATTAACTTATAGATTAATTAGTCAATTAGAATTATAATTTAAAAAACTAAAACATTGTTCTATATTAGTAGAAAAAAATTGGTTCAAAGTAAAGCTCATTTCAAACCAAGCTCTGGATATTTTATTTCTTGATGATTTTATTTTTTAAATTATTTACTTCTTTCTCATCTTATATAATTATTATTTTCAATTTTTCTTACTTTATCCATGGAGAAATTCCATTAAAAAATATATTTTATATAACACATGCATTTTTTTTAATTAATGAAAGTCTTCTATATTTAATATTATTTTAGACAAATTTCAACAAGTTTTAAAGTCATTCATAGTTAGATTTTATTTGTTATAATTAGTGTGAATTTTTGGAAACTATAATATAAAAATAATAATATATCTATATATATGTGTGTGTGTGCTGAGATGTATAATTAGTTTATAACTTTTTGAAAAAATTATAAAGAAACAACAACAAATAAAGTTATTGACTTAGTTTCCTTTTTACATCATTTTTAAATCCCAATTCCAGCATGTTCTTAACTGGTGTGATTTCTTTCATTAAATATAGTAACTAGCTGACAATAAGAAATTTCAAACCATATAGATCAAAGTAAGATAGTAGTGATTCTCTAGGGACTGAAATGTAGTTTACCTTTTTTAAAATCAAAGAAAAATTATTGAGAATCAAAATTATATAAAACAAAAATAGAGAGAGAGCCAAAAAAAAAACACATCCCTCTCTCCCCTCCCCTTTTGGCTTGGCTCTCTATCTTCTCTGGGTGATCTGGTCCATTTCTTGCAAGGTTAGCACCTTTTGATTTCTGGGTTTTGATTTATTTTGCTTTGTGTTTTAATTAATTTGTTGTGTTCATATTTATTTATTTATTTAATATTTGCTTATTTGTTTCGTTTCATTTGATAAAAGCAGGAATTTTTTTATGGAGTTTTGAGCTAAGATCGGCTCAAAGGAATCGTTTCTTGTTTAACCAGGTTAGACTTTATACATAACATGCATGGATACATGCATATGGGGTATCCATAAGCATGTACATGCATATATTTGTTGCTGGTAGCCTTTTTGTTTCTTTTTGGTTTTACAACTATGGGATTATGGGCATGTGTGATTTTATGGGTTTTGATAAGATGAAGGAAAAACATGATAAAGTTAAGATCTTTGTTAGATATTGATGATACAATCTGTTATTTCAATGGTCAAAAGGGCTAAAAGAGTCAGCTTTTTTATTTATTTCGAGAGTGTGTTTAAATGAGGATATGTATGTTTTTGTGTTTCGGATGATTGAAGTTGAGGTTTCTGAGACGTTTGGATATTTTGGTATAGTTTGGTTAATACTTTGGATGTGGTTGAAGATTTGTAGGAAAAGTTTGAAAGTAGGGTCTTTATTTCCTTTTGTCACTTGTATGCATGTGGTTTACGGCTGTTTATTAGGGTATGGTATTTTTGAAAATCGTTTTCAGTTGCTTGAGATTGACTTGTGTTGCAATCTCAGCTGGTTTCCCATTTATGTGCATACTGGTATATGAAATTTTCATTGAATGATGTTTGATGTAGGTTCAAACACGAAAGAATTGTTAGAATCTATCTTGAGGAAGATATTATCAGCCATTAGTTTATGAATTTTGTATCACTTGTATGCATTTGGTATCTGTTGTCAAGGAAGCTAAAGGCAGACTGAGAATTAAATATTCAAATTATGGAACATTGAATTTGCCACAATCTTTGCTTCTTTCAAAAGGAAGTGCTGTGTTTTCTTTGTTCTACTTGTCTTTTCTCAAAACATTTTGGCATTATGCTATGAAACCCTCATATTTGGGTAATGTGGCTGGATTATATTGCTTAAAAGTTTAAAGCAGAGATAAATAATCAATATCTGATATGTAAATAATTTCACTTTGCTCACTAGACTAACAAAGAAACTTTGCATGTATAAATCCAAAACTAGTTTGAATTGTTTAGTTTCATTTCGGTATTCTGGTTAAATATCTTTATGTAGGAAGTTTTGTTGTTTTTGTTGGAGAAATAGTCTTGCATGAGAGTAATAGATGGCTTTTATTGTTAGATGGGCTTTGGCCATTGGTCTTAATCATTGTGTGACCATGCTTCAGTTTGAAAACTAGTTTCAGAGAAGGATTTGTCTTGGGTAGATCATTTTGGAAAAGGAAAGGCCGTTTTAAAATTTTATGTTCCTTCTAGTATGGTATTAGAAATAATGTTTTGGTAGGGAAGGGTATAATACCTTTGGCAGGGAACATAGTTGTATGTCTACCATCGCTTTTGCATGTATCTGGCGCCTGAATATGCATTCTTATCTTCTGATTATATTAAAGTGAATTTTTGTTTCTTTTACATTCATCTTCTGCTTATATTGATCATCTAGTTGTTGTGCAGGAAAGGTGAAGGATGGACCATGACGAGACAGGATGCCAAGCTCCTCCAGAAGGTCCTATTTTGTGTACTAACAATTGTGGCTTCTTTGGAAGTGCAGCTACTATGAACATGTGTTCAAAGTGCCACAAGGGTATGCTGTTAAAACAGGAGCAGGCTAATCTTGCTGCGTCATCTATTGGAAGTATTGTGAATGGATCATCAAGCAGCAATGTTTTTGAACCTGTTATTGCTGACATCATTGATGTCCAAAACAATGCAGTGGAGCCTAAGACCATCACTGTGCAGCCATCCTGTGCTTCAGGCTCAGGGGAGAGGGTTGAGGCAAAGCCGAAGGAGGGTCCAAACCGGTGCACCTCTTGCAAGAAAAGAGTTGGTTTAACAGGGTTCAAGTGTCGATGTGGTAGCCTCTTTTGTGCATCTCATCGCTACTCAGATAAACATGACTGCCCATTTGATTATCGTTCTGCTGCCCGTGAAGCAATAGCAAAAGCCAACCCTGTTGTCAAGGCAGAGAAGCTTGATAAAATCTAAGTATCTGATGGAATGAAGTTTCATGTTCTGAAATATGATGCACATTTTCATCTTTGGGGCTTCTGAGTTGGCCGAGTATCGAATCAGGTGCCCTCTTTTAATTGTCATCTTTGGGGAGAAGGACAGTTTAGGACAACTCGGCAGTATGAAGAACTCCATATCTTGTGACTGCCGAGAGTTTGTATGTTGGCCCCATTGTTTTAAGTCTTGATCTATGGTGGTTTGAAGAACTCTGTCATGGTTAAGTTTGTAGTGTGCCATCCTGTTTCATATGCCATTTATGTGAAACCATTTCTGGATGTTGTGGAGGCCGTCTATGGACGCTCATGTGGACCTTTGTAAATTTCAATTATGGCTTTGATGGCATTATTTGCGTCCCTGAATCCCTTTTATGGTGGGTAGCTTCAAATTATAGTTGGAAAAATATATTAAAATAATATTTTTTTATTTTTTAAAAGTATTAACTCATCAAAATGATTTAGAAATATTAAAAAAATATTAATTATTTTTAAACAAATTTAAATTTATTTAAAAATATTTTTAAAACATAAAAATACTATACATCATCAATTTTTTTCCCATATTGAAAGATATGTCAATATAAAAAGGGTATCTTTTTAGCCATAAAAGACTGGCTTATGGTATTTTACCTCACCATTGATTTTTCCTGCACCAATGCTGTCACTCGCCTACTGGCTCAGTTTTCTCTAAAGACAGGACTGATGGGTTTTTTGAATTTACAGGGTTCTTCGAGCTCCGCTTGCTAAGATTTAGTCCTTTTTCTGGTCATTCATAATTTCATACCCAAAAAGTATATTCACAGAATTCTCCCTCTGAATTCGAACCCTACAAACCCATTTACCATTTAGGTTAAGGGTGTAAGCTCGCTTACCATTCAGGTTAGGTTTTCGTTCGTTATCGTGGCAAACTGCAATAATAAACATTTCAAAAAGTACTTATTTTTGTGGTCAGATTTGTTTTTCTGATTGTATTTTATCAAAAAAAAAATATTAAATTGATATTTTTTAAAATATTTTTTTGATTATTTTGATGTATTTGTAATAAAAAAATATTTTGGAAAAATATAGTATAATGTTTTACCAAACGCACGAAACCTTCAAAGTGTAAAGCAAGCAACAAATTGAGGAATTGTTGTAAAAAAGGTACACACATTGAACAAGTAGAAGCCAATTCTATGTTGTTTTTCCACCAAAGTATGATTGCGGAACCCACCATGTAAAAGCTAAGGCAGGCGTGTAGAGCATCATCATAGAACACAACATTCAGAATTTCTTCTCTTTCGTTTTGGATTACCTTCGTTCAAGATTCAGGAATGACAGAAGAGGTCCCTACAAACAAGTAATCCAGGAGTGAGCAACAGCTTGCCTGTTTTTCATTGAGTTTTGCAACCGCTAACTAGTGTGTTTCTAAAATGTATTTGTTCTATAAATATATTAAATTAATTTTTTTTAATGTTTTTTAATATGTTAATATTAGAAAATTTAAAAATTTAAATAATTATTTTTAAAAAACATTAAAAAACAAAAACATATACCACAATTCTAAACAAGCAAATGAAATGTGATTGGATCGGTTTTCAAAGTATTTTTTACTTGTAAATATATTAAAATAATATATTTTTTATTTTTTTAAAATTATTTTTACATCAGCACATCAAAATAATTTAAAGACATAAAAAAAATATTAATTTAAAATAAAAAAATAAAAAATTTTCAAACTTTTTAAAAAATAATTTTGAAAAGCAAAAACACAAACAGGGCATTAACTCTACACGCACGGACCACACACAAATGGCAAATCCAATCTTATAAACACCATGGAGAGAGAATCTATTCATCTGTTCTCAGCTTCTCACTCTGACGATCAAATCTCCAGTGCAGATATTGAGCTTAATCCTGATAGCATAACGGCACGTAAAAATAAACCTGGTACTCATTCAATAACAATCTCCTTTTTCAGCAAGTTCTTTGATGCAAATCAAGGAAAAGTGGAGGAAAGCTGCATATAACACGGGAAGTTTTGGTATGATGGATTATGTGACATCTCAGGAATAGTATGACATTCAACCCTTCCCCTGCTTTCAATATGAGGTTATTGTTGGTGAATGAAAGAAAAATGCACAAACACGTCTCCAAACTTAATTTAACTACAAAATTTGCACATCATCCATAAAGGATTCAAGAATAACCCTTGATATTATACAGGCACTTCAGTTATTTGCTACTCTAAGAAGGTCTTGGTATTTTCTATTCTAAAAGGCTTCATAGCCTGATGAGTCAATAATGGGAAATCGCAATCATGAGAAAGCCAGATTACATGGCAATGCCTCTAGATTCAGCTTCCAGATACTTGCACATTCTCTCCATAACCTCTCGACCCTTGGCACTATTCTGCATGAACTTCTCAGCACATTTTTGCTCAACCTTCTCTGCCATTGATGCCAGTGCCGACAGTGGCTTAATCCGTATGCTAGTCTCCTGTCGACACACTGTCCACTCATTTGGATTATCTGGGTGAGGATCGTAGCGGATCTTCTCCTCCACTTCTAGGAACTTCTGGAGACTGATGTTGCAAGTGGTAAGTTGCATTGACTTAGTTCGGGCATCAACAACTGTTGATTCAACACAGTGGCAGATATCCTGACCAATGATTTTGCGGACAAACCAAGGTCCAGGAGCATGGACAGTAATGGCACGAGTCGTGTAAAGCTTCCCAGATTCAGGATCCAGCTTATGGTTTAAAGTATCAACCTCAATGATATGGGATAGAGTTCGCTTGTTCTCGGGGTCTGAAAACTTGCGCCAAGATGCAGATGTTACCCTCTCCCATGGGTGCTTGTAAACATGCTCCTGTCCGTATGCTTTCACCATGCTGTTTCAACTGGTGCTCTTCATTAAAGAATAAAAAATTGGTAAGCACATTTTCACAAAGGGAAGGATAACATTATTTTTTCATGATTAATTCAGATCATCATTCATAAGATAGCAAATTCTGGACAAAAAGATGACCAAGAAGTCAAGCCCAGGCAAAAAAAATACATCGCTTCCCTGTTTAAAAGCTTCCATTCTAACCTCTTTTTGCTCACCAGGAATAAAGCATCATCTATAGCTTGTTTTCCGGGTTAATGATTAACTAGAGCATTACAAAATGCAATGAAGTAAGAACATCAGAAAGACGAATGTCCATTCAACAAGAATCGTTTACACGCACCATTGCTCACAATGTTTAATCATCCTGGCTTATGTAAACAAGAAATCCACCAAAAAGATCATGGTTATTTCCAGAGCAAAAATTAATGCACAATTACTGGTAACTGATTACCAATTTATCAAGAATATGGGAAAATAAGCTTTTTTCTTTTTTCTTGAAACTGCATCCATCTCAAAGAAAATCCAAGAACCCATCATTCCTATGACTACGGGACAGAACAAAACAAAACAAAACCACAAGTTAATGAGATGGCCAAGGCAATAAAAACCCAAAAAAGGGCCAAGCAGATATTCAAAACCTATCTTTCAATTACATTCTAAAACACAAATTTAAAGCATCAAATCCAATCAAAGCTGTTATTTTCCTCAAACAATTATCAATACAGCTCTAAGAAAGTCACAACCAATTAACAATCATGCCCTAAAGATCATTCCAAGAAACAATTCACGCAAACACATGTAAGTACATCAATATATGGGAATTTGTAGATTTGATCTATCTAAAGTCAGCGCTAATTATAACAGAAAAATCAATGAAACTCAGAGATTTAAAAGACAACCCATTTCAGAGAAGATGCTAAAGAAGAGATTTAGAGGTGAAAACACGCACCTTGAAGAGAAAACTACGATGATGGAGAGCTGTGAAGATCTCAAAGAGAGATGGAGGCTGGAAAAGGTCGTGAAATTTGACAAAATATAGTAAAGTGATGGCGGTGTAATGTGTCTATGGAGTACCTTGCAGCATGTGATGGTTGTACCTTTAAGACAATCTTACCCTTGCTAACGAAGTAGAAACAGATTTTCTTTTTCTATTTTTTTTAATCCAATGATAGATTAGGAAGTGGATTGGAGAAGAAGTTCGATTTTTTCTTTAAACCTGTCGCACGTCAAAAATCCGCGCGGCATCGGCTGACGATTTTATCTTTGTTACGTTTGCTTTGATTTGATTGGTTCGTTGGAGTCGCCACCTAATAATTGATTGCGGGCTACTAGGAAACCGGATGTACTGGTCTTGTCAAAGATTCATGGGTAAGGGACTGGTTGTGGTTAGGGAAGGTATTAGCACCCCTAACGCACCCTACCTGAGGTAAGCTGCTTC
>Ga0307517_10015350_pt1 | contig 10191 bp, 7 predicted proteins | sample 23_EM_MG_FD_194515 | JGI IMG/M metagenome (GOLD analysis project Ga0307517, IMG submission 194515) | Populus trichocarpa ectomycorrhiza microbial communities from riparian zone in the Pacific Northwest, United States - 23_EM | ecosystem: Host-associated > Plants > Roots > Unclassified | place...
ATAATATATGATGCATGGAGCAAAAACTTCATGTTAGCTCAACATTACCCCTAGCCAGCATGTTAAATCATAAAATATAAACTTATGAGAACTCTTTCAGAATGAACATAGCTCATTAAGGTGTAAAAAATGAAGAACAGCGTACGTTATTAAAGGTATGTTTGGGAATTGTGGTTTAAATCGTGTTTCTTTAAAATTTGATTTTTTTTATTTAAAATTAATATTTTTAGATTATTTTGATATGTTGATTTTAAAAATAAAATTTTAAAAATAAAAAATATTATTTTAATATATTTTTAAGTGAAAAATACTTTGAACTATAACCGCTATTATTTCATAAACAAACTATAAATATTAGGTTAAGATAGCGTGAAATTTGTAGGACAAAAAATTGCAACCTATAAACAACATTCTTCGATCAACATATCAAAGCAGCAACTATCTCGTAGACATAAGTTTTTAAAATGGACAGTAAATCCAAAATATCGTGGCTAAAATTTAAATGGAAAATCTAGAATGATTTAAGATTCTAAATGAAATAAAATTTATTTTATTTTATTTTTTAAAATAAAACTAGATTTACTAATCATTTCAATCAAAACAAAATAGAATTGAAGAGTTGTCACTTCCAAATACCAAGATCTGTTTTATGTTCTAAGAGAATGTTTGAGATGGTGAAGCATGGTATTTTTTAAAATAATTATTTTTAAAATATATCAAAATAAATTTTTTTTAGTTTTTTATTTTATTTTTATATTACTACATCAAAACCATAAAAAAACACTAAAAAAATATCAGTTTAATGTCTTTTTCAAGCCAAAAACACTTTTAAAAAAATACCTAAATGCAGAAGCAGAAGTTATGCCAAACACTTCTTAAAATAGTATTTGACATTGCGGTAACGGTTGCTTTTCAAAGTTTTTTTTCGCTTGGAAATACATTAAAATAATATTTTTTTTTAAATTTACTTTTGACATCAGTAAATCAAAATTATCCAAACATATCAAAAAATAATTTAAAGCAAAAAAAAAAAAACAAAAACAGGCTCTAGTGTGTTTATTTCAATGTTTCAACTATATCTTTTAAAAAATTCAGACTTATGGTGTGTTTATTTCGGTGTTTCAACTATATCTTTTAAAAAATTTAAATTTTTTTAAAAGATGTAGTTGAAACACCGAAATAAACACACCATAGAGCTTGTTTAGTATTATAAATTTATAATAACAGTTGTTTTTTAAAGTATTTTTTATTTTAAAAATATATTAAAATAATTTTTTTTAACTTTTTAAAATTTATTCTTGAGATTAATATATTAAAATAATTAAAAAATATAAAAAATAATTTTTTTTTAAAAAAATTTCAAAACTTTTTAAGAATAATTTTGAATTTTGAAACGTAAAAGAAAACAAGATGAGAAGAGAGAGCAAAACCAAGCGTGAGAGGGGATCCAAGCAAACGACGCCGTTAAAGTTCGGAAGATAACACCTGCAGACTCCGCGTGATCGATGAAGGTCTTTCTTCTATCTTTCTTTCTCTTATCAATCAATCAAAACGAAACCACCCTTGGAAGCTCTCTTTCACTCTCACTCTACTCTTCTAGTAACTGAAACTCCTTTTATCTGTACGTCTCCATCTCTTAAAACTTAAAATTATTATTCTTTCTTTCTTTCTTTCTTTCTTCAGTTATTTAAATATGAAAAATAAATCCAATGAAATACTAGAACTAGTCATTTTCTTTCTTCTGAACAATTTTTGAATCTCTCTCTCAGTTTCTCTTCAAATGACCGACTCCACCATCACCACCATCGCCGCCGACGGCAGCCACATCGAGAAACTTTACGAGTTTGGCGAGCGTCTCAGTGAGTCCAAAGACAAGTCTCAGGTGAACCCTAGAGTTTTATTTTTATTTATTTATTTATTTTTGAATTTCCTTTCTTTTAAATCATTTTATAATTATGTGATTTTAACTTGCTTTTTTTTTTCTTGTTTAATTATTGTAGAATGTGAAGGATTACCAGGGGATTATGGATGCAGCTAAAACGAGCATCAAAGCGAAGCAATTGGCGGCACAGCTAATCCCTAGGTTCTTCAAGTTCTTCCCCGAGCTTTCCAGTCAAGCTGTCGAGACGCAAATCGATTTGATTGAACAAGAAGAGCTCGCGGTTAGTGTATCTCATATAATTTACAAACTTTTATTTCTATTAATTCTCATTTTTATGTCTTTTGAACACGGTTTAGGTTATTTTTTTTTTCGTGTTTTGAAGAATTAAATTTGATTAGGCATTTGTTTAGCAAGTTAAACTAGCAATCATGGACTGTTTCACCTTTTGTACGGAATCAAGTGTTAAATGGTCATTTGCAGGTCCGGGTGCAAGCGATTAGGGGACTGCCGTTATTCTGCAAGGATACACCTGAGTATTTGTCCAAAATTGTGGATATTCTTGTGCAACTCCTTGCAGCTGGTAATCAGACTTTTTTTTTTTTTTTTAAAAAGAAATTTTGAGAGGGGACTTTTGTTGTAGTATGTATTTTTTGTTGACTTCTCTTGGTGGTTTTAGAGGAAATTGTGGAGCGGGATGCTGTGCATAAAGCCCTTATGTCCCTGTTGAGGCAGGATGTGAAAGGTAAATCTTTAAGATAGGTTAAATAATCTGGATGCATATCATATAATGTGCAAATAAGTATACAATAACTATCTTTTGGACTCTAGGATACATATCTTGTATAGTTCCAACTTACAAGGTCAGAAGTTTGGGAAAATTAGAATATGCTTGTACAAGAATTCTGCTGTTTTCCCCCCCTTAGTGACATCGGTTGCTTTTGATTTTCAACCAAAACAAATGTAGCATGCTTTGCTGTAGCACCTTTAAGTTATAAGAATTTGTAAAATTTAGCAGTTGATAGATATTGTGCTTCAGACTTCTATTTTTGATGCCCGAAGGTGGAAATGTCATGGTTTTGATTTAGGCAAATGTTATCCTTATTGGACCTGGTCAATGGTGAATCATGTTTTCAAAAAGCTGCAATTGGTATTGCTATTGCTATTAAACAGCACATTTGTAAACGAGCTTGTTTGTATCATGTCACCATGGATTCTTGAAAATTATAATTGTTTCAAAGAGAATAACATTTCTTTCATATAGACAAATCCATTTAGAATTGTGGACTTCTTCCCAACTTTGGGGAATTGATAAATACAAACTGAAGAAAAGGTCAACTACATCTGGTTAATAATAAGTGCATCTCAAGTTGCAATTCTATGTTTGGTGCATATTAAAATGAAATTAGATATGGGTGAAGCAGAAGAACATTTAGGAAGAAGAATCAACCTGAATTCTTAAAAGGATTTCTTTGTTTGTGTTTAGGGTTGACAACACTGTGGAATACTGGGAAGCATTTTTGCTAATAGGATGAGTTTTTAAATTTTGTCAGTTACTAGTTTGCACATATTTCATATGAAATATAGTTAATGAACTTAATTGGTAGTTTATCTTGGTTTCGACGGTTTGTACTCTAGGTGGATGAATTAATAGATTTCTGCCCTTCATCTAGGAGAGAAAAAAAGAAAAGAAAATGAAAACATGCTTGACTATTCCTAATTATCCATGTGACAGACATCTTTTTTGTGGATTCTCTTTTACCCTTTTGGTTTTTTCTCAAATTGTATATCTTCTTGCTATGCAGCATCTCTGTCTGCCTTATTCAAGCATATTGGGACTGTTGAAGAACCAAGCACGGATGAGCTTATTCGTGAGAAAGTGCTGAGCTTTGTAAGAGATAAGGTTAGAAGATTACCCAAAGCTATGTAAGAGATGATGTTATTTTGCTTTGCTTTTGCCAGCAATTGAGGACTAATAACTCCATTCTCAGGTTTTCCCACTTAAAGCTGAACTCCTGAGACCTCAGGAGGAAATGGAGCGTCATATAACTGATTTGATTAAAAAGGTATTTATAACTTTACAGTTATTTCTATGAAACTTTAAATTCTGCTGTTCCATTACAGTATGCATGACTAGTTTGATTTTTTCCTTTTAGAGCTCAGAAGATGTAACCGGAGCAGAGTTCAGAATGTTTATGGACTTCTTAAAAACTTTGGGCATATTTGGACACAAAGCGCCTTCAGAACGCATGAAAGAACTAGTTGAAATAATTGAAGGACAGGCTGATTTAGATTCAGCATTTGATGTGACTCATGTAAGTGATTTTTGGAACTGCGATCTTAATTTAAGTACTTCATTGTGAAATATGAAACACCAACTTCCTATGTAATAACTGCAAAATCTGCTCTTAAACAACAATAGAAACTTGTGTGTTTCCTTCCAGAGTAGATTCGTTCTACCAACTCATAGAATATTGGGGATTAGATACAAGTAAATAATGCCTTGTGGTATAATCCAAATTCGGAGGCTGTTTGTTTTTCTTGTTTCCTGTATGTGTGGATATATAGATAACTTGCTTCTATTATATGCACCATGTAACTTCTAACAGCATGGTGTAACATGCACTCATGCCTCTGGTCATGCTCCTTGTGTCAAAATTAAAGAATAAATGGGTTAGGAAATCTGATGAAATATGCTTTGGAAGCTTTATTATTGCCCTGAATAAGATTAATTCTACCAGAAATTTTAAGATGTGTTCGGTCCGCATAGTTTTCTATTTTAAGCTGGAAGATGTAGCCCTTACATTGGTAACTTATCTAAAATTTTCAAGAATAGTATAATTAATTGCTTGCAGAAGTAATTCTATACTGCTTAACAGAAGACTTTAAACATGCTGGAAAGAATACCATCTCCAAAAGCTTGAGAGTATAAGTGATACATGAGCTTTGGAAGAATATTCTTGCTTTCCTTATTAATTTCTTTTAATCAGAAATCCCGATGATATTTGAATTCTCGAGCTGTCATTTGATTAACTTGTGACTTTTGAATTAGTGATTTCTTTTTCTAAAAGGATAAGTTTAGGACTTTTAATTAGTGCAAATAGCCTAGCAGGGCTGTTTGACGAGACGATCTTTTATATTTCTTATAACAGATTCAGATTTCAGAGGTTTCTCTCAAAATCAAAACTGTATTTTGTTCCAACTTCATTTTCATTCATGTTTTAGTCATACTTCTTTTGTGGTTGCTGTTTTATGGTGTTTTCCTCTTTCCACCATTAATTAATCAGCTAATGAGTTGTGTACAATGTTTATTTGTGCATGCTTGAACATGTGATCTACTTATATTTTCATATGCTGGGTGTTGTAAACTGTAATGGTTTTTTCAGAAATCAGTTGTAAGTGATGGATTTGATTCTTCATGGTTTTTAGCAATGCATGCTGTCATTTTACTTCAAAATACACAGTATTTGCGAATATTTCTTTTTCTCCCTGATGTTATAAAAATCCCTTTAAAGTGACTTGAATTGGTATCAAAACACAGGTTTCGGATACAGACCATATTGACAGATTGATATCGTGCCTGTATATGGCACTTCCATTTTTCCTGGTATGGACTGTATTTCTTATTACTGGGATTTTGTGTATTTTGCATCTTTTCCTCACCTTACAACTTGTCCCCATTAATTTATGAACACAGAGGGGTGCATCGAGCAGCAGGTTCCTCAATTATTTGAACAAACACATCGTACCTGTTTTTGACAAGGTAGTTTGCTACCATCTGCTTCTTCATTATCTTTAGATATCTTTATTCTTTTTACCTTTTTTGGTTGTTCTTGCATATGCCTTTGGACAAGAACTTGTCCATTCTAATAATGTTTCTCTATGCTAGTTGCCCGATGAACGAAAGCTTGATTTGCTCAAAGCACTTGCAGAAATTTCACCTTTTACATTGCCACAGGATTCACGCCAGATTCTCCCTTCTGTCGTTCAGCTTCTGAAGGTAACCTTTTCTTTTTTCATGATTACTTTAGTTGTTTGTCCAAGACAGATTACGAAAGAAAAAGGAAATTATTATATCAAATGCACTTCTAATGACAGTAATGCTAGTGTGTTTGTTCTCTCAGATTTTCAGTTTTATGTCCATGAGAAGGATCTTTTATCGTATTTCATCGAGAAAACCTTTCTAAACATTCTGCATATAACAAAAACTTACGTGTTGATGTAGACTGTGGTCTCATATAGTAATGTTTTTTTTTTTTTTTTTTTCGACTCAGAAATACATGCCGCGGAGGAAGAGTGGAGAAGAGATGAACTTTACTTACGTTGAGTGTTTGTTATATGCGTTTCACCATTTAGCTCATAAGGTTGTAGTTTCATGATTTTACATTTTCCAGCATACTCTTGCATGTATCAGCTCTGTGATGCGTATTTTGATCTTTGTTGTTTTAAAGGCTCCGAATGCTACAAACAGCCTGTGTGGTTACAAGATTGTGACTGGCCAGCCATCAGATCGACTTGGGGAGGACTTCTCTGAGTTTTACACAGAATTGACAGAGAGGTGGCTTTTTTTTTAAATTCAAAAGTGGATTTCTGACTTCTTTTTTTTGAATTAATTGAGTGGTTCTTGTTCTTTAACTTGAAATGAACAAAATAGTATTTTCTGTAATTATAATCCATCATTTTATTTTATTTTGTTTTGTAATTCTTGGTGTGACCTTGCTACTTCTAAACTGGTGCAGATAGGAAATTGTTCTTTATTCTTCACCAGTCTGCCTTCATCATCCTGTCTAAAACGACAGTGCTTTCTACTTTTCTAAATGCATGTTGTTAGCCCTGGAGGAAATTTCTCTAAAGTGGAGAGATTTTGAGCTTATGAAATGAATTCACTTGAGGAGAGAAAAAAAGAAAGATAAATAGCTTCCGTCTCAAACTCCAAGGGAGCTGTGATTAGTAGTCTTAAGGGCTTATTATTTTTCCCTTCTTTCAATTAAACAATTTTCATGGTTTTGAACCTAACGACTTTGTAATAATTCTGTTGCTCTAATATGGGTCCTCCATTCACATTGTTTTTGGTGTCTGATGATGCAGGTTGAGTAGTGTAGAAGATCTAACCAGGGCTACCATGAAAAAGTTAACTCAGGGAATGGCTGAACACAACAAAGCAATGGCAGCTGCAAAGTCTGATGAAGCAAAGGATAGCATAGTAAGTTAATTTCTCAGGATATGGAGATTTTATTGTCTTCTATGTAGCTTTTCATAGCGGTATCTTACAAACATGTTTATATTGTAATGTGCAGAAAACACAAAAACAGAACACGACAACTGGATTGCGTACTTGCAATAACATTTTGGCAATGACAAAGGTTTATAAAGAATGAAATTTTGAGAAAGTGAATTCCATGCTTATGTATTATCGAAGCATCAATAACTCATCTATTGTTCTACAATTTTCAGCCATTGCATTCAAAGATACCATCATTTATTGGAGATAAGAGTGTCAACCTCTCATGGAAAGAATTAACAAAACCTTCTGTGCCTTCCACTACCGTCCAGGCTGGGTATGAGAGATGTCTAATTCTTGTCTTTGATTCTATATTTTTTTTTATTAAAAACTTTGGCAAGTTTGAAATGATCTTGGTTAATTAAAAAGGAGAAGGAGTGAAATGTATTTGTTCCCCTATCATTTTTTCAAATGTTCCGTTGTCAGCCTTAAATTTAGAAATTGTTTGATTTTTTTTTTTGCCTAGTTGTTATGATGGAGTCTTCTGTCATAGATTTGGTTGAGGATTTAAATGGACATCAAGAAAATGATGGGCTAAATGTACTTTATCGTGGGATTTTTGTTAGTGGACTAAGCTTGTGAAAATATGAGGTTAGTACTTTTTGTAATGAGTGATAACAATGTCACTCAAAGTGACAGGGCTCTTGTCTTTGGAGTGAGTGATTAGACAATGTCCTTTGTGTCTTAGGCAACTATAGGAAGTGATATTTGCCCATAAAAATTAAATAAGTTAAGTGAAAGTCACTCCCATAAAGTTTCTGCATAGCAATGCCTACAAATGTTATGTTAGTTGAACGAGCCTGTTCTTCTGTACAGATCTCTCTCTCTCTCTCTGAAATAGCAGATCTGTTCTTAGGCTATGTATTTTTGTGTGCAGAGCGAAACGACCTGCTGCTGCTGCTAATGGTTCTGGGAACATGGCAAAAAAGGGTCGTGGGGCTGGCAGCCTGCCAAATCAACTTGTTAACAGGGCATTGGAAGGTATATCCTATGGTGGAAGAGGCGGTCCAAGGGGCAGAGGCAGGGGCAGGGGATGGGGTGGACGTGGAAGGGGAAGAGGAAGAGGCTTTTGGTAAATTGGACGCATTTCCACCGGAAAAAAGATGAACCGGAATTTGGCTGTGATTGAGCTGTACTAGAAGCATATCCAGCAGGAGTCAGTGACGCACTAAGATTCTCGGGTCAAATGAGATTGATATATACATAAGAGGGAACTGACTTTTTCTGATTTGTTGTGGACTAACACCATCATATCCCCAATTTCCCGTGAGCTTCTCCCCGTAGATTGGATTTTGGAAACCATTTAGGGCTCTGAGTTCCCTCCCAAATCCTGACTAATTTAGCATTCAAAGTTGCATTGCAGGACTTCTGATTCCTTGTATGCTAGTCGGGGCATGCTTTGCTTGTATTTTGTGTTGGTAATTGTCACTCAGCAGCAGACATAGAGGCTTGTTTATTCAGAATCCCTTTGTATTTCTTCGTGGTTTATGTAAGAAAGTAGTTAATAGTTGCTACATATCTTTCTGGAGCATAGCTCTTCTTATAATGATGCGTGGGTTTCATCGCTCTCCAACCGGAACTTGGTCAGCGATGTCCTTTCCTTCTGTGAACCAGGATGCACACGTCATAACGCACTATCCACGTAAGATCACTAGAGTCCCAAGTAATTTCTTCATATAAACTAGTTAAATGTGAAATAAGAGCTTGTTAAGTTGTGATCGCGTGGACTCTTCGCCATAACTCTGCTCTCTGAAAGGACCAACAGTTAGGGGAAAATCCATGTCTTGATAGAGCACTCCTAAAATTGAACGAGGACTTACTAGGGCCACTTCGGACGTGAAATATTTCTGGTTTTCACGCTTTTATTTTTCGGCCAGCTCAAGTCTAATTAATAGCTTTACCTTTACTGCTTCTTGGTATCAGTCGAACTTATCGATTTGCAAAGGACTGGGACTAGTGCTTTTCCCCATTCAGGCAGAAGGCAGAGATGCAATGCTTGTGTTGAACTATTTATATTGAAATTGAATTCAATTTCTAATTTTTATTTGATTTTGAGTGTAGTAATTTATTCTGTAAATAATTTCTAAATAATATCCTTTTAATAGTAACCAAATAAATATTTTAATGATTCCAGTTTTTATATTTTCAAAGTAAAAAGAATATAAATGAAATGAAAGTTATTCCAACTAAATTCCTTTTAAATTCTTTATTTTGATAAACCGGCTCTTATCGGAGTTATATAGAATTATTTCAGAGGTTTTTTTAATTTTATTCGTGTCAACAAACAATTCGAAATGCCTTGATTTTTTTAAAGCAGATCCGAGTCAAATAGCAATAATTCAAAGCATTTCTTTTTAGAAATCCAAGGACTCAATTGTATGAATATGAAAACACAAGATTTCCAATCCTAGCAGGAAAAGGAGGGAAACATGTACTCAATTTGTTTTCTAGGTACAAAGCCAAAGAGGTCAAGATGAATTAATTGTTTCTTTTTTTACCCTAAACCAGCCCGAAGATAAAGATATAATGAAAAACACGTCTATCTTTTTTTGAATTCGAACACTTTAGATCTATGTTTCCATGTTTCTTGAAAAAAAAAAAACTAGATTTAATTGCATTTACGTATTATTTGAACACAATGATATTTGTGAAGAAAGATATGACTTGTATTAAAAAGCTAGAATTTAGTGATTCTTGTAAATCTAATTCATTGAAATTCCATCCAGTAAAACAGAAGAATAATAAATCTTTAAAATAATAAATATGAATACCGCAAATAGAGCCATTGTGACACCCATCAAAGGAGTAGTTCCCCACCCCAAAGCTACTTTACCATATTTTGAATTCAATAGTTTCAATAAATGTCCTACAATAATTCATCTTAGACCAGATCTAAAAGAACAGTAAAAAAAAATTAGGAGTTGTAAAAAGAAAAAAAAGAGTTTTATAGAATGATTCCCATTTTATTCAATTCAAAGATTAACCAAAAGAAAATATTAATAAAGAATAAATTACATAACTTAGATCAACC
>Ga0307517_10015352_pt1 | contig 10191 bp, 10 predicted proteins | sample 23_EM_MG_FD_194515 | JGI IMG/M metagenome (GOLD analysis project Ga0307517, IMG submission 194515) | Populus trichocarpa ectomycorrhiza microbial communities from riparian zone in the Pacific Northwest, United States - 23_EM | ecosystem: Host-associated > Plants > Roots > Unclassified | place...
CACCCGCCCGGCGCCTGCACACCCGCCCACCAGAACCCGCCGACCCGGCTGCCCCAGCGGCTGCGGCCGTTGCGCTGCCAATTGCCATTGTTGCCGCCTTGCCATTGACCACCGCCCTGCCACTGGCCGCCGTTCCAGCCGCCCTTGTTGGGACGCGGCATCGGCTGAGGATTGGGACGAGGCCGACCGCCCTGCCAGCCGCCCGGGTTCGGGCGGGGCATCGGCTGGCCTTGCGGCGGGACCGGCATCGGGTTGGGCATCGGCATCGGGCGCTGACCACGGGGCCCGAGTCGCTGCGCGTCGGCGGCGGTTCCGCCGAACGCCATCGTCGCCACAATTGCAGCAATCATAAGGCTTCGCATGGTTAACACTCCCTGTTCCGCACGGGCGCCGTTAACCAACGTCGCTCGAACCTTCATGGCCAGTGTTACCAAAAGTCGCGGTTTTCCACCAGTTTGCGAGCTGTTCGAATCACGTCCCGTTCTGGGTCGGGAGTCAGGCGTTAACCCTGTCGCTTAACATCCGCGCGATCGCTTCGATCCCGGTCGCGTCATCCGCGTCGAACCGCGCGGCCGTCGGGCTGTCTAGATCGATCACCGCGATCACACGGTCGCCGTCGATGATCGGCGCGACCAGTTCGGACCGGCTGGTGGCGTCGCAGGCGATATGCCCGGGGAAGGCGTGCACATCCTCGACCAGTTGAGTCGCGCATGTCGCCGCCGCGGTGCCGCAGACGCCCTTGCCGATCGGAATGCGGATGCACGCCGCCTTGCCCATGAATGGGCCGAGCACGAGTTCGTCGCCGATGGTGCGATAGAAGCCCGCCCAGTTGAGATCGGGGAGATATTCCCACAGGATCGCCGCGGTGTTGGCCATATTGGCGATCGCGTCGGGCTCCCCCGCGGTGATCGCGTCGATCGCGGCGAGGACGTCGCGATAGAGCTCAGGCTTGGATTCCGAGGCGACTTCAAAGGCATACATAGAGCGAACCCCTACCGTCACCCCGGCCTTGTGGGTCTACCTGGCAACAGGTGACAGCGGTATGTGTGGCACGGCGGACCCCGGCACAAGACCGGGGTGACGCATAGGCTAGTCCAATCTCACCTTGCCCCGTCCCGCCTTCACCGAACTTCGCCCCTTCTTCTCGTCCACCCGTCGCGCCTTGGCCGCCCTGCTCGGCCGGGTCGGGCGGCGCTTCTTGGGCACGATCGTCGCCTCGCGGATCAAGTCGAGCAGCCGGTCGCGGACCTCCTGGCGGTTGAGCAATTGCGATCGCGCGCCCTCGCTGCGCAGCACGAGCACGCCGTCGTTCGTCATCCGCGACCCCGCGAGCGACGCGAGCCGGACCTTCACCGCTTCGGGCAAGTTGGGCGAGGCCGCTACATCGAAGCGCAGGATCACGGCGCTGTCGGTCGTATTGACGTGCTGCCCGCCGGCGCCGCCCGAGCGCGTGAAGCTTTCGTCCAACTCGTCGCTGTCGATGCTGATCGAGCGCGTGACGGAGATCATCGGCATGGGTCGACCTATTCGTCCGCGAACCCGGCCTTGGCGAACCGCTCGGGCGTCGGCGCGGTCGCGACGATGTCCTCCTTACCGTCGCGCGGAATGGTCAGTTCGGCGGCGTGGAGCAGCATCCCCAGCGGATCGGCCTTGCCGTAGGTCGGGTCGCCGACCACCGCCGCGCCTAACCCCTCGAGCGCGTGCACTCGGATTTGGTGCGTCCTACCGGTCTCCGGTCGAAACTCGACCAACGAGCGCCCGTCCTGGACGCGCAACACCTTCCACGCGGTCTTGGCGGACTTGCCCTCGGGGCTGCCGGTCATCCGCCAACCCTTTTCACGCGTCGACACCTTGGCGAGCGGCAGGTCGATCTCCCCCTCCCCCTCGACGACGCCCTCAAGCACCGCCAGATAGCGCTTCTTCACGAGATGCTGCTCGAACGCCTGCTGGAATTTGGCATGCGCCTTGGGATTGCGCGACAATAACAGGCAGCCTGACGTATCCTGATCGAGCCGGTGCACCGCCACCGGCCAACGCTTGAACCCGAAGGTCAGGCTGTCGAGATGGTTCTCCAGGCTGATCGCGCCGTTGCGCGGGCGATCGACCGGCAAGCCCGCGGGCTTGTCGATGACCAGGGCCTCGCCGTCGAGGAACAACACTTTGTCGGCTAACATGCGGAGCCCCTTGCCACCCCGCGCGCCGCTATGCCAGTGACCGCGGCGCTTTGGTCGGGAGCGTGTCGATGCGATTGCGGTGGTCGGTGTGGTTGGCGTTGCTGGTTCCCGCCGTCGCTTCAGCGCTCACCCCCGTCACATTGTGCCCCGGCCAAGTCGTCGAGCCGATGCCCGACGGCCGCATGCTCGGGCATTTGCCATACGGGGAAGCCAATCCCGCCGATCTGGTGACGATTCCGGGCGATTTCGGGGTCGGACGGCCGTGCGTCATGCACCGCGACGCCACCGCGGCGATGGTGCAATTGCTCGCCGCTGCCGACCTCGTTCCCGCGGTCAAGGGCAAGCTGCGCGGCATCTCCTGTTTCCGCACCGTCGAGCGCCAACGCCAGATCTTCTGCAGTCAGATCGGCCCTAAGAAGCGCTGCGCCAATGCCGCCGAGCGCGCCAAGTCCTCTGGCCCGCCGGGCTATAGCGAGCACGCCACCGGCTATGCGCTCGATTTCGCGATCCGCCCGCTGACCCGGGGATGCGGCGACGTCAGCGACTGCATCGCGCGCACGCCGCCGGGCAAATGGCTGCTCCAGCACGCGGCCGAATTCGGCTTCGAACTGTCGTTTCCGGCCGGCAACGCGCAAGGTGTGACGTGGGAGCCGTGGCACTGGCGCTGGGTCGGCACCAGCGCGACCGCACCCGGCGCCTCAGTCGCCCGCGCCCTGTTCGCGACCGCGCGCGCACGCTTCCCCGCGCAGCCCGGCATCCCCGACATCGCACTACCGCCCGAATGGCAGAAGGCGATTGCGCCGACCCCTAGCACGAGCCCAACCCCGGTCTGGCCCAAATAAAGGGGCCCGGGCCGTCAGCCCGAGCCCCGCCCCTCGAAGGGTATGGCGCTCCTCAGTAGGTGCCCGAGAAGCTCCGGTTGAGGATGCGGCCCTGCGAATCCTCGTCGCGACTGGCGTCGTCGTCCCCGAAGAACGCGCTGCGCTCCTCGTCGCGCCAATGCGCCTTGGTTTCGTCGGCGGTTTTCCGTACCGTGACTTTGTCGTCGACATTCTGTATCCAGCGCGACGGAATCGAATGGTGCCGCCCGCCGGCATCGGGGTCGCTCTTGGTCAGCAGGATGCGGTCGCCGCGGACCTTGTCGACTGTGCCGATATGCGCGCCGTCGGAGCCGACCACGTCCATATGCTCGGTCACCTTGCTCAGTGACGACCGCTGACCCTGGCGTTCGGTGCGCCAGGTGCCGAACTCGTTCGAAAAGCGCTGCTGGTTCTCGCGGCGATATTCGTCGTAGTCGCGGTCGAGCGCGGCGATCTGGCCCGAGCGCCAGTCGTGATAGTCACGGTCGCGCGCGTTCTGTGCGTCGAGCACGCGGCGGCGCTCCGCCTCGTCGTCGCCGAACCATGAGCGGACCTCGTCGCCGGCGCGGTCGAAGAAACCGCGATTTTCATCGCCGTAGCCTTGCGGTTGCCGGCCATAATCGCTCGCGCCGCGATTCTCGTCGCGCCGGTAGTCGCGGTTGCCGCCATAGCCGAAGCCGTAATCGCCAGCACCGCTGCGAAATTGGCCGCCGAGCCGACCGAAATCCTGCATCCGGTTGCGGCTGTAATAGCCGCGCTCGCCATAATCGTCGCGGCCGAAGCCCGGGTTGCTGCCGGCGCCGTAGTCGCGCGCCGCCGCCTCATTCTCGTCGCGGCTGAAACGGGTGTCGTCGCGGTTCCAATCGTCCTGCGACCGCCCGCGCGGATAACGTTCATAGCCCATCGAAAAGCTCCTCATCCTCTGGTCCGATGGTGGACGCGGCAAGGGGGAAGCCGCGCCCACCTGAGCCATCAAACGACGAGAATCCGCCCCGGTTCCAGCGTTTCGTCGCAAGTCGAAGCAGGCCGGCGATTATCCTGCGCGCCCTGTCGCGAGACGGTGCGCAAGCGCGGCGAAGCGCGTGTTGCAAAGGCGGAAAATGGTCGTTAGAGGCCACCGCTCCCGAGGGCCGAAGCTGCTTTCGGGGGTGGAGCGGGGCTGTAGCTCAGATGGGAGAGCGCTGCAATCGCACTGCAGAGGTCAGGGGTTCGATTCCCCTCAGCTCCACCATTCCAGGATAACCAGCGATACATTGTCGCTGCCGTCGCGCGCCAGCGCGTTGGCGAGCATGCGGTCGGCAAGCGTGTCGATCGCGTCGCCGACGGCATCGGCTGCCGACAGAGAGCGTGACAGGCCGTCCGAACAGAGCAGTAGCCGGTCGCCGGGCTTCAGCCGCACGCTGACCGTCTGCAGGCGCGGATCATCGTCGACCCCCAGCGCGCGCGTGACGACATGCGATTGCGGGTGGCTCTCGGCGCGGTCGGCGGGCAACAGCCCGGCGTCGACCAGTTCCTGCACCAGGCTGTGATCGTGCGTTAGCAGATCGAGACCGTCCTGCCGCAAGCGATACGCGCGGCTGTCGCCGGCCCAGGCGATATGCGCGGTGGCGCCGTCGATCATCGCCGCGACCACCGTCGCGCCGGCGCCGGTGCGCAGTCTGTCGTTGCGCTGGCGAATGTCGCCATTGGCCTGGCCCAGCGCGACCAGCATGTCGGTGAAGCGGATCGCGCGCTCGACCGCAGTCAGCACTCGGAGCCGGTCGATCACCGCCTGCGCGGCGACATCGCCGCCGGCGTGACCGCCCATCCCGTCGGCCACCGCCCAGACGCAGCGCTCGGCGCAATCGAACACGCGGTCCTCGTTAATGGCGCGGACCAGCCCGACATGACTGCGAGCGACCGATCGGACGCCGGGCAGCGGCTGAGCGTTATCGGCGGCGAGGCGCTCGAACGGCATAGCGGTCATCGCGCGTCACTCGCATTGGCCTGCGCCTCGGCGGCGTCATAGGCGGTGACGAACGCCTTTTCGAGCGATCCTCCCTCGCCGTCCCCGAGTTGCTTCGCCAGATCGGCGTGGCGATTGGCGACTTCCTCAGCCTGGAGCGCGGTGCGGCTCTTGAGCAGCGACACGCGCGGTTCGACCGCGGCGTCGAGCGCCTTGGGGTCGAAGCTGCTGATCGCCGCGCGCAGGCTTCCGTGCAGCCCCGCGAAGGTCGCGATCAGGTGGCGCTTGATGTCACGGAACGACGCCTGCAACGCCGCCGGGCCCGACAGGAAGCTCCCCGATCCGGCGAGCAGCAAGTCGATCGCCAGCCGCTGCGTCGGCGCCCATTTGAACGGGTTGTTGTTCGCGCCGCCGATCGTCGTACGCGAGAGTTTGTATTGCCCCCGCGCGCGATCGCGTTCGGCCATCAGGTCACCGATGCCGAGCACCATCTGGCGATAGACCGCACCGGCGCGGCGCATGATCTCGGTCGGGTCCTCGCTCGACAGCAACGACGCGTCGAGCCCGGCGCCTTCGCAGAACGCCTCGAGCAACGAGCCGTTGGCGCTCGGCAGGATGACGCTCGCGTCGCTCCAGTCGTCTGGCACCGCGGTCGATGTCCCCAGCGGCGGGGTCAGCACCATCGTGCGCGCTGCGTCGACCGTCTCGTCGCCGTGCGGCGCATGGCTCGCTTTCAGCCGGAACCGCCCGAAGCGCAGCGTCGAGGGGATCGGCATCGCCACTTCGACCGCGTCGGGGAAACGCGCGCCGGTGGCGTCGTCGAACACGCCGTTGGCGCCAAGCGCACGGAGCGTCAGCGCGCCATCGGCGACCGCCAGCTCGCAATGCGCGCGCGACAACTCGCAATCGGGGTCGGCGATCGACCAGTCGGCGGCGCTGTCGCGGCCGATCCGCATCAATCCTTCGCGGATCAAGCGCGCGTCGATCGGCTGGATCTCGTTCGCGGTGTCGAACAGCTGGAGCATGTACATGGCGCGCGGCTCCGGTCAGGCGGCCATGCGCGATGAAGAGATGACCGTCGCGCGGACAGCGGCCTCGCCATCGTCGGCGCCGCCCGCGGCGAGCCGCGGCTCGACCGCCGCGGCGGCGCGGTTGAACGCGTCGAACGCGGCGCCCAGTTCGTCACGGCGATGGTGCGAGATACGCAAAGCGAAGCCAGCGTCCGGCGCCACGTCGAGCGCCTTGCGCAGGCGGGCGAGCGGACGGGCGACCATCGCGCCGCTGAGATAGCCGATCAACAGCACGACCAGCATCACCACCGCTGACAGCAACAACAGCGAGGTGCGTGCGCTGTCGAGCGCGGCGTCGAGCGCGGTGCGCTTGACCACCAGATCGACCCGTCCGAACTCGGCGCCGGCATAGCGAATCGGCTGGAGGAAGCGGATACCCGCACCGCGACCGCGATCGGCGGCGGACGCCACCTGGGTGCCGTCGACCGCCTCCATCAGCGGCTCGCCGATGGGTTGCGCGTAGCGCTTGCCGACCAAGCCGGCATCGCCCGCGGCGCGGACGATCCCGCCCATGTCGACGACCACCAGGTCGCGGATCGCCGGATCCTTGCTGGCCGATACGGCGAACGCCTGGAGCGCCGACCAATCCTGTTGATCGGCGGGCAGTCCGGCATTTTCGGCCGCCAGTACCGCGGCGTTGTTGGTGACGAACACGGCGGTCGATTTACCCGACACGATCGCCATATGCTCGAGCGTCTGGCGCTCGCGGCCGAGCGTGGTGGTGACGCAGACGGCCAGCGCGGCGGCGGTGACCGCGGCCAGCGCGAGTGGCAATTTGATCCGCAGCGGCAGCCCGCGCTTGCCCACCGGCTTCTCGCCCTGCGCGGCGATCTCCCGCGTGAGCGCAGCGGCGAGCGCGTCGCCGTCGGCGAAACGCTGCTCGGGCTTCTTGGCGAGCAATTTATCGATGATGAAGCGCAGCCCCGGCGGGCAATCGCCCGCGCTGCGGTCGATCGGCTCGACCTTTTCCTGCGCTATCTGGATCGCCAGCGTCGCCAGCGCGGTGCCGGGGAAAGCGACCTTGCCGGTGATCATCTCGTAGAGCACGACGCCGAGCGAGAAGAGGTCGGAACGGTGATCGACCGGCAAGCCGAGCGCCTGTTCCGGGCTCATGTAGCGCGGTGTGCCGATCAGTTGGCCGACCTGCGTTTTCGCGAGCTGGCGGTTGGCGGTCGCTGGGTCCATCTCACCGATCCGGGCGACGCCGAAATCTAGCAATTTGGCGGTCTTGCCGTCCGCCGACAGCAGAATGTTCGACGGCTTGATGTCGCGATGCACCACGCCGCAACGGTGCGCATAGGCGAGCGCGGCGGCGAGTTGCTGGCCGATCGCGAGCACGCGCTCGTATGGCATCCGCCCCTGGTTCTGGAGCGCGACGTCGAGCGGTTGGCCGTCGACCAGCTCCATCGCGATATAGGCGGCGCGCTGCGCCTCGCCGACATCGTAGATCGTCGCGATATTGGCATGGCTGAGCGCCCCCGCCGCACGCGCTTCGCGCAGGAACCGCGCGGCAAGCTCGGGATCGCGCGCGAATTCGGGCTTGAGGACCTTGATCGCCACGGTGCGGCCGATATCGGGGTCGTGTGCGCGATAGACGTCAGCCATCGCGCCTTCGCCCAGGCGATCGTCGATCCGGTAGCGGCCGAGCTTCTTCATCGCGTGCGTCCCGAACATCGGTCAGCCGACGGCCATAAATTCAAAGCTTTAAACATTTCCTGCCGCCGTCACTTTCGTGCGCGCACCGTGGCCGCGATCCGCTCGGCGCGGGCGAGGTCGCGTGCGATCAGCGGATTGGCGGGATCGAGTTGCTTGGCGCGGCGCAACAGCCCGACGGCGCGATCGATATTGCCCTGGTTGAGTGCGGCGAGCCCTGCGGTGCGCAACTGGCGGGCGGCGACGGGATTGGCGCCTGGGCTTACCGCCGGGGCAGCGGGCTTGGGCGCCACGACCTTCGGCTTGGGCACTGTGGACGTTGTCGCGGGCTTGGCCGGTTCCGGGTCGGGCCGTCGGATCGGCTCGGGCCGCGGCGGCTCGCCGGGAATGCGAAGCACTTGCCCCGCCACCAGCGTGACCGGCGCCTTCAGACCGTTGTAGCGCACCAGCTGGTACGCTTTCATCCGGTTGCCGAGGAAGCGCTCTGCCAGCCCTTCCATCGTGTCACCGGCACTTGCCGTATACGGGTAGCTTTGCGGGCCGAGCAGGTCCTTGGGATCGCCACTGATCGATCCGTTCAGCATGGTCGCGGTCGGGTTCATCGGATCACGCTTGAGGATCGACTTGAGCTTGCCGACGGCGGCCGTTTCCTTGCCCTGCATCAGCAGGTCGAACGCGGCGTCGGTTTCGCTCGCCACGCTCGCGGCTGGCGGCGTAGAGATGGGCTTGACCCGCCCCGGCCCCGCCGAACACGCGGCAAGCGCCAGCGCGCCCAGCCCGACGACGGCAACCTTGATACGCACGACACTCATGCCTTCAGCCTCTCTTCGATCTGCTTCGACGTAACGCCAAGCCGCAGCAATTCGGTTAACCGCGCGGCGTCGCGGACGAACGCGACAAACGCCTCCCCGCTCATCGGCCGCGCGAAGTAAAATCCCTGAAAATGCTGGCAGCCGTGGCGGCGCAGCCATTCATATTCCTCGCGCCGCTCGACCCCTTCGGCAAGCACGCGAATGCCGAGCCCCCGGCCCAGCGCGACGATCGACTGGCAAATCGCCTGGCTGTCGGTGCGGGTATCGACGTCGGTGACGAATTCGCGGTCGATCTTGATCTTGTCGAACGCCAGTGCGCGGAGCGAGCTGAACCCCGAATAGCCGGTGCCGAAATCGTCGACCGCCAGCTTGACGCCCATCGTGCGCAGGCCCTGGAAAATCCGCCGGCAATGTTCGGCGTCGCTGGTCGCAACGCTTTCGGTCAGCTCGATCTCGAGCGCGGTGGCGCCCAGCTCGTGGCGTTCGAGCGTGCGCTGGACGAGGATCGGCAGGTCGTCGCGTTCGAGCTGGAGCCCCGACACGTTGACCGCCACCCGCAAGTGCCCGAGCCCCTGCGCGGCCCAGCCCTGCGCCTCGCGCGCGGCGGCGTTGAGCGCCCACATGCCGATTTCGCTCGCCAGCCCCATCGCCTCGACGATCGGGATGAAACGCATCGGCGGAATCGTGCCGCGCTCGGGATGGTCCCAGCGGATCAACGCCTCGGCGCCGCACACCCGCCCCGCCCCGGCGTCGACCAGTGGCTGAAAGTCGAGCCGCAGCTCGCGCCGCGAGATCGCCTGGCGCAAATCCTGTTCCAGCGCATAGCGGTCGCGCGCAAGCTCGGCATAGTCGACCGCAGGCCGGTCGGCAGCGGGGGCCATCCCGCCAGCCAGCGTGAACGACGCCAAGGTGCGCGCGAGAAACGCGCCAGCCTCGATCCCCTCGGCTTGATCGAACCGCGCGAGCCGAACCTTGACCTGCGGGATGATCGTCGTGCCGTTGTCCTCGATTTCTTCGCCCAGCGCATAGCCGATCGCGTCGAGCTCGGCGCGCGCACTTGCTTCGTCGATCCCGGCGCCGAACCACAGCCCGACATGCCCGCGATCGACTTGCGCGATAAAACGCTCGGGCGGCAACATACCGCGCAGCCTTGCGGCCGAGGCGGCGAAAACGCGTTCGCCGAGCGCGGGATCGAATGCCGTCAGCCGATCGAAATCGGCGAACGCGATCGCGCCGAGCACGCCGCAGCGATCGGCGTTCATCTGTGCGAGCAACGCTTCGCGCATCGGCAGCCCGCTCACCGGGTGGGCGGGGACGAGACGATGGGTGAGCGAGGCCATCTGCTGCTCGATCGCGGCGACGCCGTCCTCCAGGTTGACGGATGTCGAAGGATCGGCGCGGACCGCATCCACCCGCCGCGTCGCGTTCACGACATCATCGCGCAACCGCCGGTTCCAGACGAGCAAGGCAATTGCCGTCGTTGCGAACAGCACGGCAGCACCCACGCTGATCGTAGCCGCGGCGAATACCGCGGATGCGACCGCCGCAAAGGGCAGCGCGCGGCGAATCGTGCCGGAAGCTGAATTGGTCGGGCGGTCCACGCCAACCGACTATCCGTAAAAGGATACGAGCCGGTTAAAGCAAACTTGACGCAAATCAGTTGCTTATAACTACTCG
>Ga0307517_10015353_pt1 | contig 10190 bp, 9 predicted proteins | sample 23_EM_MG_FD_194515 | JGI IMG/M metagenome (GOLD analysis project Ga0307517, IMG submission 194515) | Populus trichocarpa ectomycorrhiza microbial communities from riparian zone in the Pacific Northwest, United States - 23_EM | ecosystem: Host-associated > Plants > Roots > Unclassified | place...
ATTTTTGCGTTCAAAGTGTAGGCACTCTACGCAAATTCTACGAGAATTCAAAACAGCCGATTCGAATATCAAAACTCACTGATATGGGTGGAATTGTGGAACGTGATGATGAGAAGTCGAACAAGTGGCCTCGTCGATGGCGGAAGTTGGGAGGACGCCGCCAACCCGGTCAGGATTGCCGCGAACAACATCATAACGTCCAAGTACGTTTCCAGATCCCAATTAAATTACTTGTGCATTGAATCTGGTTTCGACAGAAACGCCACCAGCCAATAATAAGTACCACTCAACCAAGGGCAATGTGGTCGAAAGCATCAACAACATGACCAGAGCCACTCCATCATCGCGGTGAGAATCCGGAAGGGAGGAGGAGCATGGGGGCAACACCCCAATAAATATACAAATTTGATGCTCAATCTTCGTGCTCGTCCTCCGAGCTTGACGCATCCCCATCGTTACCACCCCCTCCAGGGCGTTGTATGCGTTCGCTAGGGGTCTCCCTATCTTCATCGCTGTCGGTCTGAAAAAAAGGACGAGCAGAGAATTAATGTAAGAAACAGAGGAGAGTAAGGGGTGTTGACAAACCTTCGACCATCTGGCCTGTTTCTTGGTGAAGGTTAGCATCGTTCCTTGCACCTTCTTCACATCCGAACCGTTATTCTGTTCGAAAATCTTCCACACTTCCAGCAGGACCAGAGGCTAATTGAAGAAGGAAAGCGTTAAGAGTTATTAACACATTAAATGACCCACGTTTCGAAAATATACCTCGTTCTTGGGGTTTTTGCTCTTCAGATCCTTATAACCCGTCTCGAACAACTGCCGAGCGAGTGTCGGTTCTTCGATGACCACCTTGGTTTCCTTTTCCTCATCCTCGTCGTCCTCTTCCTGTCCCCGTTGCGCCCTCGGAAGGGGGATAGCCTCCGCCTCAAATACCTTCACATGCCCACTAAGTGCAATCAAGCGTTCATACAGCAATCGCACGTTCACTGTCCTCGACCTCGGGGTCGATGTATGCCTTCCGCAAGATCTCAGGCATGGATAATGGCGATTGCGAGCTCAAATACGGCGCGAGTGCAGGAAAGGTTTTGGAGCTGAAACTCGAGCTCGGCAAATGTAATCTATGCGGGTGAATTTGAGGGGTCAAACTGAGATATACGCGTAACGTGTTAGCTTTGAAGATTTCGTGCATACCAGGGCCTAACCTCAGCGGGCAAGCGCGGGTTAAGCCGCACGGAGTATCGAGATCGCCACCCGGACGAGACTACGCGAGTGGCGGTCGCCGCCCAATGGCAGTCCTATTAGTCGTACAAAAGGGATGGGGTAGGTCGGTCTATTTCCCCTCGCTAACACTAGTGAGATTGTGGGGTGTGTGGGACACGTAACTTGGCGAGGAGATAAGATAATTCGACAAGGCAGCCGCTGACCATGTGAACTAATCCCATTAGTCGTTCGCCAACCAAGGGCCTTCGCTAACCGGTGCTCGCTGCCCGTCTGCTCCTCCCAACTCGGCGTCCCCGGGTCAACTTTTGCACGGCAGGGTGGATGCTTGAGAGTGAAGCAACGGGGTGATTGGGAGCGGGTAGAAGGGACTTTGGTAAAATCGAAGGATGAGGTCCCTTCTGCTGGTGAAGTCTCGTTCTGGGATCCAAGGGGTAGGCATCGCCGCTGTTGAAGGTGTGAGAATCAACTAGGGTGATGAGGAAAAGGACTGACCAGGTAAATACCCCCTCGTGATCGGAGCTCCTTTTGCTGAATCATCCCTCTTGCCATACGTTTGCCAAGGAATCCTCTGGGAGAAGACTTGAAGTGGCGGAGAAAAATAACGGTCGTCTTCGGTATAATTGAGGAAAGGGAGAGGGGGTGTAGAGTGTGATGAGGAGCAAAACATGAGTTATCGACGTAGAAGGGCTGGACGGTGATCGTAAAAACAGTCTTTGACGCGTGCCGCTGATTCAAGTTGAACCAAGAACTAGTGTGTGAATTCCAAGTTGGCCTTGTGAGGATGTAGTCGACTACTGGACGACAGATGCGGACCCTGTGGGCAATAGCGACCACGAGCGACAATTAAATAAATGAAAGGCTAGAGAGAAAAAGGCGACTGGCTGGGCATAGCTCCCTGTACGTCGCACATACCCTCATCCAGCAACACAACGAGAAACACTGTGTATGGGCTATTGGACCCGCCACACGTTCGTTCCAGAACGGAGTCAAGAAGAAAAACGTGCATTAGCTTCCGAACCAAATAGAAGCTGGTGACGTCAGACTTATTTTCGTCGGGACTGTCAAATCAAGATCCCTTCCTCTCCCCCTCTTTCTCACCTTGCATAATGCCTCTACAGCTTCGACTCAGCGGCCTTGACTCGGGGAGTTACATCGTTGAACCAACGCCATTCCCCAGAGTCACCAGGAATCTTCAGTGCAGCCACTCTATCGTCATTTCATTCAGCAACATTCTCGTCCCCTCCGAGCTTCCAACAACCCGCCTTGGATCGAACACTACCGTACTGGTTTTCATCCTCTCAGTCCAAGTCGTCGCGTTATCTACCTCTGGTGCAATCTAATTCAATGTCGAGCCCTCACTTTCGTCAATCACTTGATCATGACTCATCCCCCTTGTGTCTTGTGCATCGGGGCACGGCAAGATGACTGTGCAAAACCGTGGCTCGAGTCACTTACAATAGCTCTCGTAGGTTTCGGAGACGCAACACTTGGATTCTATGAGTTCGCAGCTCGCTGTTGAAGGCCGTCGGTCTGTAGGGCGGCATCGTGGTATATGCAACATTCCGGTGATGGACACAGCTGCTGGCTTGCCACGGTGTCTAAATAAAGGATGCCAGCCACTCGAGAAGTGTGGAGGGAAGAGACTCGGGGAAGTCGATTCCAACTCTCTGCGTCCGGTCAAGCCCCGTCATGGAAAACATGTATCAAACGGGGATCTCCTCTGCCTTCATGTTCAAATCCCATGATATCCTAACCTGGTTTATTACATTGTCTGCATTTTCGAACCTACGTCGTATGTATATATTTCGAAATCCGTGCCTATTGATGCCGAAAAATGTGCTGTAGAGATAGGAACGACCCTGTGGGATGTCAACCACTGTGAAACTCTCGTTGTGACTGAGGTCGCAAGTTCTCTCGCAATTTGCACGCGTTGGAACGGAGGGTGGTGTTAGACAGACGAGCAAGTCTGAAAATCTCAACTTCTATCCATTAGACAGCAAAGGAGGACTCACCGCAACTTCGCTCTCACACTGCTCCTTTCCCTTAAAGCGGGAAAGATAGTGTTCAACTGCTTTCTCTGCTTTCTTGGTATCGTGTGGAAAAAGCGATACCAGTAGGGGATACCGATATGGCCACATCTTTACCAATGCAATAAGCTCCTCCGATCTGGTGGCCTTGTCGAGGAGATAGGGAAGATATATGAGAGCAAAGACGAGCGCCCAGAAAGGGTCGAGCTTCTTGTTACGTCCTACCTGTTTCTTCGGTCGCCACCTGAACTTTTGAATATTAGTTATTACACCTTTCGGTTTCCGCCACCTCCATAGCCAAGGCCTGCGTTTAGATTTGCTTGCCCAATGGTGTATTCCAGGAAAATGTGTCAGCTGACAATTGAGAATATATGAAAAACAGAGCTCGGTCATAGAGTTGTGTGTTCGATGGTCTACTGCGTGATGCTGTGAACGTTGGGGATGCGACAAGAAATCGAACAGCAGGGTTTCAGCCTTGGGTTTAATAAACAAGAGAAAGAATGAGCAGAGGTTCATGCGCTGAATATCGTCACAGATGAAATGGAAGATAAGCCCATGTACAACCAGAGCTTGCACAGTTCCAGAAAGCATCGAGAATGCGTCATTGAGATGATGAATATTAAGAGCACCACTCAGACGTAAAACCATGAACACGCCAACTGTGAACGATGGACACAAATTTAGGGTAGAAATGAGGGCCTCATCAATTTCAGAAAGATAGCGGGTAGAAATAAGATCTGAGTGTTCGATGTCCTTCATAAAACCAGCAATCAAAACGGACTCAAAACATCTTCAGTTCAAAAGATACGTACCAGCGATGGGATAAATGTTGCGAAATCCATGAGAGACGGAGCAAGCCTGAAATTCCACCACGGATTCTGTGACAAGACGTGGCTCACTGGGAAAGAGCGGATATGGGTTATGAGATCAGGGGTCAATTCTGCATTAGAACAGTGGTATTGCAAATTATCATATTGATCAATCCTTGGGGTGCCTAATAGTAGGTTTTAGTATGACGCAGAACTTGGCAGCAGATAAATCGCTTAGCACGATGAGGCTTCAGATACTCACGCAGGAACGCTTGCGCGATCTTGGTGTGAATTGACCGAGGATCAATATATAGTTCTTGAGACCGGGATTCGTCAAAAAAAAAATCGCCAAGGCTTGCATGTAAAATGCCCAAGAAGTCGCTCCCATATTCCACGAGGGATCCGAGATCGATTAGATGGAGCTTGATGTCGCGGGGCGAGAGATCGAGAATGTCGGTCAAGTCAAATATGTACGCTCGATACCTAAGAATTAGAGCGGTTGCAACAATCTGAATCGTTTTAGGGGTCTCCTCGACAGAGGAGAGAACATATCTATACAGCGAATCTAACTCGGCAAACGGGAGGTCTTTACCCTTGGGCCTGAGATCAAGAACAATTTCCAAGCGGTGGTCGGGCCCATGTCGAGGTGAAGAGATAAATTTGACGACAGTGGATGCGTAAATAAACTGCCCAGAAGACTTATTCACCAGGGTGTCAATGTCTGAGCTCGATGGCCAAGATGAAGGAAGGTCGGATCGTAAAGGATGGGTGAGGTGGATCTCGTCAAATTTATCGTGCAAGAATCGTCTGATATCATCGCGTGAGGTGATGTCGGCGTCCAAAGGGAGGCGAGTGAGACCCTCTCGGATTCTACCATCGCCCATGGCAGCAGATATTTCTAGCTCGGGACGACTGGCGACGAAGAAGGTGAATGGGAATTTGGAACGTTTCCCAATGGCGAATATCATGTCGACAATTTGAACCTGTGTGCCATCCATACATTCGTCAAGGCCGTCGATGATGATTAATTTTGGTAGATCCGTGTATTCTCCAAGCGAGGTGTCGAAAAATCGCTCCAATGGATCGATGATAAGCGCCATGAACTGTGTTATAAGTGATCGGGAAAGAAGGTGAGGGTCCTTGTCAATCGCAGCTTCCATAAGTGCTCCAACACCTGGGATGACAACGGCAATCTGATAGGCGATGGTAGTAACGAGTTGCTTGGAAGTGCTGCGCAAGGAGTCGGCACGGAAGAAAAAGAAGCTCGCGAGGAGCAACTTATGTTCCTCGCAGAGTTCTGCGATAGTCTGTGCGATGGCGGTCTTCCCCGCCCCGGCGGCACCGTAGAGCCACATAATGAAACTATCCGTGTCGATCTTCTTCCTGACCCAGTCCATGATCTTGTCCAAGATGGCTTCGCGAGTGTGTTTGTGGCATTTTGGCGGGTCACTGCGTTCTAGGGAATTATGAAATGCGCCGGGAACCGCCGCTTCCTTCAGAAGGTCCAGGCCTGTGTTGTAGGTAGCAAGCTTGAGTCATGTATGCCAGTAAAGTAAACCTGGTCATGGACACACCTCGACGGCCATGGACATGATTGAAGGTTCCTCCTGTAATAATGCTGTGGTGAAACATCTTCAGTATCAACTTTCTGGAGCACACGAAGGCGGGAAATGGCCAAGCTTCTTTGTCGTGCCCACAGTCGGTGACGGTTTGAAGCAAAAGATGTCGATGTCGACGTTGTTGTTAAAGGGCACGAGGCTGTACTTGCTAAAAACGGAAGCGTCGTGGGACTGCCGGATTCACCAAGTCGAAGCAAGGGTATTCATCGTACGCAGTATTTGTTATTCAAGTATGTCCCAGTCCTTTACTATATTCAGAATTCAGGTCAAAAAGTCTACGTAGAACGAAACAAACTCTCCAAAAGGCAGCATGCACATCCATTCTGTCCTTTGTTACCAATGTTTTCCTCTTGTACGACCGAGAACCCCATGTTGGCGATCTGGGCAAGGATGGTGGGGTGGCGCTTTCGCCTGCGATTGAGAGGATGTAGCAGAGGATGTAGCAGGAGTTGTCTGTGGCCTATATGGAGTATATCCGGCGAACCGTTATTCCGCTCGGAAGTCTTCCACACTTCCACCAGGGTAACGCGCTAATGAAGGGAGGAAAGCGCCAAGAATTATTAACGCATTCAATAAGCTACGTATCAGAACATACCTCGCTCTTCAGGTTCTTGCCCTTCAGATCCTTATAGCCTCTCTCGAACACCTGCTGAGCAAGTACCGGTTCTCCAGGGACCTTCTTCGCCTCATCCTCGTCTCCTTCGTCTCGCTCCGCACTCAAAAGTGGGATAGCCTCCGCGTCAAATAGCTCATACGATATCCACACCTTCACATGCACACAAAGTGCAATCAGGCGTTCATACAGTGCCCTCCTCCATCTCAAAGTCGATGTACTTGCGATGTACGACTTCCACAAGATCTTAGGCATGGATAATGGCGATTGCGAGATTGCGAGCTCAAATATGGCAAGAGTGCGGGCAAAGTCTTGGAGCTGAGACTCGAGCTTGGTAAAATTTGATCCATGAGGGTGAATTTGAGGGGTCGAGCTGAAATATACGCATAACGCGTTGGCGTTGAAGATTGGGCGCCTATAGGGGCGCTGCCTCAACGGGCAAGCACGGCGGGTTAACCCGCACGGGAGTATCAAAATCGCCACCTGGACGAGACTAGCCGAATGGGCATTGCCGCCCAATGGCAGTCCTGTCCGTCGTGCAGAACGGATGGTAGGCCGGCGTTGACACTAATAAGATTGCGGGGGTGGATGTTGGAGAGTGAGGCAACGGGGTGATTGGGGGCGGGTGAAAGGGACTTTGATAAATTGAAGGACGAGGTCCCTTCTGGTGCTGAAGTCTCTGTCTGGGATCCAAGGGGCACGCGTCGCTGCTGTTGGGGGTGTGAGAATCAACTATAGCGACACGGAAGGACTGATCAGGTAAATACCCTTTCGTGATCGGAGCTCCTTTTCCTGAATCATCTTCTTGCCATACTTTGCCAAGGAATCCTCTGGGAGAAGACTCAAAATGGCAGTGGCAAGTAACTGTCGTCTTCAGTATGATGTATGCGAATGGAGGGAAGGGAGAGGGCGTGTAGAGTGCGATGATGACAGTTGGGAGCGAAACTTGAGTTAGAGAGCGGTCGTGGGACGGTGATCGTAAAAGGTTCTCTTCGACGCAGTGCGCTGCTAATTCAAGTTGGACCAAAAACTAGTGAATTCCAACTTGGCCTTGTGAGGATATACTTAGTCGACTACTGGATGACAGAGGCAAGCCCTGTGGGCAATAATGACCGTGGGTGACGATGAGATGGCGGGACAAAGGAAGGCAAGGCTAGCGAGAGAAAAAGGTGACTGGCTGGGCATAGCTCTCGATGCGTCGCACATGTCCTGATCCAGTAAAAAAAACAAGAAACACTCTGTTGGACACTGAACCGTTCGCTCTTGCGACTCCAGAACAACCTACGATGTGGTGAAGAAGAAAAACGTGCATCAGCCTTCCGAACCAAACAGGGGCTGGTGACGTCAGACTTATTTTCGTTGTGTCGTCAAATCGAGATCGGCGACAAGTCCGCCTACTCCGAGAGTTACATCGTTTAACCAACACCGTTTCCCAGAGTCACCAGGCATCTTCGGTGCAGCTGATCGCCATTTCATTCAGCAACATTACCGTCCGATCTTCTAACCCACCCCAAACCCACCCTAGATCGTGCACTACCGCCCACTTGGAAATGAAACACACCTACAATTTATACTTGGCGGATACAGGTTTTCATCCTCCAAGTCAAAGTCGTCGCGATGGCGTTCTCTCATCTTCGTTAATCCCTTGATCATAACTCAGTACTCATCCCCCTTGGTGTCTTGTGCACCGGGGCACGGCAAGGCAAGGCAGGATGATTGTGTAACACCATGGCTCGAGCCACCTACAATAGCTTTCGCAGATTTCGGAGACGCAACATTTGGATTCGATGAGTTCGCAGCTCGTTGTTCTCCGACATTGAAGGCCGTCGATCTGTAGTGCGGCATCGTGGTATATGCAAGATTCCGATGACACGGCTGCTGGCTTGCCACGGTGTCTAAATAAAGGATGCCAGCCAATCTAGAAGCGTGTAGGCAAGAGACTCGGGGAAGTCGATCCCAACTCTCTGCGCCCGGTCAGGCCCTGTCATGGACGTTGCGTTCGGACATGTATCAAACGTGGATCTCCTCTGCCTCCAAGTTCAAATTCCACGATATCAGAAAATGTTCTAACCTGGTTTATTACATTGTCTGCATTTTCGAACCTATGTCGAATGTATATACTTCGAAATCCGTGCCTATTGATGCCGAAAAATGTGAGAGAGATGGTTGTAGAGATAAGAATGACTCCCTGCGGGATGTCAAGCACTGTGGAAGTCTCGTTGTGACTGAGGTCGCAAGTTCTCTCGCAATTTGCATGCGCTGGAATGGGGGCTCCGAGGGTGGTATTAGACAGATGAGCAAGTCATTTCTATCTGCAAATCTCAGCTTCTATACATTAGACAGCAGAGGAGGACTCACCGCAATTTCGCTCTCACGCTGCCGCTTTCGATCAAAGCGGGAAAGATAGGTTTCAACTGCTTTCCCTGCCCTCTTGGTATCGCGCGGGAAAAGCGATACCAGTAGGGGATACCGATATGACCACATCTTAGCTAATCCAATGAGCTCCTCCGACCCGGTGGCCTTGTTGAGGAGATAGGGAAGATATTTGAGAGCGAGAACGAGGGCCCAGAAAGGCTCGAGCTCCTTGTGACATCCTATGTGTTCCTTCCGCCGCCACCTGAATTCACTCAGGGTGTAGGTTATCGCGCCTTTCGGCTTCCGCAACCTCCACAGCCATGGGCTGTGTTTGGATTTGCTTGCCCAATGGTGTATTCCAAGAAAATGTGTCAGTCGACGATTGAGAATATATGAAAAACAGCGCTCGGTAATAAAGTTGTGTGTTTGAGGGTTCACTGCGTGATGCTGTGAAGGTTGGGGGTTCGAAAAGAAATCAAACGCCAGGGTTTTACGGGGAGATATAAGAAGTGAGAGAGCGAATGAATGGAGGGTCTTCTGCTGAATATCGTCACAGATGAAACGGAAGATAAGCCCATGCAAAACCAGAAGACTCCGAGTTCTATCCAAGATCCAGTCTATGACATCGATAAGAGGAAGGAAACGAACATCACTAAAGTGCAAGACCACGAAGGCACCAATCGCACATGGTGGACATGAATTTAAGGAGGAAATAAGGGCTTCATCAATTTCAGAAAGATAGTGAGTGGAAATGTGAGCTGAGCGTTCGATGCCCTTCATAAAACAAAAAATTAAATCCGGCTCAAAACACTGTCAGTTCAAAGGATGCATACCAGCGATGGGATAAGCTTTGCGAAATTCATGAGAGACAGAGCAAGCATGAAAATGCAAAGCGGATTCTCGGACAAAGCTTGTCTCACTGGGAAATGGCGGATATGGGTCATAAGATCAAGGGTCAATTCTGCTTTAAAACAGTGGTATCGCAAAATATCGTATGGAAAAATCCAATACGTGCCTAATAGTAGGTTTAGTATGACACAGAATTTGGCAGCAAATAAACCGCTTACCAACATCAGGCTTCAGATACGTCTGCAGGATTCCTTGTGTGATCTTGGTATGAATTGACCGCTGATCAATATATAGCTCTTGAGACCGGGACTCGTCAAACAAAAAATCACCAAGGCTAGCATGTAGAATCTTCAAGGAGTAGTTCCTATATTCCACGAGGGATCCAAGATCGATTACACGGAGCTTGATTTCGCGGGGCGAGAGATCGAGAATGTCGGTCAAGTCAAATATGTACGCTTGATACCTAAGAGTTAGAGCGGTTGCAACAATCTGAACCGTTGTAGTGGTCTCCTCAACAGAGGAGAGAACATATCTATACAGCGAATCTAACTCGGCAAACGGGAGGTCTTTACCCTTGGGCCTGAGATCAAGAACAATTTCCAAGCGGTGGTCGGGCGCATGTCGAGGTGAAGAGATAAATTTGACGACAGTGGATGCGTAAATAAACTGCCCAGAAGACTTATTCACCAGGGTGTTA
>Ga0307517_10015354_pt1 | contig 10190 bp, 5 predicted proteins | sample 23_EM_MG_FD_194515 | JGI IMG/M metagenome (GOLD analysis project Ga0307517, IMG submission 194515) | Populus trichocarpa ectomycorrhiza microbial communities from riparian zone in the Pacific Northwest, United States - 23_EM | ecosystem: Host-associated > Plants > Roots > Unclassified | place...
ATGCACCAAAGAATGATTGCAAGTTTTTTTAATTGCTTTCAGTCAAACATTTGATTTCTATAGCTATCCACCGACAATTTGGTTAATTACACGTTATGAAATGTTCATTTCACAACTATTGATTGTTTTATTAACAATTTGTTTTATGAAAATTACACACACACTATTAACCTGCATTTCCCCGTGAACTGGATAAATTTTTTTAAATATAAAAAGATATTAAGATTGTGAAGAGATTTTTTTACTATGTTAATAAACTTAGTTTAATGAGTCAATCTTGAGAGCTTGTGACTTAATTTTTTGCTTAACTTAAATTTCCAACTAAATCAGGGGAGAATTAGCCTAAATTAAATTGATTCCTATTATTAATTGATCCAAATACAATCTTGATAATTGATAAAAACATGACTTAACTTTTAACAAAACTTCAAGATAACAATTTGTTTTTAAAACAATTATTGAGACAATAATAGATTGTATTGATTTTAATCCCCTGACGACATATGTCATGAACTATATTAAGTTTAATAAAAAAAATTAAATTATTATTTTTAATTATATAATAAAAATATGCTCACGAAATTAAGTACCAACCTAAAAATAAACATTTATTTGAGACAATAGAAAATAAATCATATAGTTTATTTCTCAACCAATCTAATATTGAAGGACAAAATTAAAGAAATAAAATTTTAAAAATCAAAGGACCAAAAACAACAAAAAAAATCATATTCGTCTAGTGGATAAACTAATCAAACTTGTGAACCAGGTTACCCGGGCTAGTATGTCGAACCTGTGAATCGAGTTATGGACTCTAGTAGAATTATATTTTATTTTCTTTTAAATTATTTTTTATTTAATTATACGATAAAAAATAGACAATCGTTGAATTAAACACTAACTCAATACTAAAATGTTGAAAGAAAAAAAATGTTAAACTCTCCAGACTTATGAATCAAGTAAATAAGCTAAACCTGTGAAAATATCCATGGATTTTATAAAGTTTAATAATATGGCTTTTCTCTGAAATTTTTTTTTTTTTACTGTATGAGGAAAATATTGATAGGAAAGAAAGTCATGTTCAATTAGAAAAAAAAAAACGGTTCACCAAATTCGTAAATTGAACATCAACTCAATACTAAAATGTTGAAAGAAAAAAAATGTTAAACTTTCCAAACCTGTGAAAATATCCATGAAGTTTATAAAGTTTAATAATATGGCTTTTCTCTAAAATTATTTTTTTACTGTATGAGGAAGAAATTGACAGGAATTAAAGTCATGTTCAATTAGAAAAAAAAAAACAGTTCACCAAATTCGTAAATTGAGGCAACTTGGGTTACTCTAACAAACTCGTAAACCACACTAACCCTATAGAAAAAGCAAAACAAAAAGAAGGTTGGCGTTATTATTATCGTGATCATTAGTACTATTACTATTATTATTACCATTATTATTATCATTGTTATTATTATTACAATTAATATTATTGTTACTGTTGTTGATATTATTATTATCCTTACTAACATTATTAATATACATTATCATAACTATTATCATTACTGCAATAAATATTATTACTATTTTTATAACTAACACCGCAACTATTATTATCACTATTACTATTACCATCAATAACATTAATAGTATTATTGTTGTTATTACTATTATCTTTGTCGCACCCGACAACGTGGTGACCTAAAAAAATATTCAAATCTCATAAAAAACATAATTTCTGACATCTTGTTCTTAGATAAAGAAAAGTCTTGTTTAAGAAGTCGTCACCTAGTAATATGATCATTAGAAACCCTAACTGGTCAACAGAGATTCTATGGTACGAGATTGGTTATGCAAAAAGAAAGAAATTATCACCTCTTAAACGTCTTACCTAAGATAAATTACATTGATGATTTTGTCTTAAATTACAAGAGTTTGTTGGTATATGTTATGATGATCTGCTTGTAATATTCCTAACTCTAATGTTAGTGAATGTTCAATTACGGATACTTTCATCTCTAGCGTTGGTAAGTACTATATAGCAAAAAGACATATAGTATTCTCGACTCTGATGCAAATAAATAAATCAATAAAAAACATTAAAATCAAAGCATATATTTTTTTTTATTTTTTGAGTTGGGTCTAACTTAGCATGTACGAGCTGGGCTGGGCTGGACCCGGCTGAGCAAAACACCTGGTCTGCTGGACAACTGTCTCGATCGTCCCTTCATTCTTCTGGGTTTCTTCATTCTCCATGGTCTCTTTTTTTGGTCTCTGTTCTCGTTTGGTTGGTTCCTCTGTTTTTCTTTCTGTCTTCGTCCTCTGTGTTTATTGGTCCATTGTGTATTGCTCCTTCCCCTTCGTGTCTATCTTCTTCTTTTTCTGAGTTCTTCTTCTCTGGTCTTCTTCTGTGTTGTTCGTCCTTCTGGGTTTATTTTCTTTTTGTTCTCTGCCCTGTTGTGTTCGTTCGTCCCCTGTGTTGTTCGTCCTTGTTTTCTGTATTTTTCTGTTCGTGGGTTTCTCCTTCTCCTCCTTTGCGTCTGTGTTCCTCTCACCCCCCGGTCCTATCTGTCTTGTGCTCCCTCCTTTTTGTGTGTGTTTTGTTCTCGGTGTTCCTCTGTTTGCTTCCCCCCCTTTTTTCGTGTTCTCTCCTCTGGTTTTTCACCAGTTTTTCCTTCGGTCTCTGTTTTTTGCTCCCCCTGTGTTTTTTAGTCTTTTCTCCCTGTATCCGTCCCTTTTATAAGGCAAGAGAGAGTAAATGAAGCCGTTATCAATCTAGAAACGGGATCGTGGGCAGAAGACGTGGTCCGGGTTTGGTGCCATTTCTTCTTGTAAATGAAGCTGCATTGTTAATCGATCTGGAAACGAGATCGTGGACAGGAGACGTGGTCTGATTTTGGTACCATTTCTTCTTGTTGAATCGGTCTCCTGAATAAGGTGATGAACAGTAGAAACGACATCGGGTTTTTTATTAAAATAGCTATCTTCAATTTACCCCCTGAACTTCTGACATTTAACAATTAGGTCATTAAATTCATTAATTAAACAATTCCAAGTTCAATTAAGTCCCCAAACTTTCAATTCTTTCAATTCTTGACCAAATTAACCCTTAAATTTATAATTCAATCCTTATTAGTCTTTAAATTTTCAATTTATGTTGTCTTAACCCAATTTTCAATTCAATCATTTTTTTTATTTCTTATTATATATATATATATTGAAAAATTCAAAAATTAGATTATAACAATATTTTTTTATTACTATTATTATTATTATATTATCATCACCATAATCACTAGTAACACAACCACCACAACTTATTTTGAAAGATAAAATTAAAAACCATAAGAATTTTAAAAAAGGAAAAGGAAACAAATAAGAAATCAAAAGATACATGACAAGAAGGTGCCAATTTAAGTAATTCGTGTATATATGTCGTATAAATATTTAAATTATATAAAAGCGTACAAGGAAGTATGTTTTATGAATACATATATATATGCACACTGATCCAGGTTTTATATACTGTTTAAAACATCACTAAATAATTTGGTCTTAATATGTGATAATACACTACAAAGATGAGAAAGAAATTAAAAAACATATAAACTAAATTGAATTATTAATCAATGGACCATCTTAAATATCAACTCATCAACTTGAATCTTGAGTATATATTAACATTGAATCTTAATTAAATAAGAGCATATGTGACGTAGGGTTTTAATTCAAGAATTTAATTACCATCTTAATTTATAAAAAGTTAAAGTGAATATATATATATGATGGTTAATTTAAAGGGAGGAATTTCGGTTGCCCTCACAATTACCCATTAAAATGTTCCCAAGAAAGCTTTGTGCCCACGCCTTCTTATTAATCTCCCCTCTATGGCTCTATAAGAACATGCTTGCAAACTTCTTGAGTCGCAAATTATCTCAAATCATATTATAGCTATGGCGATCTTCAGAAAGAAACTCACATCTGTTGACATTTTGAAAAATTTGGAGTTACCGAATGATACAAGAAGAGAAGCCTTGCCACCTTTCCAAGGCGCACGGGAAATCGTGATTCCAATCATGTTTGTGGAAGCTGAAATGACGAAAGTTGATGTTCACTGCTCCTGCAGATCAGGAAGGCTAGAATTTAGAAAAGGCTGGATTGAAATCGCTAGCCGTATGAATCTCAACGCTGGTGATGTCGTTACCTTGCACTGGGAAGCCCAAGGTGGGTACAAAATGAAAGTGAGAAGAAGTGCAAGTCGCGCCTAAAAAAAGAGAAGGAGCCCTTTGTTTTTTGTTTTCGTTTATTTTTGTATTTTCCAAGTTCTTTATATTTCGCTTCTTCTCTGTTTTTGCTCGTGCTCTGTCGACTACGTACGGATCATGTTTTTCTTCTCACAAAATAATCATTTCATTTTATAATTCTGCTAAACTTGAGCTGTGAGCAGACTTTTTATGTTTTCATGTCTTCCCCGCCAAATCTTGGCGTTTTCTAATGCAATATTATACTTCTCAAAAAAAAAAAAGAATTTTATATGCTCAGCTTATAATCTAGAATGAAAGTAGTTCGATGTCAATGAGCCTTGTAACTCACGATGTCTCAAATTCAATCATTTAGTTTCTATTTTTATTCTTATGAATGTTATTTTTCTTATCACATATCCACTAATTTTTTTTCTTTATATTCGCTGCCAACAAGATTTCAAATTTTTTTTATTTTTTTTCCCAAAAACATTATCAAAAAATAAAATCTTTATAGAATATTTTATCTATAAACTATAATTATTGATTCAGTATTTTTAATCATTAATATGCTAAAAAGTTAATATAAAATTATTCAAGCGATTACATTGCATTCAATAGATAAATTTCTTGGGTTAGGATTGTTTTTATCAGATTTTTAATATTTAAATGATTAAACTATGTTTGTATTAATTTTAATTAAATTAGTTTCATTATAAAATAAGCAAGTTTGAAGCTTTTTATTTAAGAAAATGTGTTTAAAATTGACACTGCACAATTCTTCCACACGATTTTTTTTATATGAAAATGATACAATTTTTATTAATGACAATTAGAGGGTATAGTTCTTTTCGTGTCCATTGAGGTTAGGTTCTTGAAAAGACGATACACGAATCCCAACGGCTAGATCTGCTCTAAAGGGACATGAAGGCAGTAGGGAAATCTTCGCTGTGAAGTAAGAAATCCCATCCATGCTATCGGTAACCAATGCACCAATCCCAACACTCAGTTCTCCTAATATCCATGAAAATCCAGCCATGGAAAGCAGCTTCAAGAGGAAATTAGCTACCATTCAAGAAATTGCATATATTTTCACAATCTCAATGCATAATAGTACTTTCAAGGTACTAGGTACTATGTGCACTGAGATACCTAAAAAAATCATCTCAAAATCTAAAATTAAATCAAAACAAAAAGTTTTCTTGAGCTTATATGTTTTTTTAGATATTTCAAGGTAAATTTTAACCATAAACCTAACCTAGGTATAAAAAGCATGTTTTTCTTTGAAACCCTATTTCTTCAATTTCCTTTCTTCCCACAGCCACCATCCTCTCCCTTCCCTCTTTGTCTCTTTAGTTTTGGCAACGAAGATAGCCGCAGAAGTAGCAAGTGCTGCCTCATATTCCTCCTGCATCAACGCCTGCAACCCAGGTCTCGTTTCCCTGTTACAGAAATCCCCTCTTTTTTTCATAACCTCCACCACTACCAATTTCCAACAAAAGCACATTCCTAACTGTAAAGCTTACAGCTTTAAACCTCCACCACCACCGATTTCCAACAAAAGCACATTCCTAACCGTAAAGCTTACAGCTTTAGCAATCTCCTCCAATTTAGTTATAATCTTAGACTGCCCCAAAAACAAATCTTGCTCCCTCTCCACCCTCCTCAAGCAACCCAGATAAATCAAACCAAGGCTCCAACAATATAATATCAAAAGAATTCAAACTTTCAGCTGGTTTTATTCATTTTTCTTTGATTATTCTTGCCGTTAAAACCACGTTATCCATTTTGTTTTTTGCAGGCTTATCTGTTCAGTTTTCTTAGTTTTCAATATCAAAAAAATAATTTTGATATAACCAAACCAATTCGATTTAAATTGGTTTTTGGTTCGGTACGGATCATATTCTCGAGAAATTACAACCCTAGATTTAGTTTGTTTCAAACCAAATCAAATTGGACCATAAACACCCCCAATAGATGCCTTCATAACAATACTTCAATACTAATATGTATTCCTACCTTAATAAGAAAGATATTAATTGTCATAATCTATTTTCGAGTTATTCTCTAATTTTATCCTTTTTCTCTTTAAAATAAAAAATAAATAATAATACCAAGAGGATTGGTGATTGTTGTAAAAGCTGGCCAAAGAAGATCCAAGTACATAAAGAAAAATCAAGCTGAAATTTTGAATAAATTCAAAGTATAATTATATCTCGTTGTACCAAAGACTGAAGAAATTATGTAGATTTCAAGTTAAATTAAATAATTATTGGACGAATCTGTATAAAAATTAAACTCAATGACATAATTAAATTTTTAATAAGCCAATTTGATTTAATAATTGATCAAATTAAAAATTTAATTATATTTAAAAATTAATTTAGATAAAATTAAATATGAAAATTTAATTATATTTTAAATAGATCAAATTAATTTTATTAATAAAAAATTAAATATGAGAGCATAATTTTATTATAATGTGCCCTCGTAACAGTACCTTATTAATGCTTTCGAATGAAATATCACAATTTTGTTTGTGCAATGTTTCATCATTCATAGTAAAATGTAAAATCACAAACTTCTTAAAAGTTTTTGATAAACTATTATATATAGACCATCAATACTAATACTTACATTATAATAAAATTCAATATTAATTCCAGAGAAATAGACCAATCAGACTAATCTCTTTCTTTTTTTAATTAATGCCTATCAAAACACTTCATAAAATCCTAAATAATTCATAATGAACTTCTTAAATCATCTAAATCAATATAGTACCTCACTACCTTTTTAATTTGATTGTCATCAAAACTGTAGAATGTTTTAAGAGAAGCAATTAGTGAAGACTAGAAATATTAAGATTTGAAAATAATAAAAATTCATTAAATTATTGAATTGGATCCTTAGTTTTTTTTTTATTATTGGACATCATTGGTTATTGTCTTAGTAATCTTTGACTCCACTATATAAAAGGATTCATTACATTTTTATTATTCCTTTTAACAAACTCTAGTCACATTGAAACAATTCTATATATATAAATAAAAGATTCGTAAAATCTTTATCACCAATATGACTTAATTCCTATTCAATTTATATATAAATTAATGAAAATATCTTAAAATAAAAAAAAAGTTTTTAAAGTATAGACTTAGTTAAACCTAGTAAAACATTGCATAAAGTCATCATTCGATCATACTGTAAAACCTCGTTTATATATGGTATACATACAATAGATTTTATTGAAAAGAAATTCTTTTAAATAAAAGATGTTCAAAATATTATAATTAATACCAATAGTATCACATTAGGAGAACATATTACAATCTTGTAACATTAAAATATAAAAATTAGTGTCTGACATTTAATAATTTATCATGTTCTATATTATTATATTGCAAATATTTATGAAATGCTACAAATCCCAACAAAACACGAGGAGGTATAGTTTTATTTATTATTATATTTGTACATCCATACAAACAAGTGACTGGGAGTTGACTCAACTTCTGGTCCAAAAACGAAGGATGGTTTGGACTAGATGTCAACACTTTGACCGATATCTCATCTGGCAAAGAGAGCCACGTGGCTTGCTTTTCAAACAACGACATGCTAATTAATTATATTTTCGGCCGTTCTCAAAAAATTAAATAAAATTCATCTCTGTCGAAAGCGAATTCCATTACCTAACAACCCAGATAGCTTTTGCAAGTCGAGCAATATTTATATATATAATTTTAGAAAATAATGGTTAAGATTATATTAAAATAATATTTTTTTATTTTTTTAAATTTATTTTTTACATTATCATATTAAATAAGAAAAACATTAATTTTTTTTATTAAAAAACAAGTTAAATCGCAGCCTCCGAACAGTCACGTAATCTCAAAACTATGCTGGCCGGCTCGCTTCACAAAAGTCATGATCAGTACAACCCATGTGGAATTGATATATATATATAAAAGATGTGGTAAGGGACAAGCCATACTTTTAACACTAAATTTCAAGGTTACAAACTCTGTTTTTCATGAGTAGAGAGTACAAACCACAATTAAATAAAATAACAAAGTAATAATCGCAAACTAACACATTACCTCAACATGGAAACTGAACAGATCTTTAAGGGCTTAGCTGATTAATTAGGGCTTATAATTAAAGTTGACTCAGAGTTGACATGATCACTCAACATTAACCCAATAATTGAATATTCTTCTCTCAGCCCTGATGCTGTATTGCACGCCATTACCTTCAACTTGTTGCCTAGAGAAAATAATCCTATCCCCCACCCTGAGACCTTTTTCGTTCACAAATTGAGTCCACTGACCGGTGAATACTGGTCTTGGGTTTGGATTATTTTCCCGGCGAATCGACAGCCTGAAGATCCACTGTCTCTCAATAGTGTCTGTTGCCTCAATGTCAATTGCATGCTCTCCCATGGGAAACTCGAAATCTCCCAAATTGGCCGCAGGAATTGTCAGCCTATGTGTTGTATCAGTCGGAGAAAGCTGTTTAGTAAAAAGGTGCTCCATTTCTAGTTGGTTTTCGGGAGAGATTAAGCTAGCTTTTGCCCAAGTTTTGAGAAATCTAACTGAGACAAGAACCTGGGACATGCTAGATTGAGCTTATAAAGATGAGCTCACTTGCTGTCCAACAAATTCTCTTCCGATTTCGCACCAACGGGGCTCTTGCAATAAAAAGGTGCAACCTTTTTTGTTCGTCATAACAAGACAAACACGTCCCTTTCTTATCCCCACGACATTCTTCCCCATGCTGCGATGATCTCGAACGAAAATATTAGATCAATTTATGGATACGTAGAGTTTTCATCGTGTTTAAAAACAATATAGATTAAATTTATTGGCATGTGTCGGCCATTATTCAAAACCCTAACCTTAAAATTTCTCAGCTATTGTCGTTTGTAGCATCCCTTCGCCTTTTTCTTTTTCTAGTTCTCTTTCCATAGGTAGACATCTATTCCCCTTCTTTATAAATTCAGCTGTATAATCCCTACGGCACCCATGACTAAATTTTAGAAGATACAGTACCCCTGGTTTAAATGTTATGGAGAAAACCGCCTCCTCTGTTTTTTTTTACTTGAAACTAATTCCCTTCTATAAACGATTTTAAATATACATTTGGAAGAATATAATAAATTTTTAGATTTTGATTCTAAGATTTGAACCTAAAAAAAAATATCATACCTTCTTAACCATCAAATAAATTTCTTCGAATTAAACCAACTCACATTCATATATAAACTACATAATATATTTACTTGTCTATAGTCCCTTAAATTCTCATAACAGCAGGACCGCAATGCTTTTAATGAACATCAAGGTTTGTGATTGTTCAATGTTTCATAGTTTATAATATTTTATAAAATCAGGAACTATATTACTCACCGTCACCAGATTTTACAGTTTTACCGATAAAAATTTTCATCAGTATTTACACTCACAATCTGTAGCTAAATATTTTACTGACGAGCTCACAGACAAAAATAGTTCATCGATAAAACTCTTGTCGGTAATTTATGTTCTATCGGTGAGTCTGTCGGTAATAAATTTACCAATGAATTTACAGACAGATAAAGCACGCCAAAAAAATTTTACCCGTTTTATTCCATTGGTATTTCCCTCGTGATGTTTATCATATAACCGATGAAATACCGTATGCAATTTTGTTGCTATTTAATTTGTCTGTCGGTATAGTCATCGATCAATATAACATATCACTGACGGAATATCATATGTAATTTTGTTGGAGAGTTAACAATAGCAGTGACATCTGTAATTCCATCGGTAAACTTCTCAGTAATAAAATAAATTACTTTTAAAAAAATATATTGAACAAAAGTAGAAAATAATTAAAAAAAAAATCAAATATATAAAATGAAATTAAAATAATATAAAAAATAAATATTTATTATAAATTTAAACATTTGTACTT
>Ga0307517_10015355_pt1 | contig 10189 bp, 8 predicted proteins | sample 23_EM_MG_FD_194515 | JGI IMG/M metagenome (GOLD analysis project Ga0307517, IMG submission 194515) | Populus trichocarpa ectomycorrhiza microbial communities from riparian zone in the Pacific Northwest, United States - 23_EM | ecosystem: Host-associated > Plants > Roots > Unclassified | place...
GCATTACCCATACAGGCTCCTCAACTCTGCATTCAGGCTCCTCTTTTTTTAATCTCAGGAACATTCTTTGTGTTCCTGACATTAAAAAAAATCTTATCTCTATTTATCAGTTTTGTATAACTAATAATGTCTCTATTGAATTCTTCCCTTGGTGTTTTCTTGTGAAGGATCTGCTAACGGGAGTGGTTCGCGCTTAGGGTGAGAGCAAAGGTGGCGTTTATGAATGGTCGAGGTTCAATCCAACATCCTATTCTCCAACTACTTTTTCTATTTCCAAAATTGCACCAATAAATTGGCATTTTCGATCAGGTCACCCATCGTTACCTATTCTCAATGTTATCCTTTCCAAAAATGAGCTAAACACTTATTCAATGACAAAACAGTTTTCTTGCAATGCATGTCAATGTAACAAAAGTCACAAACTTCCATTCTCAGTTTCCACTTTAGAGTCTCATGCTCCTTTAGAAGTAATTTTCTTTGATGTATGGACTGCTCATATGTACTCCATTGATGGCTTTAAATATTATATTGTTTTGTAGATCATTTTACACGTTATACATGGTTCTATCCTTTGCAACGCAAATCTGATGTCAAGCCTACTTTCATATGCTTTAAAGCCATTGTTGAAAATTATTTCAAGCATAAAATCATCACCTTCTATTCCGATAATGGAGGTGAATTTACAGCTCTCAAAGATTTTTTTCAAATACATGGCATTTCTCATCATACTTCCCCACCACACACACCTGAACATAATGGCATCTCTGAACTCAAACATCGACACATAGTGGAAACTAGTATTTCACTTCTCACTCATGCCTCATTACCTCAAAAATTTTGATCATTTGCGTTTTCCACTACCATTTATTTAATTAATCGGATGCCTTCACGGTCATTACAATATTTTTCTCCATTTGAACTTATCTTTAAAAAAATCTCCTAACTATGCTAAACTGCGCATTTTCGGGTGCTTGTGTTATCCATGGCTACGTCCATATTCGGCTCATAAACTAGATGTCCGGTCCAAACCGTGCATATTTTTTGGTTACTCCTTATCTCAAAGTGCTTACATCTATTTTGATCCCCTATCTTCCAAATTGTTTTTCTTCCCATCGTGTTTAGTTTGATGAGTCCACTTTTCCATATCCTAATTTACTACAATCACAGGCTGAATCAAATTCTTCCTCTCTACCAACATGGATACCTCCTATTCTTTCTATCGTGACACCTATCCTTATGCCTCCCGCATTCACGCCACCTGCAATTCCACCTTCTGCAGCTCCATTACAACAGCCAACAGCAACCCTCCTACCATGCAACCCACACAACCTTCCTCTGTACTGCCCGTCTCACCATCCCCTCTAAACACTCACCCACCCCCTGCTCCACCTGTTGCACCTTCTCATTCCATGACCACCAGATCAAAGAACAATATTCACAAACCTATCCGCAAACTCACCTTTCATACTCATCTTCCCTCAACTGATATTTGGGAGCCCACATCTGTTACCAATGCTTTAAAGGAACCCATATGGCATCATGCCATGCAGGATGAGTTTAATGCTCTCATCCAAAATGAAACTTGGGATTTGGTTTCTTCTCAATGTGCCTCTAACTTAGTCGGTTGTAAATGGATTTTCAGGGTGAAGCGCAATTCTAATGGCAGTGTTTCTCGTTATAAAGCACGCTTGGTGGCAAAAGACTTTCACCAGCGACCAGGGCTTGACTTTACCGAGACCTTTAGTCCGGTTGTCAAGCCAGCCACAGTTCGTCTTGTTCTGTCCATTGCAGTCAGTAATGGGTGGAGGCTGCGACAATTGGATGTCAACAATGCTTTTCTACAGGGACATCTGCAGGAAGACGTCTACATGGTTCAGCCGCCTGCCTTTGTAGACAAAGAATGACCACATTTCGTCTGCAAGTTGTGTAAAGCCATTTATGGGCTAAAGCAGGCACCACGAGCATGGTACCATGAACTTCGCTCCTTTCTGATTGATAACAACTTCACAAATTCAGTAAATGATACGTCTTTGTTCATTCTTAAACATCATGGACATCTTCTATATTTATTGGTATATATGGATGACATTATCATCACCGGTGATGATGAGCATGCAGTTGACCTCCTTGTTCAAAACTTAGCCAAGCGGTTCTCACTAAAGGATCTAGGGTCTCTGATTTACTTCCTTGGTATGGAAATTCAATCACATCCTCACAGGTTGGTACTTTCTCAGCACAAATATATTCAGGATCTCCTGCATTGTACCAACATGAGCAACTCACGGCCTATGGCTACTCCATTGCCACCAGGTCCTCCTCCCACTCTTGCAATGGGTGAGTTACTCCCTAATCCATCTGCATATCATGCCACTGTTGGAAGTCTTCAATATATGTCACTTACCCGACCAGATTTATCTTTCGCTGTGAACAAATTGTCCTAGTTCATGCACAAGTCGACTGAAGAACATTGGAAACTTGTCAAACGCATATTGCGTTATCTCTCAGGCACCAGTAATGTAGGTCTTCTTATGCATCATCAATCACCTGCACACTTGCATGCTTTTTTAGATGCAGATTGGGGGGGAAACAAGGATGACTTCTCATCCACTGGTGCCTACATTTTATACCTAGGTCGGAATCCTGTCTTATGGTCATCCAAGAAACAACAAACCATTGCTCGATCATCAACGGAGGCTGAATATCGTTATGTAGCTGACACAACCTCAGAAATCAGCTGGGTATGTTCGTTATTGAATGAACTTCAATATTCGGTTAATCAAGTTCCTGTTATTTATTGTGATAATATTGGTGCAACACAACTAAGTTCAAATCCAGTTTTTCATTCAAGGATGAAACATGTCTCCATTGATTTCCATTTTATCCACGAAAGAGTTCAGTCTGGAGCTCCTCGGGTTTGTCATGTCTCCTTTGATGACCAACTCGCTGATGCATTGACAAAATCACTTCCCCGTTATCGGTTTGAACTACTCAAGGACAAGATTGGACTTCCTCAAGGCCGTCCATCTTGAGGAGGGATGTCAGCCAGCAACATTCACAGTGCTGGTCTTCAGGAATATTGATGTTGTATAGTTAGGATTATGTGCTGGTCTTCAGGAATACTTATGTTGTTAGGACTCTACAGTTTGAATTTGAATTAATCCTCTGTCATCAGGTTGTTAGGAGAGCTTATCATGCGTTCTTGTTGCACTCTCCATGGCTGTATATAAATCATCATTGAATTAATAAAGATTAAGATTCCAAGGCATTCCAGCGTCTTATAATACCAGCATAAAAAAATGGCAGATTTCCGTGAAAAGTGAGTTTGAACTCAGTGCTTTGGGCATTGATATGGCTGCATCCTTTGCAGGCTGCAGAAAAAACTAACAATATTTTGAATTCCTGTAATTATCTACTATTACAGTTAAAAAGAAGATAGGCTTTCGGGGTGCATGTTACCATGAGATCTTTCAAGCTCTTGAAAGTTGTAAGATGCTTCATCCAGTGAACTCCACATCGGAAAACTTGTTTTATGGGAATGAAATATGAAGCTGCCTGTTAGGGAAAGACAACAAATCTATGAGAACAAGAGAATGCATCCATCGGATTTTTATTATTATTATTATTTTTGCGTGTGTGATCTTTTTCAGTTTCTTTGGAATGAACATAGTTTATACGAAATATTCTAGCATAGAGGTCCTGAACGCAAATGAAAAGGAATTCTGCAAGGGCAATGATATCTAAGCATAGATAATACTACCGGAAGTTATCTTCCATGTTAGGTGAATAAAGGCTTCGTCCACAAAATCGGCACTGGCAGTTTTTCTCATGTCTTTGGTTTCGGATAAAAGGGTGATGTAACAGTTGTGCAGCTGTGGTTCGTACAGATGGATCCCTTTGCAGGCATAGTTTTACAAAACTCTGTGCATTTTCTCATCGGTAACTGGGGATTTTGGGATAATCTTTGTTGTTTGAAATCTTACATATTGCAGTTACCTAATGAAGAACGAGAATATAATAAGATTGGGTCCTAAACTCTTGGCTCAAGGGTAGGGTGAAGTGATGCAGGCAGAAGTTAAATACGGTAATAAGTAAAAAAAAAACATAAAAATTTTAATCAGATAAAAGGGTTATAGATGTGAACCTAAGTTTGCGGTTTTTTATTTTTTTTAGAATAACAATCTTCTAGTCCCCTCTCTATAGAAGGTTTACATAACCTTAAATAGGTTAGAAACTCTACCTCAACTAGGAAAAAAAATAAAAATCTAAAATTACAAAGAAAAGAAGCATGAAATCCAAAATTAACAAGGAAAAAAAAACTATCAAAATCAAGGCCCCGAGATGAGAATTTTAAAATCTAAAGATTCAACAGTTGGAATAACGATTCCATAACTACTCTAAGAAAAGCAGCTTCTAGAAACTTATGTAAAAAATTTAGCGCGATCCAACGGTTGAATCAAAAGTTATGGTCATTTTGAGTTGTTATTTCTGATTTGGCACAACCAAACCTCTTAAGCCTAAATCTGTCTTACTAGTCCATAAATACATTTAATAGACCCTTCATGTAATATGTCTAGAACAGATCTTCATCTAGTTGTGACAAACAAAACCTTAAATAGGTCAGAAACCCTATCTTAACTAGGAAACAAGATAAAAATTCAAAATTACAAAGGAAAGAAGTATGAAATCCAAAATTAACAAGAAAAATAAAAAAACTACCAAAATCAAGGCCCCGAAATGAGATTTTTAAAATCTAAAGATCTGATAGTCGAAATAACGATTCCATAACTACTCTAAGAAAAACAGCCTCCAGAAACTCATGTAAAAATTTGAGTACGATCCAACGGTCGGATCAAAAGTTATGGTCATTGGCACAACCACACCTCTTAAGCCTAAATCTGTCCTCCTAGTCCATAAATACATTTGATAGGCCCTTCACGTAATCTGTCTAGAACAGATCATCATCTAGTTGTGGCTGATAGAACTTTAAATAGGTCAGAAACTCTACCTAAACTAGGAAACAAAATAAAAATCCAAAATTACAAAGGAAAGAAGTATGAAATCCGAAATTAACAAGGAAAATCACAAAAACTGCCAAAATCAGGGCCTTGAGATGAGATTTTTAAAATTTAAAGATATGACAATTGAAATAACGATTCCATAAATACTCCAAGGAAAAAAACCTCCAGAAACTCATGTAAAAATTTGAACACGATCCAACTGTTGGATCAAAAGTTATGGTTATTTTGAGCCATTATTCTGATTTAGCACAACTAACATAAATTTGTTCTATTAATTCATAAATACATTTGATAAGTTCTCTATATAATCTATTTGGAATAGATTCTTATCTAATTGTGTCAGACTCACAGTAACTACTCCGTCACTTGTTATAAGAAACACTAGTCACTTGTTATCATAAACACAACCCCATCAAGAAGTACTGGACTTGTATACAGTATCATACCCCCTCGTACCGGGTCCATGGAGGTTTAGAAGTTGCTATCTCAAGAACTGTGCAGCCTAAGCTCGAGGTAATGGAACCTTCTGCTCTCATGTTAACAATCTCTGTAGGAGGCTGTGTTGCATCTGCACCACTTATAGTATCACTAGCTCGCTACAACTTTTGTTGCTGACAGCCTAACACCCTTTATATTCTTGCAATAGAGTAGTCAAACATCACCAAGCTTTTCTTTCTTCATAAATCAAAATCGGAGCTTTACTCCGGGAAATAATTCATGTCGCAAAATTGACACATCAAAAAGAGGAGCGCGTTTCTTTTAATTATTTGAGACAACCTTTTGAGTTTTCATTGTGATACAAATTTGTTTTTTAGAAGAAAATTAATAAATATATGGATAGGCAAGACTCAATCCAGATAATTCATAATTTTAAATTTTAACATAAACATGATACTTATCAAAATAAGTTTTTTCTTATTTTATGAATACACTTTAAAAGAGAAATTTGTTTTTGAAAATCTTCAATTATCTTACAACTAGATCATTTATTATGCTATGTTGTTGGTTAGATCAATTTTAAAAAAAAATATTTAAATGTTGCTGGCGTGTTTTCAAAAAGAAAAAAATTAAATTATATACGAATTAACCCAATATAACCTAGTTGAGTAGGCAAATTCAAAAACAACTTGAACAACCATAAAAAAAAAAAAAAAAAACATAGTTTGACTAAAAAACTTCAAGATGATAACATATTAGATCGATTTAAATCAATTCCAATCAACATGTAAAATTTATAATTCAGTTTATGAGATTGTGATAATCACGTAAAAAAAATCAAAAAACATAGTTTGATTAAAAAACTTCAAAGTAATAACATATTGGATCGATTTAGATCAATCCAAATCAACATGTAAAATTTATAATTCAGTTCATGAGATTGTGATAATCACATAAAAAATTAAAAAAAAATATTAAACTCAATTCTCAGTCAATTCAATATTTTCACTGCCTCTCAAAATTAAATAAAATCTCAACCGATTAACGTGTCTTTTTAAGCTGATAATTTTGACATTAACACAAACTTCCAATGAAATTGAAAAGAGATGCCAACTATATATATGAATACATATAAACTCAAATATGAAAGATCCAATTGTCTTTTTGAAAATCAAAGAGCTCAGCGATTGAATCCTTGAACTACAGACCTCTAAAAACGTATTAAGAAGATTAATCCTTGATGTTAATGTTTAGTCCCATCTCTCAAGGTAGCAGAAGCATTATCTCGCTTTGTGGTTTGGTAATTTTAGGTCGAAAATGGTTTTGGGTTTTTAATAATAAGGAATAGTCATGTCATTTTTAGAACTTGTTTATATAAACAATGATCCTGAGCTTGTATAGGCAGGCAATGAGGATTCTCTATAATGTTTCTCGTAGATATTGGATCTTTTAGATTTTTCCCTTGTGAGTACGCTTGATAAAAATGTCATCCACATGAACACCAAACCTCTTACCACCTCACGATTTTGTCAGTTTATCTATCCTCGCTGAAAAGTTAGAGATCAGAAATTAAAGGGAAATGAAAGAGTTAAAAATTGAAAATAAAATAAAGATCTTGTAAGAACTCTTGCCCGAGAGACCAAAGCCACTACTTCTTTTTCATGATCCTCTCGTAACTCCATAACTTGAAATATATCATCACCCCAGAGTGAGAGAAGGAAGGAATGGCTATGAAGAATTGTTTCCAAGTTAGTTCAGTGAGTACTACCACCAGAGCTGGTGTTTGCCATCCATTTGCTCCTGTGGAAAAGCTTCAATTGCCAACCTGTAAAGGACCCAACACATCCAATTTATCGTTGTCTTCACCTTCTTCATCCTTTCCTCGCTCACTGAGAAGCAGATGCCAAAAATCCCGCGTTGTCTGCAAAGCTCGTGAAGCTGTAGATGCAGGTTTGCCAAATTCTATCTTAATATCTTTTTATGCATCTCTTGTTTGCTAGAACATCATGGAGAGAACTATACTTGGAGCGATATTTGCTAATCCTTTTTTAGCAACTGTGTCGCCTGCTTATTGAAGGAAGTGAACAAAAATTGAGTTAAAATTAGATTGTCCTTGGCCGTGAATCTCCTTATGCAATTGCTAGTGACAGTGTTTCATGGAAGGGTATAATCTTCAATAAATCCAACAGAATTCTCTCTATTTTTTCACGAGGATGAATATTCTTGAAATTTGATCCATGCAAATGTTTGAAATGTGCAGTTCAAGTAGCGACAGATGCAAGCTGGGATACTGTGATTGGAAGCGACACCCCTGTTCTTGTGGAGTTTTGGGCACCATGGTGCGGACCTTGTAAGATGATAGCACCGGTAGTCGAGGAGTTGGCAAAAGAATATGCAGGAAAGATAGCTTGTTACAAAGTCAACACTGATGACTGCCCTAATATTGCCACAAAGTATGGAATAAGAAGCATTCCGACAGTGCTGTTTTTCAAGAAAGGAGAGAAGAAAGAAAGTGTTATTGGAGCAGTGCCCAAGACCACCTTGTCTAATTCCATAGACAAGTATATAGATGCTTGAAAACAACAAACTATGTGGAGCTATGATGGAGCTACTAGTGCATAGCAATTCAAACTTTCTTGCATGGCGTAAATGTAACTATGAACTCAGTTCTTGTTCAAATTGATAATGCAATGTGCATCACTCTTTCTTCACCTTATGAATTCTCTTCCCTTCATCTGTAACTGTACAGAAACCCATTTAAGCGTATCATGCAGCGCATTGAAAGGTCCATTATTTAATTTGCAAATCATCTGGATTGCACTATGTTCTTCATTTTGATTTGCCACAGCTCCTGATCGTGCTTTTAAGTGAAATGTCACCGTTATCGTAATTCGATTAATCAATGCTAGGCAAGATACTAGAAAAAAGAGTTGCCAGTTGGCAAGATCTGATGACAGACAAGACCGAACACTTGACTAGCTTCCCTGCCTCGCCGCTTGTTTTCAGCCAAGCGGTTTTAAGGCATCACTAGCAAGCCCCCATTATTTGCAACTCCTCGTGCTTCGCCATTCTAGAGATTTTACAACCCGGGAAAACAAAATTCGTTGGCTCAAAATTGAGCTGGTGAAAACTCTTTGTAGCTATAATTAATCCATCACTACTTGACATTATTTCATGAATTATGACTGGAAAATGAGCAGGATACACATGGAAAGAGCTCAACCAAAAAGCTATTCCTTCCCTGAATCCTCATTCCACGACTGTTAGAAATGAGGCTGTATAGAATCATAATTAGGAAAACAATTAAAGTTAATGAGGCAACTCGAAGAGGATTTAATATTTCATTGATAAAACACTATGCTATATGTTTTACTTTTCCTCGAAAATTTAGTACAAAGTGGGAAGCAAGCCCTCAAGCCATTCCTTCGTGTAATGCCATCTTTTATGAAATTCTGCCCACACTCGTGCTGCACAAGCAGCTGTTGAGACATCAGTATAATTAACAGAACCTTCAAGGGGATGGTTTCCAATCAAACTGAAGATTACTAAACCCATTAACTGCTCCTAGCCCACTAGGCAGCTGGTTCCCCAAATCATGTTGATGATTCATGCTCTGGTCTCGTACCATCGATGGCATACCCATCCGACCATTCATTATAGAGTTATTACCCATTGCAGCTCTGATTCCATTGACCACTGTAGACTGCACAAGTCCACCCATGGTGCCATATCCAGCACCCCCTATTCCAGAACTATTGACTGTCCCATTTCCCACCAGGCCATTTCCTCCATTGAGAACCGTATTGTTGCCTGTTGACAAAATCCCATTAACATTTTTCACGTCATTCACCAAAGAACCAACCCCAACCATTCCACCATTTCCATTAAGTTGGTTGGACAACATGATGTCATGTAAGATTTTCTGGACAGAGCTTTGAGAATCACCATGGTCAGCCTCACCAGAAAGAGCTGGCTGTTGCAAGGGAATGTTTGCTGGTGAATTTGTGGAACTAATATGATTGGAAGTTGTCAAGGCACTATGAGATGTTTGTGGAGGATTATTTGATGATGAGGGTGTTGGTGACTGGAAAGGAGAAGGATTAGGTTGTGCCTGTGGAATCGTACCAGAGGAACCAGGAGATGGAATCTGAACAGAGTTTCCTCCATAGGGACTGCTTGCATTATTCATAGAATTTTGGTGTCTTGAATTCATTGAATTTTGGTGGAGAAGCCCCACAATAGTGCTGGCAGACGTGGTTGTAGATGCTGTGGTGAGTGAGTTATTTACACTAGCCATACCATTGCTAGCAGTGATTTGCATTGGGACTTGGGCTGAACTTCGATCACTATTTGAGTTCTTGGGTATTGTTTGCAGTTGCTGCTGTTGCTGCTGCTGTCCCTCAGGCTGTGGAGCTTGACTATGGAACCCAGATGAAGAACCTGTCCTCCGAGGGAACTTGGCCAAACTCTCTGAAACAAAATAAGTAAATAAATAATTCAGTGCCCAACATGACAACATAGGACAAGTATGGTATGATGGTGATAAGTATGATTATCATAGCAACAGCACCATTGGCATGAATTTTTGCAGGAAACATTCACGGGAACACCTTCAAAAAATCACCAACATAAAAGTAAAAATAATAAAATAATAGCCCAAGTAAGAACTCGTCAAACATACCCATTGGTCCAGTTCCTGTTTCTCGGCTATAATCAATCAAGTCTTTCATACT
>Ga0307517_10015356_pt1 | contig 10189 bp, 3 predicted proteins | sample 23_EM_MG_FD_194515 | JGI IMG/M metagenome (GOLD analysis project Ga0307517, IMG submission 194515) | Populus trichocarpa ectomycorrhiza microbial communities from riparian zone in the Pacific Northwest, United States - 23_EM | ecosystem: Host-associated > Plants > Roots > Unclassified | place...
TTGGACTTTTGTGTAAGAAGATATGGTTGTTTTAAATTTGGTCTGTTTATGTTAGAAAGGTCAAAAAACGTGTGCTAGTTAATTTGTCTAGGTTAGTTTGTCAAAGTCTGTTTTTTGGGCTTGACTTTTGCCATGTTGAATTTTTCCTAACTTTGGAGGGATGTTCTAAATATAAATATAGTATCAGAATATATAATAAAGGACTTTTTGGCCAAGATTTGAAACTTAATTCACAGAATTAAGAGTTGTTCTTCCAAATTGATTTTGTGAAGAACCTTACCTGACTTATCACTCTTCAATCACAAAGAGTGTGGCGTTGAAATCCTAGATTGATCTTTGTGACATCCAGATCGACTTATCAAAGTATCATTCTAGTCTATCCTCCATCTTATTTACCTTGAAATCACTATAATCCAGCCTAAACACCTAAAAAAAGACAACACAACCAGACCCATCCTTCATCCATTTTCGTCAAATTCATTGTTGCCGATTTTCGAATCATTCACGGCACATCATCAAGCCTAGGAATAGGATGTCAATACTTTATCGTTATGTTATTGACGGCACGACAATCAACACACATCCTCCATTTTCCATCCTTTTTAGGCACCAGTAGCACTGGCACAGCACAAGGACTCATGCTCTCACGAATGTACCCCTTCATCATCAACTCATCTACTTGCCTTTGAAGCTCCTTTGTCTCCTCGGGGTTGCTTCTATAGGCTGGACGGTTAGGAATCGAAGCTCCGGGCATAAGGTCAATTTGATGTTCAATCCCCCTTAATGGTGGTAATCCATTAGGGATGTCTTCAGGGAATACATCATCAAACTCCTGCATCAAAGAAACAGCCACACTAGGAATAGCACAATCAAGATCATTAGTGTTAAAATAAGCCTCCTTATACACAAGTAAGATCATTGGCTTATTAGTGAAAAATGCAGATCTGATTTGAGATCCTTTTGCATAAAAATTAGGTTGTTTCTTTAATTTTTCCACACTACTATCATCACACGAGCTTACTTTCTTCACTCCTCGGTTTTTACCTCCACTCTCAACTGGTTTAATTAATGATTTAGGTTTAGCCGAATCTGATGGTTTTCTCTCACCATTGTCCTCACGTGAATTTTCACTCTTCCCATCCTCACACTCTTTTTTTTTAATTTTATTTGATCATCATACACTTGTTTTGGAGAAAGAGGTACAAGAGTGATGGTTTTACCATCCTTTACAATAGTAAACCTATTTCTAAACCCATCATTAACCGCTTTCCAATCAAACTGCCATCGACGCCCCAAAAGTGACTAGCATGCATTGGGACTACATCACATAAAATCTCATCAGAATACTTCACCACATTCATTCAACCATTGCAATCTATAAGGCCTAGAATGCTTAATACAACTCAGATTCAATTTCTTCACAAGGGTATCACTAGCAATATTAGCACAACTACCTCATCTGGTGTAATATATTTCATCTAGTGTGAAATATATTTTCCTGTTGCTGATCTACATCATCTTCTTTGATTTGCATGTTCAGCGCACGCCTTATAACCAAGGCCTTCCCCTCAATAGGATATGCAATCTCCTCATCACTACAATCCACCAAAGGTGGCATCTCTTCACTTTCAGATTCAACCTCCCCATTGTCTCTTGTAAGCATCACTCTTCGGTTTGGACACTGAGATGCAATGTGCCCCTTCCCTAAACACTTAAAGCATTTAATATCTCTATCACGAGTATGTTGAAATTCAGATTTACCTATTGCGTATTTTAGAGAGAAGTTAAGTGAAGCGACCTTGAATGATACAATCCAGGCAAGGTCAAATTCGGATTTTGACGTAAAAAGTGCATCTATCCAGTTTTATGGCAACAATCATAATTCTCAATCCGATCGTTGGATCGGGCTACAATTTTACGTGGAATCTCCTGACATGTTTTCCTACCTTGGGTTCAAATTTCAGATCAATCGGATTTCAGGAAGGCATCTCAATACGGGTCAACAGAGGATGTACGAATTTTGTTATTTACTTCCTTTTTGACTTGTAGACTTCCTATTTGGCTAGGATTCTTTTCCTAAAATGATGTGGCAGCTTATTTTGGAAATCTACTAATTCTAAAAAGATCTTTAATGGGCTGCAACATAGTTTCCAAGTGTGGCAAGGTTTCATAATATTTCAGAATTCTTTTCTTATAAGGATTCCTTATTCATCCTAGCTACAAAAAGGAAAGAAAACTTCAAAATAAATTCTACCTTCAGATCAGATTTCCTAGTCTATTTGGGACTTCTAAAGGGCAACAAATCTGATCCTATTATATTTAGGATATTAAATTCGGATTTATTATTGTTATATTTATTTTCTTCTTAGTTTAGGATTTATTTATATTATTTGGGTTTAATTATAAGTGGGCATCATATAAGTCCACATAAAGGGTCCATTAGGGTTTATTTTAGTTTGGAGTAACTATATAAATAAGGGCATAACCAGACATGTAAGGTCAGACAATTCAAATTAATAAAACTTCTTGTTTGCCGCACTTTATGTGTGTGTGTGTGTGTGTTGGTGAGATAATCTCCCTTCCACGGTTCTCTAAAGAACTGAAAAAATGACTTATCGAATAACAATTATCTTCGTGGTGTCATCCTTATACTTCTCGTTCATGAATCAATATTCGTTGGGTAGGGGTTTTCGTTTCCAATAGTGTTGGTGTCTTGGTACAAGTTATCTTTGTGTTCAAACCTGATTTACTTGCCTTGGTACAAGATCTTTAATGAGCTGCAATATAATCTCCAAGTGAGGTAAGGATTCATTAATGTTTCAGAATCCTTTTCTTATAAGAATTCATTATTCATCCTAGCTATAAAATAAAAGAAGGGTTGGTGGTATTTGATGACAGATTTGTTATTTTTATATTTTCTTTCATGTTTGGACTTAATTAATACTTTGTTTTCAGCTAGGATCCAAGGCATGTTTGGATTAAGTTATGAGCTTTTCAGTTTAGGGTTTTGGGTCAGTTTTGAGTGGATCTCATATAATTCCACATAAGGGGTCCATTAGGGTTAATTTTCCAAGAACTATTTAAACTCATGTAACCAAAATTTCGGCAGCTTTAGATGATTATTACTTCTAAATTTTTCAGTTTTAACGTGTGAGAGTGATTCTTGCAATCTTCAGTTCTTGAACGAATTGAATGTGACTTATCGAAGATATTAACTTGCTTCGTGGCATCATTCTACTTATGCCAATATTGTTGGTGCCTTGGGATAGGTTTTCATTGTGTCACACTCCTATCAGACCTATTTTGGCTTTCCGGAATCATATCTCAATCTTGATTGTGAGTTGCGTGATCACGAGGTTCGCATCAGGTAAGTTTTTTTTTATGAATGGTTACTTGTTCAAAGAAGTTCTTTGCGTGAATTGCTTTTTCATGAAGCTCATGGGGGTGGTTTAATGGGTCACTTTGGGTTTCAAAAATCTTGGATGTATTGCATGAGCATTTTATTGGCCAAAGATGAAAAGGGATGTGCCATGAATCTATGAACATCGCATTGCTTGTAGAAAGGCAAAATCTAGAGTACACTCGCATGGACTGTACTCTAGATTTATTTTAGGTTTACCTAGGTCAAAGAAAGGTAGATTTATTGCATGCCATAAAATAGATTATGCATCTCATATCGCAGACTTGTTCTTTGGGGACTTAGCTACTTTTGGAAGACTTTATGGGGAAAATTAGGAACTAAACTCTTATTTTTGACAACTTGTCATCCTAAACAAATGGACAAACTGAGGTAGTGAATAGAACTGTATCCCAACTTTTGCGTTTTGTTATTCGAAAGAATCTAAAAAGTTAGGAGGAATGTTTGCCTTTTGTTGAGTTTGCTTATAAGAACTGTGCATTTGACCACAGGCTTTTCTCCTTTTGAAATTGTTTATGGGTTTAATCCACTAACTCCTATAAACTTAATTCCTTTACCTTTTGAAGAAAGGGTATGTTTAGATGGTCAAAAGAAGGCAAAGACGGCGAGACAACTCAATGAGGGAGTTCAACTGTAAATAGAAAAAAAGAACAGATTGTACGCTTCTAAAGCAAATAGGGGGCGTAAACAGGTTGTTTTCCAACATGGTGATTGGGTTTGGGTGCACATGCATAAGGAACGATTTCCTAACCAAAAGAAATCAAAATTACAACCTCGTGGTGATGGTCCATTTCAAGTTTTAGAGAGGATCAATGACAACAAATATAAATTTGATCTTCTAGGTGAGTATGGTGTTAGTGTTACCTTTAATGTTGTTGATCTTACTTTGTTTAACACAGATTTTGATTCGAGGTCAAATCTTTTTTATGAGAGAGGGGATGATGTGGACCAGCTCAGAAACACCAGCAAGGACTCATTACATGTTCCAAATGGTCCAATGACTCGGTCCAAGACAAAGACATTAAATTATTGGTTTTGAAGGTTTCAACCAAGTCATATTTGAAGGGTTCATTAGAGTATCAAGAGAATGCCCTGGTACATCTTATCCATGTACAAGAGGGGCCCAATCCAACTTGATTTGGGCCATGAGGTGTGGACAACAAAGTAAACAAAAGAATCCTACAACAACTTGTAAACAACATGGGTGGTTGGCTACCTTTTCCTTTTGTTTCTGGGATTAATGGGCTGCATGTAAGGCTATAAATAAGCCTTGAATCAGTTATGTAATATTTTATTTCCTTCTTTTCTTCTCATGGCAGAACATGGATTTAATATTATGAGCTTTATTTTATTTTGTTAAACACAACCCAATGCTTGTTTGGACTGAATTAGCTAGGATCCAAGGCTTGTTTGGACTGAATTAGCTAGGATCCAAGGCTTGTTTGGATCAAGTTAAGGGTTTTTTTGTTTAAGGTTTTTTGGTCAGTTTTGTAAGTGGGTCAAATCAATTCACTATAGTAGATCCATTAGGGTTAATTTTTCAAGAACTATTTAAACTCATGTAACAAACAAAATTTGACTTATAGAAGATTAACTGGTTTTATGGCATCATTCTACTTCATTCCAATAGTGTTGGTGCCTTGGGGAAGGTTTCTATGTGTCACACTCTTATTAGACCTATTTTGGCTTTTCTAGATCATATCTCAATTTTGATTGTGAGTTGCGTGACCATGTGATCATGAGGTTCGCATCAAGTTTGGATATAAACCTTTGTATTTTTTTATTTGGGTAGGTCACCCAATTACAATGAGACCACTTTGAAAAAACCTTTGTATTCTTCATCTGGGCAGGTCACCCATGATAATTTAACCATTTCATTTTTTTTTTAATTTTACTAATAGGCAGGTTTCCTGGTATAACTATACTACTTCAAAAAAAGGGTCTTTTAGTTTTTCAAAGATCATCTTTTTCTTTACAAACCCTATCTCCTTTTTCCTTCGAGTGCGCATTCTAGCCCTCGTCCTTTGGATAATGCGCTTTCTAGCCTTATCTCTTTTTCCTCTAAATGCGCTTTTGAGCCTTCACTTCAAACACTTTTAGAAGGAGTGACCATTTCTTGATTTGGTGAGTCTGTTATCTCTCATTCTTTTTTCTTCTTTACAAAGCTTACTATCTAAAATATCTTATTAGACTATCTATCGTAAGCATTTTACAGAGGAGGTAACTGTCACAACCCATTTCTTGGTTATTCTCCAAATTCATCTTTTTTTTTCCAAAATAAAATAAAGACTAGCATTTTGGCAAAAGCAAGATGAGAGGATTTCACATGTAGAAAAATATCAAGTTGCAATTTTAGATGGATTTGGAAGCCTAATTGTACCCCATTTTACCCAAAACTAGAGAGACCATGCAAATTCAAGGTCAAGTTACATGATTATTGGACGAATCTGCATAACAATTAAGCCTAGAGATATAATTAGATTTTTCATAGGTCAATTTGATTTAATCATGGGCAAATTTAAAGTTTAATAATTATATTTAAAAATTAATTTGGATCCAATTGAAGGATTTCATTAGGTGCAAGGACTTAATGATACTTTAAATGGGTCAAATTAATTTTATTAGGGGCATAATTGGTGAAACTTAAGTTTGGGAGCCTAATTTGGGTTGAGAAAGGTTAAATTGAAAAAAACCGAAACCAAGGACTGAAATTCAGGGCTGAAATTGAAGTTTGTTAGGGGCAAAATTAAACAAAACTTAAAGTTTGACGCTAATCATGAGTGTAATTGAGAGAAATCAGAAATCGAAGGACTAAAATGAACTTTACCAATATAACATCGTTTTGGGGTTGACTATTTATCTTCTTTTTCAGCTTTTCATCAAAAAGCTGCTCAAGTAGCCTCATTTCCAAGGCGTTTAATGCTTCCTCTAGCCACCAAATTGGATAAAAATTACACGTAAATGATCACCTAACATCTGACTACACCCTAGTGTGGTATGTTCTGGCCATTTGACACCATAGTGGTTGTGGCACCGCTTCAAAGTGGCCAAACCCAACCAACTCTTTTCCTGCAACAAATCTGACAGCCCATGATAGCCATTTTAAACCAAAGGTTGGTATACTTCTGGGTTGATTCAAGGGCCAATATTTGACACCATATGAGACAAAATGCCCCTCTTCCACCCCCTATAAATAAGGGTGAATTTCATGGCTTGAAGGAGGAGAAATTTGAGTCGAAAGTTGGCAAACAATCAACCCCCTCTAAACCTCCTTCCATCCCTCTCTTCGCCCTTGCGACCTACATCCTTTTTTGTGGCATGCAAAACGTGAATAGTGATTCATGTTCTGCAAAATAATTAACTCTTCAGGTGGACCAGACCTGATTTGGCCAAAACCAAATGGTTGGGCCAAGTCCAGCCCATCGAGAAAAAAAACAAAGAAGATCGGACTTGACCCGTGTCGACCTAGCCCGAATGGCTGGGCTGAGTCTTGCCCTATAATAATAATAATAATATATTAAAAAAATGAAAAAATTCCTAGGGTCATTTCGAAATATTTATGATTTTCTCGCATGTTTCTCTACCAATTTTGCATAATATTAAGCTATATATTTACAGTGTAAGATACAAATACGATATTAAAATATCTAGTTTTCTCCAAAAGGTTTCTTAAAAAAATTAAAAAATTAAAAAAAATCTCAAAATGTTTAAATTAATTTCACGTTTCAAAAGAAAAAAAAATATATTTTGTTTTCATGCATACAACCAGATCCTAAAAGTTTTCCAACCATGTTTTCATAAAAAACAAAAAATTACAATTTTCTCATGTTTTAAAAATGCAAAAAAAGAGAGGATATTGTAACTAGTTTATGATTATCGGTTAGAATTTAGTCAAAATGTCTAAAACTCTTCACTAATCATTTTTTTCATTTTATATTAGGGTTTAGATGTAGACTTTAATATTTGGGGGTGTAAAAACTACATAGTACACTCTTAAGTATTAAAAATACAAAGTGCAAAATAAATGCAATGCTAAAATTTAGACTTTAGAACGGTTAGGATTTCACTCAATGATATAGAGATTCCCTTACGAAGAGAGATCCGCCTTAGACATTAGAAAATGACCAGTGAATAAAAACTTGACCTAGACAAACAATCAAATAACAATGCAACTTATCTTAGGTAGGGTGTACTGGGGGTGATGGGTCTTCCCCTTGCACAACCAATCCCTTACTCAGACTTTCACATAGGTTTCCTAGTAACCATAATACTAGTAGCAATTCATGAACTTTATAATCATAACATTATGATTATACTAAAAATCCTTTCCTTTCCAAACAACCTACATCTTTGAAGGCTCTTAAAGCACGCCATTTTGATGTCGCCCCGCGATAGAACCGTCAAGTCGTCTAGGCATGCATATCATAACTTGCAGTAAAGCCTCACTGTTATATACCTAGTGTTCTTCTCAATGAATTCCTCTCAGCTCGTCTAATAAGATCGTGAAAAGAAATGCATTGTCATCATCAATGATGTTCCTTTTATCACCCATACTCTTATTGGTGAAATGCACCTTGAATCAATGAGCTTCAAAGCAAATTGTCCCACAGTCAGTCTTGGTGGTCTTGGTGGTGTGCATCCTTCTAACATTCATTCAAATGCACCTATGCGATAACATATATTAAGAGTCATAGCCATGTTTCAGAGGGTAAACCAAGATGAAGATATGATGATGTCTTTCAAGTGCAGCGTTACTCTCAACTAATGTTGAAGTTCATTAAATCATAGGTTGTCTTTTGAGCAACAATACCCTCAATTGATCTGAATGTGCTCATTCTTTTGTTTATCATCAAGAGGTATTTGTCGTTGCCATAACTTTGATGAATTCCAGTTAATCATCATTTGATTTTGTTTATTTGCCCCTCAACTAATCTAAATATTGTTTGTTTTCCCTTCTAGGGTCAATTACATTGCCCTCAGAAGCTTAACTTTTCAAGGATGATTAAGAAGTGTCAATGTCATTTATGTCAAGGATTTTGTCAACTCGATTGATGTTCTTTTTGTTTGAAAATCTTTCTTGCTCTGGAATCAAATCGTAAATTTCAAAGATCATGTCTATTCAAATATAATTGTTGAAATGAAATAAGAGAGATGTCAGTTTTTAAAAGTATTTTGAAAATCAAGTTTCTTTTATCAAAGACCCAACATACGCCTTTAATATACATGCAATCATTTGATTGTCTTGTATTTTGAAAATAGAAATTGACCCATTATAAGATTAAAATAGTTTCTCTATGATTCTTTATATCAATTTTAATCTCTTATCTTGGGTATGTGACGAGGTGACCTTCTGTGAATTAAAAAGAAAAACAGGATGCTCAAGTCAAAACTCGAGGCCTTGTCAAAAAATATTGTCTCTTTTAAGCACCTATTTTATCAGCATGTATAATAATTAGTAATTTAGTTTATGAAGCCACAACCCTTATGGAAAAGCTCTTCAAGTTTTGAGAGTGCCATTTAAGTGGGCATCATCATATAAGTCCACATAAGGGGTCCATTAGGGTTTATTTTAGTTTGGAGTCACTATAAATAAAGGCATAACCAGACATGTAAGTTAGACAATTCAGATTAATAAAACTTCTTGTTTGCTGCACTTTGTGTGTATACGTGTGTTGGTGAGATAATCTTCCTTCCATGGTTCTCTAAAGAACTGAAAACGATTTTTCAAAGAACAACTGGCTTCATGGCTTCATCCTAATACTTCTCGTTCGTGAATCAATATTTGTTGGGTGAGGGTTTACCGTTTCTAATAGTGTTGGTGCCTAGGTATAAGTTATCTTTGTGTCACACTTCTATCAAACCTGATTTACTTGGCTTTCTAGGAATTGGTGTGACCATGTGATCATGAGGTTCGTATCATTTGGTATCAGAGCTTGGCTCCATTAATCAGGTTATATCATTTTGAATTTTTTGTTCTTGTTGTTTCCGCAAAAATTCCTTAGTGTCCAATTTCTTCTTCTCCTTGATTTTGCAGTATATCAAAAGATTAGTTATTTTGTTTGATTACTGTCCAAAATATATCAGTAGCATAAAAAAAAAAAAAAGAAAAGAAAAAAAATCGTTCAAAGAGACGTTTATTGGTTTCTACCACAAAAAACTAAACAAGGGAAAATTGGACTAAATCAACTAGGAATTAGCTCAAATTTGATACTCTTATTACTGGGGTCCTAATCACATCACATATTAAGTTTGGGGTTAATTTTATATCGTTTTCTTTGGGTTTCAATTTCGGGTCTAATCAGGTCTCATTCATAACGTTTTTGCGTCAGTATATCAAACCTTATGATAAATTGCTCAAACTTTATATTCTGTCGTTTTGGATGATATAGCACAACATCTAAAATTTTAGCTCAATTGGACATTATTTACTTTAGGTTCCAGATTCCGACTTAACTCGTCATAAACGAGTCTGTTTTGCGTCAACTATTAAAATTCGGTTTCTTTCTGTTGTTTTCGATTCTTGCAGTTTATTTTCATCATATCCAACATATTTGGGTGTTGTTTCATCGTTTTTCATATTTCATTTCTATTTTTATTCGAGTCTTCAGTTTCGTTTATATTTCAGATAGATTCGCACGCTACTCGTGAGATTCATCGCAGTTTTATTTTGCTTGTTTTCTGGTTTTTATTGCTTCTTGAGTCATATATATATATATATATATATATATATATATATATATATATATATATATATATTTTTATTGCGCTGAC
>Ga0307517_10015357_pt1 | contig 10188 bp, 10 predicted proteins | sample 23_EM_MG_FD_194515 | JGI IMG/M metagenome (GOLD analysis project Ga0307517, IMG submission 194515) | Populus trichocarpa ectomycorrhiza microbial communities from riparian zone in the Pacific Northwest, United States - 23_EM | ecosystem: Host-associated > Plants > Roots > Unclassified | place...
TCTTCTAGAAACCATAAGCCGGCATATTCCTGGAGGTACTTCCTGGGGGCTGCCCAAAAACACACCGTAAATATCATGACCGTTCATAATAAGCAAGAAAGCTGTCAAGTGAACGCCTACTGACAGTATCCTCTTCGATCCGAACTTCTCTGTGGATGCCAGCTTCGATGTGGCGCGTATGACCTGAGTGGCTGGGGGAGGAGCGAGTGACTACCGACATTTCCGACTGGAAAAAAAGGATGTAATTTAATACACCAATTGCGACCAGGATGAGAAGACAACAGGAAACGCAGCCAAATACGAACCTTTCCCCCTGGACTGTAAATCTCGTCTGATGAGCGCCGAGGCAAAGGAGGGATAGTGTGGGTATCGACCATGAGGAATGTCGGAACCGTCTCGTGAGCGTTGTCGGTTCCCCGTCCTTTGAGTACCAGCCTCGTGTTGAGAGTTGCCAGAAAGGAGTTGGCATACACTAGAGTTGAGGCGCGTTCAGTTGAAATTCCCTGTGGCATTCCTTGACAGTACCCACGTTTACTCAAAACGAAGTAGAGGGAGATGAAGATAAAGTTCTCCGGCATTGTCCCATATGTAACGAGACACGCGATACTGACAACACTGGTCACCAGTCCCGTATTGATCTGAAAGCATTCGTCCACAGATCAGAAACACGTTGCTTCCAAGGGAGTGATGTCGGGGCGACTTACAGCATAGGCGATCAACTTATTCACCAGCGAATCAGAGTTTTTGTAGCCTGTCTTGAGCCTCCTGAGGTACCAGGAGATGGACACGGCGGTCAAAACATCAGTAAACACCCCCAAACCGAGTGCGACAATAGCCACCCTCTACGGAATGTTGCCATTCAGATTTACTCTCTTGGAAACCGGATGGGAAACAACGCACGAAGATGGAGTGAAGTTGTGTCAACGCCGCCAGCTCCAACCCGGAGATGGTAAACCCTAGGAATGATTTCAATACCTCGCCAAAGACGGGATGCAGCGTGACCGAAGGCCACTTACAGAACGCGAAACCTGTTCAAATACAACGCAGTTGATCCCATGGTCAGCAGTTGGCTTCAATACACGAGCGCGGGTTTCCGCACCTAGTTGTATGAGCGTCGAGAAGACAATAGCGGCAGTGATCCAAATGTTCTGATTGCTAACTGTGGGAAGTCAGGACGCGGTGGACGTGGGGGGTAGGGTGGGACTTACACCTCCAAACACGCATAGCGAAACACCTTGAAGTACCGTCAGACACACACGTTGGAAATGGGGATTGTGCAGTCGACTCACCCTTTCACTACGGCACCGACGACCGCGCCGATAACGACCTGAACAGCCAATGACCTTGACATGCAAACGCCGCATTAGCCCCTAGTCTAGTAGGAATCCCAGGAACCCAATACAACTGACCATACGATCGGTTCCGTCAGTATCACCAATGTCTTTCCCCAGTGGATAATCACGTAGTGGTAGAAGAAATGGGATATGAGGACAGAATGAGTGGCTTCCAGCAACCTAGGATAGAGGAATAAGTCTTGAGGGCGAACTGGGTGACTATCCAGTACGAACCATAGCGTGCCCACCTAATGGAACGGAACGAGCCGGTGTGAGAAAAATACTTCCGCCGAGTGATCGAGTACGCACCAATATCTTGTAAAACGGCCGATCCAGAGGGTACCGGTGGTAGTAAGTGTAACACTGGGTCGAAAGGATACCGAAGATGCTACAGCGAAGTGTGATCCGTCAGCCTGCAATCCAAATCCATGACCGGCGGTAGAAAGGCGGTTTGACTCATACAATGAAGAAGCGACGATGCCAATGAAGGCTGCTCCGAAGGTGGTGTGGAGGCTGGCGTCCATGCTGCAGAAAGGAAGAAAAGAACGGAAAAATGATTGCTCCGGAAGCTGGTGGGGGGGAAGAGACTTGGGGCCGCCTGGAAGGATCTTCCGCTTGATACAGTTCTTCGTTGTCGTCAACAGGCGTCGGGAGGGAAAGGGGGGGTTTCGGCGTGGTGGTCGGTATTATAAGTACAAGAGAAGAGTCTCGCGGGCAGCCATCGGTGCACCGTATGCCGTCCGAGTTCGTTTCTTATCCGAAGAGCTCTCCAGGCCGAGCGCCGATCGACACACAACCACATGGTGCACCCCAATACAAAATTAATTACGTAAGCCACTGCCTTTTCTCACGACTTCGGCATGTGCAAGACACCGTCCCAGCCGGGCAGGCGATAGGGTGGGTCTGAGAGTCCGCGCCTTGCTCACAATCCGGGCACCTCAAACCGTCATCGCCACAGACGGTCCCCAAGTACATGAGGACGCGCACTTCCAGCACTCTTGGGCCGCTCTCGAAACATCCCGGATCATTGGTAATAATCTTTGAATAGCGGTTTGGATATCCTGGGGATCCCCTTGCATTTATAACCCTTTCCATGGCGTTCGGAACATAATGCATAATGCATAATGGGCCGCCATTGCCCAGCACTGAATTGCCTGAGTAAGAACGCGATCGCGATCCCGCTGCGCTTTCCCGTGAAGGACCGCTCCCCCCCTCATCTACCCTCCAAAAGAGTCACGCGTGGTCAATTGGCTCTCTTGACTTAATAGAGGGTGAGGGAACTGGGACGTCGACGAAGCCTGGGGTCTCTGACACGCTCCCGCAGCTCCAATTAAACACGGACATCCCTCGTGCAACAGATCAACGGACAATACGACATGTATGCACGCCGTCATAGTCGACCACGATGGGTATTCCAGCGCCGCAAACCTGACCAATCAGCCCACGGTCAACGCCACCCTCCCGATTGCCCTCCGCCGACGACGGAACCTCCAAACCTCCAAGCCGTACTCGAGCCTCCACAGGCAAGGTACCTGATCGGCAATGATTAGGTGCTGAGGGTCCGTCGTGTTCCAGACGAGAGACACTGACGGCAATATACATCGGAGATGGTAATCGCAATGGCAACCCGGGTATTTGGGGTTCGCTGCGGTCATCGGCGGATTCGTGATCCAATAACCATGGAGGTGGGTGGAGTAAAATCGATACCCAGGAATAGTCCGGAGTCGGGGAAGGAACTAATCAATCAATGATACTCAGACTGTGTTTTAAGCCACTGGACTGTCACCCGCGAGCTTCCCGGGCAATAATTTATCCAAACTCTCTGGGCAATGCTGAGTCTAAATTTTCTGGGCGACGTTAACAGACATTGTCGGCGTCTCAAAGACGGTGAGCCAGGGTGTATGCTAACCACGGGTCGCGCCGGGTGCTCATCTTTGTTCTAGGGATCACACGAAAGGGACAACCGTCCGTCCAACGGCAGTGGGCACCCCCGGGACCCGCAACTCCTCCACGAAGTGGAAGAGAAACACTGATGGAGTCGAGCCGTAAGCTCTACGACAAGGTGATGAAAAGGTACCAAGCCCACCAACGATAGACGATAGAACATCTCTCTCGCCAAGACCGAACTTCGGCACTCGACATCGCAGCGGTACATCTCGTGAGTGGGCAATTGCAATACGACCCTGGCGGAGGGTACCCCTTGTTCGGGGAACACACGTGCATACGTTGAGTTAGAACGAGGATTCAATGCCACACGTAAGATCAGTTGTACGTACTTTCATTGCCATGGATACCGCCGGTAGAACCATACATGGCTTGTTCACGTGCGTCTCCTACCTGGGGTAATCACATGGGACGGTCAGAAGGAGCGGTAAGGTGGGACGAATGTTAAGGATTCTACCGGAAGCCTTCGTCAGGTTGTCGTTGGGGATGTCGCGGGGTAAGAACGGTCCAAGCGGTGCCATGCCAATATCCGGCGTCCCGGCTTCATCGGTCGCCGGTCCGCACCGGTGTTGTCGCGGTGGATCGGAAGGGAGTTTGCCAGCTTATGCCGTTTGCTCGTTGAGGTGCTAATGGTGTATTTCGATCGAGTTCGATGTCGAGGAGTTGCTCTTGGCCGAAAGTGGTGTAACCGGTTCTCAGGCGATCGATCTGACGAGTGAGTTAGTTGGGATACATTCCCCGGAAGCAAAACCACCGTGGGATACCTGAACCCAATGTTCGACCACTGTCTGTGCGTTTTTCTCACCATTCCAGTCCAACGTCACTCTCGCGAGGAATGGGACATCCGTCGTAGACTCAACAACAAACGGTGGCCCAGACACCACCAGAGGCTCAATGAACGACTTTGGGGAATTTTCAGTTGCGCGGATAACCGTAACACGAGAGAGCACCCTCGTAACGTCCAATCCCTAGGCAAGATGTCAGTACCGTTCTCATAATATGTGTGGTGTCGACTCACATAGGACGGTGACTGGATAGCGATAATCCAACTGTGAGTATCATCTGGACGGGTGGGAGGTCTGGTCTCTGAGCGGTCTCAGAGGTCAGAGAAATCATACCAGCTGACCGACGATTTGGGGACCTATGTCAGGACTTACCCGGCGATAGCCAACGATTCCGATCGGTAACTGCAACCCGACAGGTGATATGAAACCGAGTTGATTCAAACCTCCCAGTGTCAGGAATAACCTCGCATTCGTTATCGCCCTCGCCTCCAATATTTCCAATCGAAAGTGAAGGTTTTGGCCAGGCGTCAGATGTCAAATCCAAGTCAACCTCCAGCTCCGGGCGGGCGAGATTTCGGTGAGAGTATGTCATCTTCCACCTTCTATTTGATCCCGGAAGACCATCGCTATTTTCGATGTCAACGGGCTCGTCTTCATTAAACACCCGTATTTGGCGTCGGGCCGCCCGTCTCCCGAGTATAGCCGCAAGAGCCGGTGTCTCTCCGTGGACGCCCAGCGTTCTCGATAGGTGGGTGCCTTCAATCTCGGGTTCTCCCATGATAGCATCCTCTTCATGTTCGATCGTAAACGCACCCTGATCTGAGAGAGGCCCTGGTTCAGGAGCGGGAAAAAGCGAAGTCTTCTTGCCCACCGCGATCTCGAACAATCTTCGCAAGCTCGGGATTCCGACTCCAGTAATCTCAGTCCCATTTTGTAAAACCCAGTCCCGTTCGGAAGAGGCCACGAGGGCGGAGCATTCCCGGATACATTCGTCGTGGCTCCCGTACTCGCGCTGATGACGAATCCTGCAGTGGTTAAGAAACCCTTGGAGGTTGGAGAAATCCCACCGCCCACAGTCTGGACACTGGATCCGGGCTACGTCTGTATTTGGCTCAGGCAGAGAGGATGTTCCGGGAGGCTGGGAGGAAATGGGTGCGTCGCGAATGAAGAGAAGTTTTACGTTTGAGTTAGGGTTTCGGATGATACGGTGCCGGGAACTGGAGGTGCGAGTTGAATACTGGGCCTGCCCTGAGGGGTTGATGATATCTGGGAGGATAGGAGGTGGAAGGCCGATCGGCGTGGCGCAATCGTCGACACTCGGCTCCCAAGCGGAGGCGAACAAAGGTTCCCTTGCCATGATCAGATTGCAAGGTCGTTCAATGGCATCAAGGGCCTCCAGCGCGGCATCTTGGAACTCATTTATGTCAACGAGAGAACCGTTCACTAAATCATCAGTTGGGGGTTATGGGCGCCGCTCAGAGAAGGGAGCAGCTCGGACCGGTGGTTTCGTTTCGCAGGGATTCTTGCAGGAAGAGAGCCCAAGCTATCCGCGCTTCTATTGTCTCTGTTATACGTGTTTTCATGGTAATCTCAAGCTCGATTTCTCGAAGAGCAAGATGTTTCACTGTCGGCCTGTTCACCTGGGCTAGCAGGGGTCAACCACACTATCCTGGGGGTAAAAAAAGAAAACCTACCAGACCCTACCTCTACCCTTTTCCGCTTGACGCCCGTTACCGGGGCCATCTTAAGCTTAATCCCGTCGAGGGGGCCTCAAAGCAGTGATCGAAAAAGACGGTCCGCGTTACTGTGACAAACGCGTCAGTCACACATCACGTTAACCTCATCAGGTCGAGTCGCGACCCACACCCACACAACGAGCACAGCGACGACGACGAGATGGGTATCAAAGGACTTACAGGTCTCATCTCCGAACATGCACCCACTGCCATTCAGGTACTCAAGTTCTCTCGCTCTCGCGCTCGTTCGCCGAGGACGGCGCTCACGACCGTCCACCAGGAACACAAGATCAACACACTTTTTGGGCGGAAAGTCGCTATCGACGCGTCCATGTCCATTTATCAGTTCCTCATCGCGGTGAGGCAGCAGGATGGTCAGCTGCTACAGAACGATGCAGGAGAGGTTACTAGGTACGCCCGGGATTGTCTCGAGTTTTGATTACGGGATGTTGAGTTGCATTGATAGCCACCTCATGGGATTCTTTTATCGGACAATACGCATGGTTGAGAACGGCATCAAACCTGCCTATGTATTCGACGGTAAGCCCCCGGAGTTGAAGTCGGGAGTGGTATGTATTGTCATCCTCAGTGCACACCGGTCACTCATTAACTATTTTGAGAAACCCTAGTTATCCAAACGCCTCGAACGAAGAGAGGAAGCAAAAGAAGCAGGAGAGGAAGCGAAAGAAACTGGCAAGTTGCCATGTGCGCGGTCGAGATGGGGGTACTGATCCGCCGATAGGTACCGCCGAGGATCTGGACAAGTTCAGTCGGCGGACTGTCAAAGTGACTCGTGAACATAACGAAGAGTGTCGCAAGCTACTTACGCTTATGGGCATCCCTGTAGTTGTGGTACGGATGTCGTTCTTCTCCAACCGCGTCGTAATCACGTGTGGTTAGGCACCCTCAGAGGCGGAAGCTCAATGTGCGGAATTGGCCCGTGGCGGCAAGGTATGGGCACCCAATCCTCTAATTTCGCCTTGCCAATCGAGCATTCCAGGTGTACGCTGCCGGATCCGAGGACATGGATACACTTACATTCAACACTCCCATCCTCTTCCGTCACCTCACATTTTCAGAGGCTAAGAAACAACCTATCCTCGAAGTCGACCTCAAGAAGGCCTGCGATGGGCTTGGTATGACAATGTCGCAGGTTCTTGAACTGACCTTCCTCACCGTGGCATTTTCTGACGATTCGTTCCTCCAGTTCATTGAACTATGCCTGTTGCTCGGTTGCGACTATCTCGAACCGATAAAGGGTGTAGGGCCTAAAACCGCCTACAAACTGATGCAAGAGCATGGTGGCCTGGGAGAGGTCCTCGAGCACCTTAGGGCCAAGTCTGTTCTTGTTTACTCACTCAATATAGTGGGACTTACATGGGGGAACTAGGACCGCTGCCAAACAAGATAACGATGCCGATGGGAGTAAGAAAAAGCGGGGTGGCATTCAAATACCCGAAGAGTGGCCATGGGAAGAAGCAAAGAAACTCTTCCAGAACCCTGATGTTACCCCTGCCGACCAGATCGATGTGAGCGTGTTCGTGTCCTTCCGTCAGGAAAGTCCTCACATGCCCCAGCTCGAGTGGAAAGAACCGGACGTCGAGGGGTTGGTCGATTTCCTCGTCCGAGAGAAAGGGTTCATGTACGTTATCACCATCATTTCCCCTCTTCACGGCCTGACAATTCACGTACCCAGGGAGGACCGTGTACGAAAGTCATGCGAGAAACTCACAAAAGCCGTCAACTCAAAACAACAGGGACGTATCGATGGCTTCTTTGCCGTCAAGCCGAAGGAGAGCGCCGCCTCCGCATCAAAATCCAAGGTCAAGGGTGGGAAAGACGATTCGAAAACGAAGAATACCAAACGAAAGGTCCGTTTTCCGCTGTACAGGTGCCGAGCCCCGTCTGAGATCTTTGCCTGTAGGCAGAGGAGAAGGAGAGCGGTGGCACAAAGAAGACGAGGACGAAAAAATGATATGAGATCATTTGAGACGCACGCACCTTACTCACGATGACGTTATCCGTATGTTACCTGTATCTCTATGGCTTACCTTATCTACTATAAAGCATTTTCATCGCCTCGGTTGGATAGGATTTTCGATGGGAACATTCATTTCAGATCCCTTCGCGTTAAGGCAACCCCTCACCTTTCGAATCAAGGTCACTCACACCGTCAACTTGGCCCAGGCCTCACCCGACAAAATTTAGTGTCGAAACCACGTTGACCGTAGAAGGCGAGTGAGCAGAAGCGCGAGCCCAAGAAGCATAAAGTGCCTGCCGTAGATCAGATGGACCCAAGATGGAGGAACCAGAAGAGTTTGCCGAATACCAGGGGAGGGAAGACACAGCGAAGACCTCGGTAATTTCGTGTTACCTCCTGTACCGGGAACGGGTGATTACCGCTGCGATGGGATTTCTAACCCGATAATGGCGGCGTGAAGTTGAGAAGAGAATAAAAATATAATTTTCGGTCCTTTTGAATTCTCGCTGAGCACAGTTCCCGCTATTCCATGATCAGGTCGAGGGCATGTCCGGGGCTCCAGAAAATGATTACGTAGAAGGGTGGGTGCTCCACACATAGGCACATTATTACGTCGTCAGATGCCCCGCCGTAGTCGCTCTGTGGAGCCGCATGGACAACCAATTTGTTTGCGCCAGGTGCATCACCATGATTGGTGGCACGAAGCGTTGTGCGGTGGGAACCGTAGCTAGAAGCAACACGCCGAGGAACGTGGCGACCAAAGTAACGTAGCCTGTGGGCGAGTTTCGTTGGTAGTACGCTAGTGGACGGAGGCATGCAACGTATGTCCGGGAGATATTACACAACATGCACTGGTGGACGTTGCGGGGGTACTCTGAATGGGGAATAATCTCTTCGTCATAGTCACAGATTCCGAACGCTGTGGCGCCAAGTTCATGGTGCCTACACAAGGACCAGGACCGAAGTGGAGGATTACAGGGACTCGTAGACCTCATGGTAGCGCTGGAAGCAAGATAGTCCGAACCCAGAGTGGTCAGGGAAGTGGTAAAGATGGTTCATAAGTTGCATAGCGCTGAGAAGTGTGAACGTACCTCCGGGTGAGGCGGAGGATGTACAGCCTCGAGCATGTGGCAGGATATCGGGGGACGAGTCTGCAGCCGCCCCCTCTCCCTGCCACGAACACGAGCCCGACCAGTTGTACATGAGTTCAGCTGAAGAGAGTCAGGATCCCGCTTTGACCCAGCTCGATCCCAAGTGGTGCGCAGTCACTAGTACATTTGACCATCGACCACATTCATGACTGGCTCACCCGGCAGTACACACGCCACTCCAAGAGAACCCTTCCTATCGTCGAGGGTGAATGCCCTCCGAACCGACTTCCTCGCTATCTATCGCAAGAAATTAGACCAGAATGCTGCGCTGTAATCGTCAGGCTTCCACGGAGCCCCCAGTTCAAAAGGGTGGTGGGGTTCGTGAGGAGAAAGTATCCTTGATACTCGGAAGCTTATCAGGATGCTGATGGGGGAGTGGCCTTTGTGAAGGGGTCGGGGGGAGCGTCACTCGCCGTGAGGTTACATGGAGCTTTGCTCAACAATGTCGTCGCAGGCCTACGACAGAGTTTCCGCACGTCCTCTTGCATCTCCACGAACCCTAGCTCGACCGTCTCAGTGTTCCGTTCTTCGAGAAAGGAGAAGACACCTCGTGGGGGGTGTGGTTTGGAATTAGTAGACGCCGCCTCGCCCTCTCTTGCAGGTCTATTCGGTTTCCCTGGCCCGAATGAAAGCCTGGAGGACGATCAGTCGGAGTCCATTTGACCCATTCTTACATACCACTGGTGCCAGTGAGGGCACGTGGTTTCAGCCACTGCCACTGCCTCACGACGTCCTCTATCTCCTCCGCCCTCGAGTCCGACACACCAGGACGAAATGTGGCTCGCTGGCACTCAGAGTCAGTTCAAACTCCTCTCTCTGGGAGGGAAATTATCTCGAAACCTATAACAGAAATTTACGCTGCTCTCTTCGTGTGCGTGGCGTTACGCTTATTTGGCTGGGCCCCACTTTCCTCGGACAGCGTACGTCTGACCTTCCTCCAAACGAGCACCCGTGGTCTGACAATACCTACATGTCCGGCCGGGTCAAAATAGGTCCTGTTCCTGTACGGTCTGACGCTCATTCTCGGCATGGGAAAGACTTCCTTCCTCGCTCAGAAACAGAAAACCCGAGGAACGTTGTGTTTCCTCGGAGGCACCCTGCTCGTATTCTTCACATGGCGGCTAGTTGTGCCCATCGTGCGGATCCTTGGGTTCCTGGACTTGTTCGGGTACGTGGCCAAACCTATGGTTCTTATCCTTGGGGTTGTGACGAACCCCGTTGTGTACAGTGTTATCATCTCAGCTAACTTGGCCTTCC
>Ga0307517_10015359_pt1 | contig 10186 bp, 9 predicted proteins | sample 23_EM_MG_FD_194515 | JGI IMG/M metagenome (GOLD analysis project Ga0307517, IMG submission 194515) | Populus trichocarpa ectomycorrhiza microbial communities from riparian zone in the Pacific Northwest, United States - 23_EM | ecosystem: Host-associated > Plants > Roots > Unclassified | place...
TTGAAAAATTGGGTGCTTTTTGTGGTAAGATTTAAAGGCACCATGGCTTTTGCAATTTGCATGGATTTGGCACTTGGTACCTAATTTTTGATGTGCATACATGAAGATGGAAATGTATTTTTTTTTATTTTTTTAAAAGAATAAAAATAACAAAAATTAAAATAGCATTTAGTTATTTTCTCGAGATTAATAGGATAGAAAAGATATAGACAACGAGATAAAATACACATGTAATATATTTATTTCTAAATAAATGCTTCTAGAGAGATTAATAAGATAGAAAGGATATAGACAATGAAATAGAATACATGTATTCATAATAAATATCTATTTTAAAATTATTTTATAAGCATATTTATTTTTTTTTATTATTTTCTAACCAAATATATTTATTTCTAAATAGAAGCTTCTAGAGAGATTAGTAAGCTTGATCCACCACCTAACCAAAACTTAATAAAACTTCAAAAATCCAAACACAAAACCAGATCAAACCTGCTTAACATAAAAAAAAAAAAAAAAAACCCTTCTCAATCGGCCCCACTTAATCCCAACCCACCAACCATCACCTGCCACGTGCTTACCTCTAACAAAAAAGGAAAATCCCAAAATCCCACAACAAATTTGCTGCTATTTACCAATCCCTCACTTCCACGTCACTCCAATGACACTCCAAATCCTACACGTCAACTTCCTATTCGTCCACATAACCACGCGGAAATTCACGAAAACGCTCCTCTATAAAAACCCTCCAAGGATCACTCTCCCAGTGTAATCTGCTCCATTTTCAACTAAAATGGCAAACCCTAAAATCATCCCTCTGATTCTCTTCTCTCTCTTCGCGATCGCATCTGCTAAAGTCTTCTTCGAAGAACGATTCGAAGGTATAATTATACGTAACCGCATAAATCTACCTATTCGTGTATTAGCTAATAAACTTGTGATTTGATCTAGATCGTTGAATTTGCCTCACATTTTGATTTGATTCGATCGGTCTTTTTTTTCGGGTTTCATTTCGGTATTTATCGGCATTTATATAAACGTATAGATGTACGTATTTGTATGCGTATTAATTTAGGAGTAGTGGTTTTAGTGTAGTTAGTGATCTAGATTGGTTTCGATTTGATTGGTAAAGGATCGGTGATTGTGTTTGATGTGTGGATCTGGTGGTTTTGGAGTGGTGACTTGGTTAATTATAGAGTAATTGAGGTTAAAACTGGAATAATTTTGTTTAGATCCGGTACTGTTTTATGGTTCTGTATAGTAGCTGATGATGATTGTGGTGGTTTTATGGATTTTATTGCTGTAATTAGAGCTGCATTTCATGTGAAATTTGGAAGGGAGAAAAGGGAAGTGATTTCGTAAACAAGTATGCGGTGTTATAGTTATTGAACCTTGATATGATGAAAGCAATTGTTGCAATTATTACTGATTTCATTATCTAAAGGTTTGAAGAAATGTGGAATTGTCAAACTCTTGTAATCGGCAAATGATTATTGGCATGTTTCTTGGGTTCTTTTCTAATTTTGCATTGGCATTGTACGATTAAAGTTATGTTTGATGATTGCTAATCTGGTTTTTGTGGTTTCGTGTGAAATTGAAGATGGATGGGAGAATAGCTGGGTTGTATCTGATTGGAAGAAAGATGAGAACACTGCTGGGGTGTGGAACTACACTTCTGGAAAATGGAATGGAGACCCCAATGACAAAGGTATTTTGTCGATGTTTCCAGTGGAATGTTTGACGGTTGAACTCTTGGTGTTTTGAAGTATGTTGAGATTGGCTGGTTGGCTTTATTTTTTTGACATCTTGATGCAGGTATCCAAACAAGTGAAGACTATAGGTTCTATGCTATTTCAGCTGAGTTCCCTAAATTCAGCAACAAGGATCAGACACTAGTCTTCCAATTCTCCGTCAAGCATGAGCAAAAGCTTGACTGTGGTGGTGGGTACATGAAGTTGCTCAGTGGTGAAGTTGACCAGAAGAAATTTGGTGGTGATACCCCATACAGGTTACTGCTTTTCCCACTGTAATCCTACAGTATTGTTGTGTTAGTCTGAATTGCTGATCTGGCATTTAATGGTTTGTTGCAGTATCATGTTTGGACCAGATATATGTGGATACAGCACCAAGAAAGTCCATGCCATTCTTAACTACAATGAAGCAAACCACTTGATCAAGAAGGAAGTTCCTTGTGAGACTGACCAGCTCTCTCATGTCTACACATTGATCATCCGTCCTGATGCTACATATAGTATCCTTATTGACAATGTGGAGAAGCAAACCGGCAGTTTGTACTCTGACTGGGATCTTCTCCCACCGAAGACAATCAAGGATCCTGAGGCCAAGAAAGTAATTACCTAGCACCCTAATTGCTATATTGTTTAGTTAGTTTGCCTTTAGGTTTTGATGACAGTTAGCTAGTTGGCCTTATGGTTTTGATGACAATGTAACTTCACTGGATGGCAGCCAGAAGATTGGGATGACAAGGAGTATATTGCTGATCCCGAGGACAAGAAGCCAGAGGTAACAGATTAAATTATTTTTGAACTTCGGAGGATGTTTGGAAATGTATAATTGATGTGACCATCTGTGGTTTATGTATTATTTATTTATTTTTGCAGGGTTATGATGACATTCTTAAAGAACTTCCAGATCCTGAAGCCAAAAAGGTAGTTACTAAAGTTCCTGCTTTTCTAATCAGTGTGTTATGAATCTTTGATTTCTGAGAAATAATTTTCTAATTGAAGTGGTTTGCAATTGTAGCCCGAGGACTGGGATGATGAGGAAGATGGTGAGTGGACTGCCCCAACCATTCCTAACCCTGAGTACAAGGGCCCATGGAAGCCAAAGGTTTGTGCCTCTGTGTTTAGTTGAAAGCTTTTGATGTTGCCTTTTGCTTTAGGGACCATATATATTTATAACTCTGCTATTGTTGCAGAAAATTAAGAACCCCAACTACCAGGGCAAATGGAAGGCACCAATTATTGACAACCCAGGTTTGCTTTTGTCTCTTATTGGATTCGTTTTATATGCCCCTAAATTTCCAGTTAAATGGTATTTGATTAAATGTGAATGTTTCGCAGATTTCAAGGATGATCCAGAACTTTATGTTTACCCTGACTTGAGATATGTTGGCATTGAGTTGTGGCAGGTATTTATCTCACCATATCTATTGTCAAATTCTGATCAATCCACTCAGTGACAAAAAACTTTGTTTTATGCCAGGTGAAATCTGGAACCTTGTTTGACAATGTCTTGGTCTCTGACGACCCCGAGTACGCAAAGCAGATGGCTGAAGAAACATGGGGAAAGCAGAAAGATGTATGTGGCTTTTCTCATTGAAGTTAAATCATCCAAAGTGGAGCCTTTTGATGACATTGATTGATGACATTATTGAATTTTGCAGGCTGAGAAGGCAGCATTCGAAGAGGTAGAGAAGAAAAGAGACGAGGAGGTACTTTCTTGGTCTTGTGTTGCATGAAAAATTATGTGGATGTTCTGTAATTTACAGGAGATGTATATTGGTTTGCTTTGCAGATTCAGATTTTTTTTCTTAAATGAAACCATTCTAGATGTGATGTGAGAAAGGACTGATTTTATTTATTTTTTTCATGTTGTATCATGCTCCTGTATGTTAAAACTCCTAAAGCAATGTCTTTCGGGAGTGCTTATTAGTGTTGTCAAGTGGGGCGAGTGCTTTTTTGCAGTAGAAAGTTGTTGGAGGACGTTTTCCATTCCATATTACTGCATTAATTCTGTTTCTGGAATTGTACAACTCTTTCCTAACCTTTGAGTTTTGATCATTTCAGGAATCCAAGGAAGATCCAGCTGACTCCGATGTAAGCATACGAACTCCTTGCTAAAACATTTGATATTTACTTGTGTTTCTGGCACTAATTGCACGAACCTGTTTTTTCAGGCTGAGGAGGAGGACGAGGCTGGTGATGCTGAAGGAGAGGATTCCGATGCCGAGACCAAAGCTGACACGGCTGACGATGAAGATGAAGTACATGTAGGTTTTCTTTCCCCTGAAATGATGTGAAATCTAAATTGTGTAATTGGCTGTGCGCTGATCAATTTTCCATGTCTCATATTTGTTTGCAGGATGAGTTGTGATGAGGAAGCTCTCTTGCCAGCAACTCAGTCTAGAGATAAAGCTTGGCACCAAGTGCTCGTAATTTTTTTCCTCATAATTCGTAGTTGTAGGAGTCCGTTCGTTTAGGGAGGGAGGGCCAAAACGGGTTGAGAACCGCGTGGCTGATTGTTTTTAAGTATCCGGGCCTTGAGAAGGAATGGGAACTGTGCTTTTATTATCACATTCATAAAAATAGTTTGAACGTTCTTCAAATCCCCCCTGCTGATGTTCTTTGCATTTTGTTCACTTTGCTTTAGTTTTCTTAAAGCCTAACCAGGCTTGGTGTGTAACAAGGGAGTTGAGGGAGACAGGCCTGTATGAAAATCACTTGGTGGATTAGGCCTCAATGAATATGATTCTATAGGAATAGCTCAATGGACCACTGGTTGTGTTGATGCATGCTCAAATCATCAGTGACGACTGTAGCAACCGAACCTCTTGTGTTGAGACCATATGGAATGTTTCTCGGCGGGGTGTAGAATACTAACTTTAGCGCCATATTTATCACGTCGTTGGTATTTAATTAAATAATAAATAAATAAAATTATCAAATTCAAATCTAATGATGTAATAAGCGTGGTTATTTGTCGATGCTGGTATTGCAGCAATCCTCTGAGAAGTTTTATGGTCATTCAGCATGTAAACTACTAAATAATTACACCACAAGGGATGAATATAAGTAAGAGATAGTTTAAAAATACTTTTTGATATAAAAAGGTTTTTTTATTATTTTTTGGTGGGATTTGATTTTCTTTCCCCTTTTTTTTTTTTTTTTGTTGTGTGTCTTGATTGACTACTATTAATATAGACTACTATTAATATAGATTAGTGATGGATATTTTTAAAAAATATTTTTTATTTGAAAATGTATTAAAATAATTTTATTTAGATTTATTTTTTATTTTTTATATTAGTATATTAAAATTATTAAAAAAAATACCAAAAAAACAATATTTTGTAAAGGGAAAGGCATTGCAGAAATTAGTTTCAAAGCATCCCATCTTTTTCCAGAGCTTATCTATTGCAAAATAATGAATACGAAAGGGAGTGGTAGTTGTGATTAAAAGAAGAAAAAACAAGAAAAGTTGCAAGCTGCTGGTGCTAATGAATAACTCTGAAGGCAGCCAGGTCTCACTCATTAACAATCGATAGGATAACCTCCAGCATCTTTCTCTCTTCCAAGGGTTTGGTTAGGTGGAAATCCATTCCAGCATCGAAGACTTTACTTGTTTGCTCTGGCATCGCATGGGCAGTTAATGCTATGATTGGTATATGAACGCCACTATATTGTTCTTCCTCCATTCGTATCAACCTTGTTGCCTCAAATCCATTCATTACTGGCATCTATATTTGCAGTGAAATGAGTTTTGAATTATTGCAATTGATAATTGTATTTGTGGAATAAAAGTTGATGAATCCATACCTCACAATCCATGAAAATGATATCATAAGGGAGAGAGATTGAATCCCCTTCCTTCTTTTGATCACTTAATGATTTGCTGACTTCATCGAAGGCCTCTTTTCCATTTGTGCAGACTTCAACACTTGCTCCAAGTTTTTTCAGAACTGAACTGGTTAATCTCTGCAGCAACATGGAATCTTCAACAACCAGGACATTCTTTCCATTCAAGGGTTTGGAACCAGCTTCTACGGTGGGTTTATTCGCCGTTGTCGGTTGGAGTGAGCTGCTCTGAGGTGAAGCAAGGTCTAGCTCAATGATCTCCGAGCAAGACAAGTCATTCGAAAGATTAGAATCTGCACAATCCTGGACTTCTTGAACCGTTGTCCTCCTTGTGGACTTTGAGAAGTTGCAATGAGATGCACCCTTGCGTTCCGGAAGCAATGATAGGACTTGACTTAAACATGAACCATGAAGTGGTTTGTGTAACACATAATCGCCTTCTGCGGTTACCCTATCCTTCACCTCATCGCTTGAATGTCCCATGATTGGATCCTCCAACCAAACAACTTTGCACAAAGACTTTCCAATGTCTTTCCGAAGGTTAGCCAGGATGTTTTGGAAGTTAGGGTAACTAGTAGCTTCGTTGACATCGATCACGAGCAGTATGATGCTTGATGAACTTTTGGAGTTGGTCTTTTTGTAGTGCGGTGTAATGTGATCACCTTCATCCTTGATGTTTAGAGATCCATCGAGTGATCCTCGATCGGAGTTGGTGGATGCAGACTTGCTCAAGTAATCATCTAAAGTGTTTTCTGGTTTTCCTGAGATGAAATAAGAAAGGTCTAGCTTGCGCTTAACCTTCTCGAGCTCTAGCTGTAAATTCATCACCTGCTTAATTATTGTCACCTTAATGTTCAAGCGCTCAATATACTTCTTCAAGACCTTTCTTCGTTCTTCACCAGGAATGAAGATTATGACATGGGACCCTTCTGGTTTTGGTGACATGAATGGAAAGTGTTGATGAAATGCACTCGAGCGGCGATCTTCTTCTGGTTCGGCTGATTTGGGTTCAACAGAGGAAAGAAAAACATTGAACTTGAAGCAAGTGCCTCTTTCTCCAAGCTCTTTCTCAACAATTCTTAACTCTCCTTTCATCACACGTACCTGGAGCACATGTTTAATATAATCAGAAGAATGAAGGAAGGTAAAACAGGTTCTGAAGTAATAATCATCTTTTTCTTACCAAAGATTGGACAATGCCAAGTCCCAAACCAGTTCCTTCCTGTCCTGTAGCTGTTTCCTTAACTTGAACATAGTCTTCAAAGAGGGATTTTTGCTTATCTTTAGGTATTCCTTTGCCTGTATCATCCACCTCAAATTCAAACTCCACTTCGTTGGGATTTTCTTCAACGGTATTGAGAGCATCAAGATCATTGAAGCTATCTTGGTTCTTGTAGCAAAACCGAGATAGAAACTTCATCACAGTTGTACGATTAGAAGCAATGATCTCTTTTCTAAAGTTTTTCTTCTTAACCACAGTACGAATCGAGACATGACCTTCTGACGTAAACTTTATTGCATTATTCACCAAGTTGCACAATATCTGTTTAAGTTTTAATCGATCGCCTCTCACATTAGCAGATTTGAGCGTAGAGCCATCACAGGGATCTAGCACAATGTCTATGCCTTTGTTCATTCCCAAAGGATAGAACATATCAACTACCTCCTCAAGGAGTTCGGCCAAGTTGAAATCTTCTATTTCAAGTGATGTTTTCCCTGCTTCAATTTTACTCATGTCCAGAATTGAGTTCAATATGCCTGAGACAACATTTTTTAAACAAAAAGTTAAGAAATTTATGATAAAGTTGGACTCCAAAGGTAAAGATTGAAAGAAGATATTGCTAACTAACCAAGAAGGTCCTTCGTATGATTTTCTAACTGTACTAATTGTGCCGCTAACTTAGATTCTGGATTAGCCTCTTCCTGGCAAAAATGTATTGAAGCTCTTACAGCTGCCAGAGAGTTGCGAACATCATGATTTGCACCAGCAAAGGCCTTAGTTTTGTTCATGCTCTTGCGCTCCGCTTGTTGAGTTGCTTCTGTCTGTTTTATCAGGGAAGCACATAGAAACATCTCGCGATTTGTGGCTCTTGCAGTCAAGAATAGGTAGGTGCAGAGGGAGATAACAATGAAAATAAACACGAGGGCTAGAAGCAGGAGTGATAGCATGCTGTTTCTGTGGACGAGGTGCACTAGACCGTTTCTAGGATAAGCCAATACATAAACCTGAAAAGAAATTTTTTTAGTAAGAATTGGACTGGATATGGAGTCTGACAGTTCATTGTTTTCAGCTCTGTGCAGATCTGAAATATGGTGATCGACTTTCAGGTCAGCTTTAAAATGCATACAAGCATCCTAAGGAAATTTATATATCTAGCACAACATACTACAGATTCTGTTCTTAAAGGACTTGACATACCGATTTAAGTCCAGCAATATCAAGAGTGGAGCAGTAAAACATGTACTTGATTCCCACTATCTTCTTATGAAGAGGTCTTAATCTGCCATCCTCAGGATCACATGAGATATTATAGTGACCTAAAGGGTCACCATTTCGCTTCATTGTTTGCACCATAACTGTGTCGTTGTGTATCTCTATTTGACTGTTTGGAAGCTTTGTTTGCACAACAACCTGTCCATTTGCAGTTCCTAAGTGAAAAAACCCTCCATGAAAATCCAGCGCCGCAAAATGATTAATGACCACTTCTACTGGAAACCCAAGGGATACAACACCCCTTCCGTCAACGGCTGCCGTGTTAAGGAATAAGCTATCTTGAGCCTTGTTCCACCCAGTATCCATTGAAGAATGCCCACTTGTGCTATTCAAGGCCTTCTGAAACCAGCTTGAATTTACAGTAACCTTAGGGTCAGAGGCAACTGCATCTCCATATAACTTCCCAGTGTCACGATTTACGGGTTGAGTAAACCACTGCGAGGAAAATGAAGTGTTGGAATAGATTGAAAATGTTTGGTCCTCGTCATTGTAGAAGGAGAATAATAGACCATCAAGTCCAATGTATGAAACTTGTGATAATTCTGGAATCGTCGAAAGTGCTAGGAACAAAGTTGGTGCAACCTGGAAACAAAAACACTACCCATCAGTCACAAAGGGGTTGGTGCGGGATCAAGAAAACACTACTTGCAATTCCTATTCTGCTTAGCTACGCATAGAAATCACATTCCGATGGTTTTGGTCACATTAACCTTAGCTTGAATGGCAATAAATGAAAGCTGAGTTCCATTCAAAGATGAGCTTAAAGCTCTTGCTAAATTTGATGCTGATGAGTTCAGGCGGTGCAGCAGTCCTGCGGTCATCTGAATCTCTGAGAAAGATTTGTTACGCACTCCTTCAGACTCGGACATTACGCGGTTTTTGGATTGCTTAATCATCACACACAATTCTGAGAACATGAAACTTGAAAGAACCTGATATGTTAAACAGGAGTGTAAGTTCTGCTACAAACTTTAAAAGTGGCAAACCATTGAAAAGGAAGAATAACAAAGCAAAATGGTGTGAGCTTGAGGAGGGAATTACTAGAATGATGAGAAAATAAGAAGGCCTAACAATTGCCTTCAGCGATCGAAACCTCTCCGAGTTGAACCTCATTTTTGCAGCTAAATATCTGTGGTCTGATACCTACATTTCAAAGCAACATAGGAAAATTACACGGGTAATAAAACAAATAAAACATTATAGTATTAATTCACTGTATCATCGGAATGATGCCATGGCTAAGCTCTGTCCTTAGTGACATCTACAAGGTTTGAGCATAGTAGATAGCTTCACAAGTAAAATTCCTAATCAATGATTCTGTTTTTTAATTTCGGTTCACTCTTCCACTTGATCACTCAAGAGAAGGATGAGATTTTGTATATCTTTTAAGAACAAAAACCTTTTGCTCCTCTTAAGAAGTACATTTTCTTTACTTGCCTATGGCAGACAGGATGTCCAGTTTTAGCTCAATGGTCCCAGAATCTGGAAACTATAACATGACAGTGCAAGAATGGTATTGAAACTGAGAAGTAAAGCTAGCCTTTCAAGCTTGATTTCTTAACAAAAACAGGGGGGGGGGAGATCAGAAGATGAGACGTAGTTCTCTTAACTATAGAAAGGACTGAAAAAGCTCCAAGTCACAGATGAACAAGTGTCATTTGAAGGTATTGAAAATTGAATGATCACCTGACTTGTAGTGTTGATCAATCAAGAAAGGTCAACTATGGCAGAGTATTTCATTGTGACACAAAAGAAAGAGTGTTCATGCATATGATTTTTGTTGCTGTTGCAGTCAAAGAGAAAGACTAGGAGAATCAAAACTATCTTAGTGAACGTCAGGAAGTTTGTTATTTAAGATAAATGATAGTTTTTAATTTACATAGATTTATTAGCTGTTTTTTTCTCAAATCCAAAAAAAAAAAAAAAACAAAATAAAAATATATATAATAGTTTTGCAATGAATTCTTGTAAGTTTAAAAAATACATGCCTTCTCAAAAATCATTTTTATTTGATTTTGAAATATTTAATAAAAAGTTCTCTCATCTAGAGACATACATGAGAAAAAGGTTCAGAACTCATGAAAGAACGGAAAGA
>Ga0307517_10015360_pt1 | contig 10186 bp, 10 predicted proteins | sample 23_EM_MG_FD_194515 | JGI IMG/M metagenome (GOLD analysis project Ga0307517, IMG submission 194515) | Populus trichocarpa ectomycorrhiza microbial communities from riparian zone in the Pacific Northwest, United States - 23_EM | ecosystem: Host-associated > Plants > Roots > Unclassified | place...
ATTCTAGTACGAACTCAAAACTCCAGAGAGTTAAAAAAAATGTACCAATTTTTTCAGATAATGACATTAATTTATCACCTTTTTTCCCCACAGTTTCTCCTTTAGTTTTTACCTGGATTGGGCCCAAGGCATTTCACAAATCTGGAGAAGACAGGTGGAGAATATAAAAATTATCAGAGAATTGAGCCACACCCCAACAATGATGGACATGAGCTAATACTGGAAAAAAATAATCATTTTCTTTTTCTTTTTTAAGAAATGGGTTAATCACCTTTGGATACAGTGAAATTGCTAGCAGAAAGCCTCTTTTTTTAGAAAAGAAATTGATCCAATCCGTTGCTGGTTTTACTAAATACCTTTGGATATAAAATTTCTCAATGCCTCGAGAAATGAATTCGAGGAACTCCCGTCGACTGCCAGGATTTGTTTTATATTCTCAGGGTGAGATCCCTACTGTACCTGTATTGTATAATTTACCAAGTCTGAAGCTTTGCAATGGGTTCCCTTGAGCATGTGTTGATTTCCCAGCTGCTCCGTTGTATATTCCAAGCAAACTGCTTGTGTTCCAGTAATTACACATTAGGGCGATCCATCATGAAAAGCCAGCCCAGCTAGCTAAAACGCCATGCACCAACTAAACTAACTATTTCTTGAGAATGGAGTCCAAGTCCCTCATGCCACTGTGATTCGCTACTTGGTGGATGAGCACGCATTCTTTTAGTTATTCACTCACTCTCCGATGTGAAAGCTGGAGAATGTTATAGCTAGAATCAAGTAACATGGCCATTTTTACTAACAAAAACAAATGCCAATCTGTTTAGATTTTTATTTTATTTATTAAGAGTAAAATAATTTATTTTTTTTAGTTTAGCCTATATATAATTTTTTTATATTTAAATTAAACCAATTTTTAAAATTATTTATAATCACATTATCCAGTGTTAATAAGACTCTAACCTTCTCTCTCTCTTTTTTTTTGAATTACTTAACATAATATAAAAATATAATTTCATAAAATTAGATTTAATTTTAAACACAACAGATTTGATACGTTAAAAAACAAAATTGACATGCCAAATTCTGCGCACAAAAGATTGATAAAACGCTTATAAATGAGAAAGTTCAAAACTTTTTTTCAACAAAAAAAAAATCTGACTTTTAAAAATATCGCGATAAAATTTTAGCCATAAAAGTAATTTTCTCTGCCAGAATCAATATATCTTTTTTGTTTATTTTCTTTTCCTCTTACATTATTTTCATGTGTGTGTGTGTGTGTGTGTGTGTGTGTGTGTATAAAAAGACAAAGCCTGACGTTTCTTGATTTCTGCACATTTTCTTTACTGCGTCCGGAACCGACCTTTGTGGTCCCTTGTCAAAAGCAAACCACGTTACCCGTAAGACCATCTTACCCTTTATCCAAAACCAAATATTGAATAGTATACTTCTTGCACCACCTAAGCTGCCCTTCATTCTTTCCACCCGCTTTCCTCCCCCTCTCATGTTTTTTAACTAAACACAACCTTAGCTTTTTTCTCATCTAAAGTTTCATGATTTATTTTCACACTCAAACCTCGTAAAAATAATTTATTACAGCTCTCGTATTCTTGTAATTATAATAATAAATATTTTTTAAAATAAGAAAATAATTAAAAAACAATATAATAAAATTTATAATTTAACTGTTCCAAGAAAGATAAAATCAGTTATAAAAACAAAATAAGATTGATGCCTAGCTATAAAAAAAACATGAATATTTTGTTTTCACATTGATGATGATACAATCACATTTATGAATTGATAATACATAATATTTTAACATTTTCAATGAAAAATCATTCATTATCATGTAAATTACCCTTTTCTTCTAGCCAAAACATATTTCTAAGATAGCTTTTACAAATAAAAATTAAATCCATCCATTGGTGGGGCTACATGTCACCACGAGATGACTACAACTCATGACATTTTGGAAAAATGCGAAGGCTATTCGTGTAACATCATCTAAAAGATCCAGAAGCACGAGCAGGGATATTATTGTAATAACATACCACGTAGGCCCCGCACTCAGGAAATGGGAATTTCCTTCAACTCCTCTATTTAAACCCAGCTGGGGTACCCCCTCCAAAATCTATCATTCTAAACGCGGTCTCTCTCTCTCTCTCTCACACACACACAGCTTTTCTTCAACGTCTCTTCTAACTGTAAGTAACAAACTTTTCAAATTTCAGTTCTTTTTTCTTAATTATATCTTAATTTTCAGTTTTTGTGTTTTTTTTAGTCATTATCTATATTTAATAAATACTCTGTTTTTCATTTTTTTCAAGCTAGCAGAAGTTTAATTACACTCTACATTTATATATAGATATAAATAATAATAAAAAAAGATAAAAATAAAAGATGAACAGTAGTAGTTGTATTGGTATCTCAACAATGAAACCCTGTTGCAGAATCATAATTAGTTACCGAAGTTTTTCACATTTTGGGGTTTCTCTCTCAAGATCTAATAATAATTCAGTCATTCATACCAATTTGTCGAAATCACACCCGAAATCGGTATATAATCATGAATTCCACTGCTGTAATAACCGTAGTTGGTCACAAGATACGGGTCATAAGTGTATAGTTAATCTGGATCGCAGAGGTTTTAATGTCTGCGATTGGAATTGGGGTCATGCTAGGGGTTTTAGTTCAGGTTTTCTTGTCGATAAGGGTAGTAGTTCAAGGGGTGTTTTAGTAATTCCCAAAGTAGCGTCAGACATTAGGAATCATTCGACTTCGGTAGAGGGTCATGTTAATACGAAAGGATTTGAGAGTATTTACATTCAAGGAGGGTTGAATGTGAAGCCTTTAGTGATAGAAAAGATTGAAACAGAAAGTGATGTAGCTAAAGAAGGAAAAGAGGAAACATCTAGTAATAGGGTGGAGATTAACGGATCCGAAGTAAATACAAACTTCTTCAAGGGTTTGAATGAGAGCACAACTCCTAAGGTTGTTGAGAGAGAGGTGTCTAAGATCGAGAAGGAAGCGTGGCAGTTGCTTCGAGGCACCATTGTGAATTACTGTGGGAATCCAGTAGGGACTGTCGCTGCTAATGATCCTGCCGACAGGCAACCGTTGAATTATGACCAAGTCTTCATTCGTGATTTTGTTCCATCCGCACTTGCTTTTTTGCTTAATGGAGAAATGGAGATTGTGAAGAATTTTCTTCTTCACACTTTGCAGTTGCAGGTATATTAAGCCAAACATTCCCTTACTTATTTTTTTGCATATGTAGTGTGTATTTTTGTCTGTGCTCACATTTGAGTTACGTTCTGATGTTCTGCTGCTTAATAAAGTGGCAATTGTGTTTGCATTTGAAACAAAGATCTGTTGCTTTGGCATACATTTGATGTTCTTTTACAGCATAACACTTTTGCAGTGGTCGCATTGATTCACACTTTTCATGTTGCTTACACATTTATACTCACTTTTCATAGTGCTTTCCATGTTTGTGACTACTGCCTTAAAGAATAGCCACCTTCTGCAGAAACCAAATTTATGGGCAACAGGCTGTGATGATAATATTGCCAACTCCATGGAGGATGCATTTCATCTCCAAAAAAAAAAAGTGACAATAGCTTAGAGCTTTAACTTGGGGAAGTTGAACTTTTGAAATGATGCATCAATAATTGCAATTTTCACCAAAATTAGCCCATTACATGTTACATTTTTATGTTTATCAAAAGAAAAAACACACTGAGAGAGAGAGAGAGATTGCTTTTTATGGGGGATAAAAAGAGAGAATGACAAGTAGCAATTCTTCAAAAATCAATTTAAACTTAAACTTCTCTCTTGTGTATGTCAGAGCTGGGAGAAAACAGTGGACTGTTACAGTCCTGGGCAAGGGTTAATGCCAGCAAGTTTTAAAGTTAAAACAGTGCCTCTTGATGGTAGTGATGGAGGTTTTGAGGAGGTTTTGGATCCTGATTTTGGTGAATCGGCCATTGGGCGTGTTGCGCCTGTTGATTCTGGTAAGATAATTCTTAGTTTTGTTCTCTGTACTGTATATAATAAGAAGTCTTTCTGTGTTCAATGAATTGAGTATTGGTCCAAAATCTTATCCTTAGTGCTCAGTTTCTTCATGTCTTGTCTATGTATCCAGTTATTTCCTTCGTCCAGTTACATTTGTGTAATTATTGTAATCTGAAACATATTTTCATGACACTCACAGGGCTGTGGTGGATAATTTTGTTGAGAGCTTATGGGAAGATAACAGGCGACTATGCATTGCAAGAGAGGGTTGATGTCCAGACAGGAATCAGACTCGGACTAAATTTGTGTTTATCAGATGGGTTTGATATGTTTCCTACGCTGTTAGTCACTGATGGTTCCTGCATGATTGATAGACGGATGGGTATCCATGGACACCCTCTTGAAATCCAAGTAAGTTAAATATTTTCAGTGCAGCCTTCAATTTTGTTTCGCTTATGTTGCACGTGGAAAATTATTTTTGTTGATTATGGAGATGTTATGATGTTGTGTAAGGTTGATATCTGACCACACTGACCAAGGACCTGTTATGCTACAACGCATGCAACTATTATAAATATAGAAAATTTAAACCAGTCATTTGACGTGCTTAAGCTGCAGAAGTACATTAGATGGAGCTGTTGTTTGTTCCAGCAGTGAATTTTTTCTTGCAGTTTTGTCATTATACTTCTGAGAAAATTCTCCTAAGCATTTAAGTTTTTGGAAAAAAGGAGTGCTCAAGTTTCTGAAGCTTTAGACTTTTCACCAGCATGCTTATGTTTGTCCTTGGTTTGCCATTTGCTTAACTAGCATACCTTTTCAGGCCTTGTTCTATTCTGCTTTGCGATGTGCTCGTGAGATGCTCATAGTCAATGATGAAACCAAGAATCTGGTGGCTGCAATAAATAATCGACTCAGTGCACTCTCATTCCATATCAGAGAGTATTATTGGGTGGACATGAGGAAGATCAATGAGATCTACCGTTACAACACTGAAGAATACTCTACAGATGCAGTCAACAAGTTCAACATATACCCCGATCAAATTCCTTCATGGCTAGTGGATTGGATTCCTGAGGAAGGTGGTTACCTCATTGGCAATCTACAGCCGGCTCACATGGATTTTAGGTTTTTTACTCTTGGGAACCTTTGGGCCATCGTCTCTTCTCTGGGAACCTCAAAACAAAATGAGGGTATCCTAAATTTGATCGAGGCCAGGTGGGATGATCTCATGGGCCATATGCCTCTTAAGATTTGTTACCCTGCTTTGGAATATGAAGAATGGCGCATAATTACTGGCAGTGATCCAAAGAACACGTGAGGCTCCAATTATTTCCTGGGTGCTTTATGTAGATTGGCTTAGTTGCATAGCGGTTCTGTTTAATGTAATTATCTCTCTAATTTGTTGCAGCCCATGGTCATATCACAATGGTGGATCTTGGCCAACACTGCTGTGGCAGGTAATATTTGTCAAAGACTCAAAATTGTGATACTTGAATGTTATGTTCGGGTGTTGGCTTACATTGCTGATATCAAGTCGTGAAAATGTGTTCCATAATACAATGTTGCTTGTTATTCCAGTTCACATTAGCTTGTATCAAGATGGGGAAACCAGAATTAGCACAAAAGGCAATTGCTTTGGCAGAGACGAGATTATCAATGGATCAATGGCCTGAATACTATGACACTCGCAGTGGAAGGTTTATAGGCAAACAGTCCAGGCTTTTTCAGACATGGACAATCTCTGGTTTCCTAACATCAAAGATGCTTTTAGAGAATCCAGATAAAGCATCCTTGTTGTTCTTGGAAGAGGATTATGAGCTCCTGGAGATATGTGTTTGTGCACTAAGCAAAACTGGCCGGAAGAAGTGCTCACGCTTTGCTGCAAGATCTCAAATTCTTGTCTGATTAGGTATTTCCTGACCCGATAGCTATATAGCGTGGTAAAAACGATAACAGAAAAGATCATTTGCAGCCCTAACTCAATATTTTAAAGGGTGACTTCAATGCGATGACAGACAAACTACTCTGAAGTGCTGATTGTTGTACCTCTTGTTGAAGCACATGACTCATTTGAATTAGATGGCTCTGTGTTTTTGAGAGCCTCTAACCTACTTGTAATAATGTATGGTTTCGTGCTTGAATTTCCTTTCGACCTTGGCATGACATGTGTAAACTTCTATTCCATAGATATGATCAATCCCTTTCTTGGTGTCACAAATCAGCCTAGCATTTTCGTTGACTCATGTGTGGTAGACAAATATAATACACGAAGTATGTTTTTCATTATGCTTAAAAATGTTTTCCAATTGAAAAGTCATTGAATTTATGCTTTTTAGATATTTTCTAATAATTTTAATATCTTCAAGATATCAATTCTGATGTTTTTCATTGCAATCGCATTTCCAAATCGAGTAAAAGAGCTGGTATTTCCACTTCCACCTTGATTCTAGCTTGTGCCCTACAAGAGATTGATTTTCCATATTCAAATTTATTTCACCTTCATGTAACATCTTATCCTGGTAGGGCTTTCACTATCGATCTGCTCGTCATGTGGAAAGAATCCATGATAGAGCTAACCACCACCTACTGGCCACTAGACAGGATTCAGAAGAAAGTTTTTTACACTGATGACTAGACTAAGGTGATACTACCGCACCATTTACTCATATCCCCCGTACTACAACGCCGTCTCTGGATATCCTGTTATAAGCAGGGGCAATGAAAAGGATATCCAACAGCAAAATTCTTTCTAGGGCAGGCGTACAGAAAGAGACACTAAACTTACATATTTACTACATAATACTCGACTATCAAAAAACAAGAACTTATCAAGCAACTTGCTCGTCTCCTTCCATCCTGAATAGACCAAGGCGTCTATCTCCAAGTCGCATAGCATAAGCAGCTTTCTTGAATTCAGCCCAGGTAAAGGGCTTGTATAATGCCGGCTTGGTGGGGGTAATCATTTCTGGTGGAACAGTGATCCTCGCATTGGGTGGAGGGCCAGCAAAATAGGCCATTGACATTCTAGACTTGGAAGAGTTGGTTAGGGCTTTGTGCCTCACACTTACAAATCTCCCATTTGTCATTGCCTACAAAATTTAACAAGGCAATAGAATTAGAGACTTCCATGGTTGAACAAAATGGCACATTGAACTGAGCAGAGGGTCATGTAAAAAGTAAATGAAAACCAGGAAGCGTACTTTGAATCAACGCGACCAAGTACAAGGTCCGGTAGGTACAACGTTGTTTTCAAAGCTTTGATTTTGACGATAACAATCATTCAGTTCTAGAAAATATAAATTTCAGAAACAGAACTTTCGGGGAAAAACCTGGTTCTGTAAAGACCTTACTTTAGGAACATATCTTTGTCATCTTTTCACCAATAAAAGAGACCCAAGAAAACCGATATTCCACAAAAATATCTTGGAAATGATTTAGTCAGATCACCGAGATATTTCCTCGATAACTTAAAGTCAGCTTCTAGGAACACCGTAAGCAACCAACCAAGGGTCAGGTGCTTTTCAGTTCCCATTGTTCTGAATCTAGTTGGTCATTCAATTACTCATTCACATAATGTTCACTGGATGGAAACTAATGTTGTAGATTTGGGTCCCATTAGCATCAAGAACCCAATCCAAAGCCTGCCTAGATAGCTACAGCTAGATAGCTAGCTCAGCTATAGGAACAGTGGCTTCCATCAAATCCCAATCAACTTTTTTCACACTTGATTATGATTACAAGATAAGAGAAAAATAGTGGACCAACCTGTAACAAGTCACCCACATTAACCCAGAAGGTAGCGGGATCAGGTGTTACTGGGACCCACGCACCATCATTTAAGGAAATCTGAAGGCCACCCACATCGTTGGATCTCAAGATGGTCAAGATCTGAGGGTCAGAATGCTCTCCGAACCCTACCTTGTTTTGGTTACAAGGTGACGAGTCCTCATCCTTGCAGAGCAGAGGCATAGGGGGGTAGTGGTTTAACCTGATGAGGGAGTCACTGTCAACATCTCTGATTAGCCTACTAAACACTGATCTATCCGGGACCCGCAGCCCCTCCGCCATCAGATCTAATAACTCACATGCCAGCTCCCTAACTGCTTCTATGTAAGCACTCACAGCGGAGCTGTGTCCAAGAGAGAAAAGTCACACCTTATCGTCAGTGAATATAACAGTTTAACAAGGCTTGGAAAGAAAAGAAACCATACAGTCGCGCACATTAGACAAGTACGATGGACCTGCTGCTCTGCTTCTCCTTTGCCTTTTCCAGTTTCTCTTTATTAAATTCCTTCGTGGCATTATTTTGGCATTCGAGTTTCTTTCTTTATTATTTTTTATTATTATTTCTTCTGATTTGATAAGACCATCTTACATGTATCTGTCTGACTTGTCCATTTGATTCTCCAATCTTTTCATGCTAAAAGTACCTTATCTTCGTTTTCTTTTCGAATTTTCTGGATTAATAGTGATTGTCGTCGAGAAAAAACTTTATCATGTTTGATGCCACCAAGTAAATTTTACATGTGAGCCCTGACGTTTAAGATTAGATGGATGATGAATATTTTATTCAGAGGATTGAGACTGGACAGCTTCGTCAACATAAAATTTCTCTTCTTCTTTATTTGATTAATAAAAGCGTAAGCATTGTTTGGATTTCACTAATTCCATCATAAACCACTGGACGACATTCATGTATCAAGGAAGAATCATAGACAATTTTCATAAGAGATAATCATGTCAATGAGATGAGATTGTAATGTGATTGGATTGATCCGTACTTTACCCCCCACATGAGCCATGTTTGTGTAGCAATTTCTTTATTTGAGATGACAAATCTGACACGGTATAATTTTTTTTTAACTAACTCAAATTCAAACCCTAGGAGACTCTTGATAATTGTTTTCTTTTTCTTTTTTTTTATTTATAAAAAGAAACTATTGATTGTTAAACCAGCCAGCACTCTTCCCTCTCCTCCTCTTCTGAGATTACCGACCATGCAACTTTAAGAAGACATTAACCAGGAAATGAACCGCAATGTTACAATACATGAAACTTCTCTTGTTTTAAAAATAGTCTTCCAAGCATTAATGGGGGATGTTGACAAAGACAAAGGAGGCTATTTTTTCAACTTTCAAGTGAAAGAAAGTTCTGGTATGTTATCTCTCACCTTCCAGGAGGACATATATAATTCCATATTCCCTTGTGATTTGGTGTTTTAAAATGGATCTAATAATAACAAATGCTACCGTGTTTATTAAACAAATCGCCCAACTGCTGAATAATTGTTTTTTCTAATCAAGTAAATTAATATATAGATATTATTAACAAGTTTTTTTACTTTTTAATGTAATAGAAAAAAAAGATAATATTACAATTACTACATTGAAACCTATTAATTTACTTAATTAGTCTGTGTATAAGATTTTTTTAAAAATAACAAAAGAAAAAAAACTAAAAAATAAAGATAAAAATAAAAAGAACGGTAGAAATAATTTTGTTCTAAAAAAATGTAAAGAAAAAAATAGTGATGAATTATAGATTTATCATCACTGTATTACCATTACCCGTTACAATGAAAAAATTAAAGAAAATTTTAATTGTTCTACTTCTACCGTAAAAGTGTGTTTACCTTTAGTATATATAATATAATTTCATAGCTAGTACTGTTCGATATAAGGAAGCCCAGTTCTTTATTTTCATGTTCCTTTCATACCAAACATTACGACAATAATAAATGAAATTCCTATTATAGCATGCACCGAGTCTTCTGGTCCCATTAAATATTAAAGAAGGCAAGCTTGTTTCACCCTGAAATTCATTAAGAAAGATTCCCGCAGCAAATTAGATTTGTTTTTCTTTTTTAGGAAAGGACAGGGCATTTGAATACTCGGGTTTAGAAAACACTGCTCAATTTCAAGAAATTTCCCATCCAGCACTATGTTTACATATGCGTGTGTGTGTGTGTAGAAGTATTTGGGAGATTGAACTAGCAACTTGCATGGTGGCGTCATTTTCAAAATTCGGAAACACCCTAATTTTAATTTTTAAAAAACTAGAAGTAGTTTTAGTCTTCTCGGTTTGTAGATTTTGCAGCATTTTGTGTTTGTTAACTTTGTTCACCAATTTCTTACAAGTAGCTGTGCTAATCGTGTTTTATCTCAGGTTCTCAAGG
>Ga0307517_10015361_pt1 | contig 10186 bp, 5 predicted proteins | sample 23_EM_MG_FD_194515 | JGI IMG/M metagenome (GOLD analysis project Ga0307517, IMG submission 194515) | Populus trichocarpa ectomycorrhiza microbial communities from riparian zone in the Pacific Northwest, United States - 23_EM | ecosystem: Host-associated > Plants > Roots > Unclassified | place...
CCTTTTTTTTTTTTTTTTAATATGATGCATGTCCCATGCAATATGATTAAATTTAGTGGATTCATTATAGATTGTCTTGAGTTCTAGATTTTTTTTTATTTCAATTATAATATGATTCGTATCATAATATGCTCGATCCTAGTTCATTGGATTCTGATAATTTTAAATTGAAAATTCAATATTTTTCAAAAGAAAGAATTTTCAATTATTATAAAAAAAAATTGATAAATAAAGAACAATTATGACTCAATTTGAGAGTTTATTCGTCATAAGACTTGAATCACAAGCAAAGTGAACAACCCAAATTTTGAATTTAAAAAAAAAAATCTCTAAAACAGCTTCTTTTTTGATTTGGAAGAAATATCTAGAGTGATATTGTTTTTTTTTTTTTAAAATAGTTTTTGTATCAATCCGAACCGATTCAAACCTAAGATTAGCAAGTCACCGAGAAAACTCACTTGACCAAATCTAGTTGATAGATCACTAAATTGATTTGCCAAGCTGACCTATGTCCTGTAGCATGTAAGCATTGTTGGGGATGCGAGTTGCAAAGGTTTTTTTTTCCACCTTAGCATAGTTACAAAAATAAAAAAAATTATGTAGTTAAAAAATATCTAGAAAAGTAACATAGCTTGGTGAGTTGCATGTGTTACATGTGACTCTCTTGGATTATTAAATCACCTGGAAAACATAACAATGATGATAAAGGAGAGAAAAAAAAGCCAATGAAAGAAAGAAAAAAGACCATGAAAACATACGAAAACTTCGATGACGATACCATTTGTATTATAAAGAAGATCTCGATGAGACGAACCTAACAACACTAGAAAAAATCACCAATAGTGATTAGAGTGGGTCACACGAGCCATTGAAAGCATGGTTATTAGACTTAGTCAAGGGGCTAGGTCCTGAGTCACGTTGAAAAAATAAAAATAAAATTCTTAAGGTTTTAATATTCCACGTAAAAAAAGTTAATAAATAATTTATGTAGATGTAAGTTATACATGTTGTAAAAAATTGAAGTTTAAAAGATTATTTCAAAATATTTTTTATCTTAAATTGAAAAAAATTTATCTTATTATTTTTAAGTTGAAGTTTAAAATTCTTTGATTTTATTCAATCATCTTATATGTGTGTTTATTTCTACAATTGCATGATTAGATAAAAAATTAATTTTAATAAACAAAGTCATTGAACACAATCATATAAATGAATAATGTTACGAGATTAAATATCTTCATTTATATTCGTCTCTTAACCTTTTTAGACATGTATTTAGTTATCTTCGACGATTTTTATTTATTTATTAACATAAATTATTTACACAATTTTTTTGATTTAATTGTTTATGAAAAAAAAGATAAAAAAACCCTAAAAATTCACCCTTTTTTGGTTGAAAAAGAAAATCCAACCCGAATCACCAGTTAAATAAATAGATTTTTTATTGGATTTATTTTATATTTTCATAAAAGATTGGTTTGAACTCTAAGATTTATTAAAAAACAAAAAAACACTAATGACAGTCGAGTCAAGGACAGGCTACTTTTTGTCGTGCAGGTAAATGACTGGGGCTTCTTGGATTCTGTGAGGATTCGGACAACAAATATAAAGCTTAACCTAGACCGTGTGTCTAATAACACTATTTACTTAACCAATCATAATTTCGTTTTTTTTTTTACAGAAAACTAAAATAATATTATTTTGATTTTTTTAAAATCAATTTAAATTTTAATCACAGATTTATTTATTCAAATCAAATTAATTTTGAATTGATTTCTTTTAAAATCTAAATTCAAATTAAAAGGCAAATCACGAGAGAGTAAATCCGCAGGCAAAATTAAAAGCTAGATTTTCTGGGTAATTTAACTTGGACGGTAGATAAAAGCTTTTGAATAGGTCGAGAAGATCATGTCAGTCTATTCACAAGATGTAACCTTAAATCCAGACAAAAATCTAGCTCTAGACTAGGACTCAGGCCGGTTTGTTTCATACATGCTCCTTAAAATCACTTCTTAATCTGTTTCTTTACCTTTTAAAAAAGTTCATAAATGCAAAATACTTTTTGGTAAAAAAAAAAGTTTAATTTTTTTAAATTTTTAGCAGAAAATATTTTTACAAAATTATGAAAAATTCATAATTATTCTTTTATTTATTTGTTATATTAAATTCGGTTCTTAATTTTTGACTGTTATATATTTTGTTTTGATTTTTTTTTAATTTTGTCTCTTAAAATTTAATTTGTATATCAACTTTGATTTTTATTTTTTTTATTGTTATTTGTTTTTCTCTTATCGTTTTTTTTAATTGAAATTTTTTATCTATTAGATTTGATCCTCATTTTTTTATTGCTATTTATTTTATTTAAAATAATTTATGAAATTATATATTTTTTAATTTCATCATCTTTCAACTCTTTTATCTATCAAATTTGCCTTCATTATTTTAATTTTAATTTATTTTATTTGAAATAATTTATTAAATTAGATTTTTTTTAACTCCATATTCCTTCAACATTTTTATTTGTTAGATTTAGTCTTTATTATTTTAACAAAATTAAAAAAATAAAAACATTAATAAATTATTTTCCAATTCACTTTCCATACTGAAAAACATTTCTCAATTAATTTTCTACGACAATATCAAATATTAAAAAATAATTTATTTTTTAAAAATTTACTTTGCAAAGCAAATAAATGTATCATAATTGGAATAAGACTTTCTTTTTTGTCTTGACACAATTGGAATGGCCTGACAGACAGGAATCATCACAAGCTTGACCTCTGTTCACATGCTCATGTATCTGCACTGTTTTGTTCTGGAGCAGAAAATTAAAGAGGTTGGATTTATGTTAGGTACAAATCTGAACACAGGACCAGCTCAAGTTGTGTATGATGTTGTAGGCTGTAACCAAGCATATACTCTTGTCATGTATATCCAATGAGGCATCGAACGAAGAATCACGCCATGCAAGATTTCAGTTTACAACCTGAGCTTTCAAAATTTCAATCCCCCAAGGATGAAGTGAAGAGAATTACAGCAAGCTTTCATGCCTGCAATGTCTAAACATGCCAGCTAGAAACTTAAATTGAGACTGGACATGAAGAATAGCTAGAGGCTTGAATCATTAAGTATACGAGCATGCCTTGCAACCAGAGTCACCTGAACCGGACTAACATGAGCTTCTAGGTGAGATTCCAGGCAATTCGCAGTCTTGAACTTGTGATGAAATTGCGTTCTAGATTCTGCATATCAGCTTCACAATCAAGCAAACAGAAAATAAATGTAGAGGGATTTTTTAAGTGTTTATAATATCAAAAGATAGCATTTGATATTTAATATATTAATAAAATTAATTTGTTATATGAAAAAAAAAATGTATTTTTTTCTTTTTTTCTCTTCTCATTTCTTTAGATATTTAGAGAAATTAGTTGTATCTGAAGATATTATTTTTATATAATATAAATAAAAGATTTTAAAAACACTATTTTCATGTCTAAGTCAACTCTTTATTTGTTTTCATTAAATAATTTCTGAAACACAACTAACTTCGGATGGCACAACCACCACCACAGAACACAATATAATGACAAAACTCTGAACAATTTAGTGATATGACTCCCATCATACTTCACATCTTACATGTTATAGATCTAAAACCAAACAGAGAAATGCTTCAACGTGTCGAAAGGTCACCTGTAGCATGTCGCAAGATGGAACGAATTTTCAAAAGATCACCACACATCCATTGCATCACCTAACTAAGGTGAATACATACAAGAAAGAATGTTGGAGTGATTAAGCTCTGATATACTCCGCTGAAATCCTGCAGAGCAATAACCTCCTGCAAGTCTTTGACACAAGCAATTATAACTGTTCTTCGTCCTTTAAACAGGAAAGAGCACAGAAGACAGTTGAGCAAGATGGAGAGAGACGCATGTTATTTTGTCTCCCCAGTGGTTAAGAACCAGCTGTGAAAGAGAAAGGAAGGGAACTGGAGCACCATTGAAACAGTAAACATAATAATCAAGGTGCAAAGAACGAAAACACAGTTGCCCTACCAACCAACCAAAGATACAAAAGCCTGCAATTCAATAAAAAAGATGACAGGAATGGTGCAGCTAATTATGTTCATAGGAGCCCCAAACTGGGAAGAATAGAAGCTCCACACGAGAAGTTAAAAGTCAGTAACTCCATATGCTCAAACAGGGCATTCATAGAAAACCAAACCCGAAAGAAAATTACGAGTCCCTCCCATCCAACGACAGTGTTTCTCACTGTCCTGTGGCCAAACTTGAAAGTTATCTGCTGAAGTTTTGTCCCTGCATGTAAATCGATACAGATGAGTTGATAAAGGAGTAGCACAATTAATTTCAACGGAGTCTGGAATTCGAATTTTCAAGCAAAGAATTCTAATACTCTTTAAGTTCAACAATTACCCTCCTTTACCTTGAGTAGGCCTTTCTGACGAGGTTCCCGAAAAACCTCACTAGATTTGAGTCTTTTCAATGCTGATGAATTGGATTGGGAGATTAAAATTGTTGGAACACCTGCAAAACAAGTTTTCTATTAGGCTTAAAGACCGTCGGATGCTTAAATTAACACTGTTGTAAGAAGAATGAAGTTTCAAAGATAGTGTTGTGTGTGCTCGCAGAGAAGATGAAAGAGATGATATGAGGTTGAAGTAGAGAATATAAGCTCCAAGATTAAAGCCTGCTCCGAGATTAAAACCCATTAGGTACCGAATGGCTCATGGATGTTTTTATATTCACGAGTCACACAAACTTGCATAGAGATAAGTTAGTAGTTCACTATTGAATAAAAAGTATAACATGACGAAGATCATCCTTTGAGTATAGGCATGCGATAACATCATTTTGTGAACTCCATTATGGAAGAAGGATGCATGAGCATTAATTAATGCATGTATGTTTTGTCTCTACAGTTGGTGGCGAGTGGAACAAGGGTAGTACACCTAGGATATAAGCCTTGAACGGGGTGCATGGCCAGTCCACCGAAGGGGATGTAAAGTTAGTCTGGGGAATGCTTGGCCAATCCATTGAGGGGGAAGCAAATTCAGTTCGGAGGGACATCTGACCAGTCCGTTGAAAGGGAAGCAAGGTCAGTCTGGGGAAATGCTCGGCTAGTCCACCATAGAGGGATGTGAAGTCAGCCCGGGGAGACATGTGGCCGGTTCACTAAGGAGGGGGGCCGAGCGACAGGTCCACCCAGAAGGGGAATGAGCTGTCAGTCCCGGTGCAGGGGGATGCATAGCTGATCTGTTAGAGAAGATAAGTGGTCTTGCAGACACTTGAGTCCAATCTAGCGAGCTATGTGGAGGAGCCCAAAACTTATCCCTGTCACTTTCCGACCACTATCCACTGCCATAGGTAGAATAGTCGTTCAGAAGATTCACAACGGATTTCTCTGGCCAGCCCACGCAAGTTTTGAGCTTTTGACGATTGCAATTAGATGTTCTATGCTCATAATAAAAATTCCAAGCAAAATTATATAGGATGAGTAAGCTGTGTTTTCATCAAAAGTAGGCATTTGATTCAGTACAAACTACTAACCCACTCGTATGATCATCAATTTACGCTGTTTCACTTGAGGTTTCACTAGCAAACACGACTATAGACTCAAGCACAGGCAGGAAAGGATCAACTTTAAACAGCAACCACCACGACTGTACTGTGCATGAAAAAAAGTGTCTGATCCCATTAGTGCTCCATAGCCAATGGTCTGCTTCGCTACCCTTAAAAGCAGGGATTAAGAAACAGAATGACTCGAGTTAAAACTCCCCTACCTTGTAGCACAGTGTCCTCTTTGCGTTCTAGAAAACAAGCCAACTGACATGAACAACAAACTTACCAAACATAAACTAACCTTGTACTTTGACTCCCCGAGTTAGATGAAATAACCACGACACCTGCATCACATGGAGATCGATTCCAGCTAATTGTAAGTCACCCAGATATAATTTTGGCATCGCCTGGAACAACTTTTGGAAGAGGGAGCACATGCAGTTCAGATATTCTATACCACGAATTCATGACGAGGAATTCAACGAGAAAAGTCACCGCAGCAGGATACGCTAAAAGCTGCATGTGGTCTAACAAATTCAGGCCACAAAAAAGGCTACATTGAAGATAAATATTTCCTTGATATTGGATTTCTAATAGGAAACATAAAAATGGATATGAGAAATACATCATGAAGGATGCACAGGTAACTGAAAACACAATTCTATCTGATCCATTCAATAGCTGAAATTGTCAACTGAAAAAAAAGGCGAAGTAAAAAACAAATGGATCTGTTTAATAAAATTAAGTGTAACCAATCACATGATTAATAAATATCACAACTCACTAATGTTTTTGTTAGCACTCAAAGAAGATTTCTGAGTCTCTCTATTCATGCTTCCAAGCATACAAAATCAATGAAAAACCAAGATTTTGTGATTTGGAATCCAGAAATCTCTGGGAGAAGGACCACGGCAACACATTTGGATCCGAAAGTGGTTGGCTAGACCATAACTTCTCGGCTGACGTGCAGGTCTTGAACATAAAAACAGCATTTCCAACTGATGCACCAAAGAGCCAATTATGTACATCCCAGAACACTTCAATTGCTAGCCCGTCAACCAAAATGGTGTGGTTCCCCCGGAACTTCCATCGGAGTCGCTTCACCTGCATCACGGTCTTGCAGTCCACACGAACCAAAAGACACGGATCACTGACACCAATTGTGTCGCATTCAATCACGAGATCATGGATTTGACCATTGTCACAAAACCGAGCCTTGGTACAGAACACTTTCTTTCCAAAGACATGCTCTCTCTTAGCAACAAAAACAGCATTGGAAGGAATAGGAGTGGCACCAGTTTTCTTGAAAGCTTCTTTTCTCATATCCCCGAGAATGAGAACCATTTGCCTATCCACAACAACAGCAACATAAAAGCCCTCAAATGGTTCAGGCCCAGATCCAAATTTAGCCGATGAAAGGTCCCAGTATATGTCAATTTTACAAGAATATGCTTCTAAGCTCTTAGACCCTTTTCTTTTTGAGAACAACCACGGTTTAATATCAACCTTGCATAAACACTGATTTGCAGAATCATCAATCCCTACACTCAGGCCTTGACCCATCAAATTCTTACTCCACGTTATAGTGATCAAGCAAGATCGGCCTCGAATTCGACATTGATACACACAGGTAACCAAATTCTGTGCATTTTTACTAGTATTTGAAGACGAAGAATCAGCTATTTGTACCCCATTTTCACCAAAACAAGATGGGAAATCTCTCATTTTAGCACCAAAGAACAGAACTTTACTACTCCAAAACTCTCTCTAGGACTTCTCGCAAACACTTGCTCCAGAATTTCGCAGCTAAAATGAACACAACACATAAAAACTCAGAAACAGAAAATAAAAATACAAAACCACAAGTTGACAAAAGAAGAGGCTCTTACCTCAAAAACCGTATCAGAAATGCTTCAAAAACACCTAATCAAGACTTGATTTTGATCTGGGCAAGGTCTGGTTTGATGCATTTCTGCAGGAAGCCATTAAAGAAAAAAGCTTAAAGAAAGCCAGAGAAACTGCTAGCACATCTAAACTGAAGACAAAAACGAGGAATGTTGGTGAGTTCTGGTAATAAAGTAACTAACGAGAGAAGCAGACAGAAAGTAGACTTATTTCACTGTCAATGCCATCTCTAACAATTTATAATCAAAATGAAAAATATTTGAAATTTTTATTACAATAAATAAAAAGGAATACCAGATAAACAAACATGTATACCTCAAGAAAGTGACAGCTGAAATAACCAAGGGAACAAAAAAAGGGAAACTTTACTGACAAAGCAACTGTGTATTGCTGGAAAGGCTGGTCTTTGAATAGTACTCTACATTGAGAAAATTAAAAAAAAAAAAAAGAGCATCTGTCTTTTCTTTTTCTCTCTATGAATGGATGTGTCTTTCAATCCCCCCCCTCTCTCTCGACCTTCCCTTTTAACCTGACATGTCCGCATGTAAACGAGGACTGAGTTGAAAGCTTCAGTTTCATGGAAGGGACTTTAAATATGAAGAAATCTTTAGGCTTCAATTTCTGCATGTAATTAAGGATTTTTAAGGAAGAGATTGAGAGGCCAATAAACATTTTTTTAGGAGAGAAACGGTTCTTTAACGAGGGTTCCAACTTCTTACAAAGTTAATGCAAGCACGATGTCACATTTAATTGAGTTTTCTTTATAAAACACCCACAGTTCGTGGGGAAATAAAGATCTCACAAAACCATTCTTCTCTCTCTTTTTAATCCATGCTGTTAGATCTTGAATTTCATAATGGACACCTGCAGATTTTGTTGATGAAACTCACACAAATTGGCATGGTCACCTTGAGATTTAATTCTAAGAAAGTTGATGAGCAAAAATAATGTTCGAGGACCAACAAGACAGTGAGAATACAAAGGATGGACAATGCAGGATGTGGTCAGCATGTTAATGTTGTTGAAACAGTGGGATCTTACAAGCCAGAAGTGACTTGACCAGAAACACTTGATTTCTTTTGTTAGGTGCCCACTCATAATTGGCATGCCAGCCTCATCATGTATCTCACTAGATCTCTCTCTCTCTCTCTATTTTCTCTGTTAATGGGTTCTGTATGTTTCCTGTCCTGGAATCTGTATGACTTGGTAATCTGTAGGCGGATTCGATTTGATTATAAAGAACGGGCGTGATTTCTCTTTGCCTTTTTTTTTTTTTTTTTTTTTTTTGTGATTGTGAGAAAAGGTTGGCTAAATATTTGCCAAATATATGGTCCTTTATTCCATTTTTGATTTTATTTTTAATTATATTTATTAAGTCTGGCCTGATTCCGTAAGTTGACTCAAAAAATTTGTGATTTGAAACCGACATGAATTTAATTTTAAATTAAATTAAAGAAGATATTAATTTGATAAAATTTAATTGACCTAATTAAACCAAGTTAACATAAAAAAACTTTAAAATAATTAAAATAATTTTAATAAAAAATAATTGACTCACTGACTTGCGAGTGAGTTGAATTAATAACCCAATAATTTTACGATCAATTAACAAATGGGATCTAACTATCATGTTTTTAGTGAATTCTTTATTTAAATTGATGGATACTTTTTATAACCTCTCTCCTATCTCTTAACCAGGAATTATAAAATAATAAAAACAAAATTTTGTACCAAATTAGAATAGGAAAAATATTGAGATATCAAAATTGTATAGTTTGTGTTATTTTTAAAGTTCGAGGACCAAAGTGTATCTTTTTCAAAACTTCAGGTACATCATTCATGTTTGACGTCTTTTTCATTTCATTTTTTCTTCTTTCAATTTCACCTTTGACTAAGAAATTATAACAATTGGCCTTCAATTAAGATCAGATCATATAAAATAAAACTTCGGGATCAAAATGAATTCTAACAAAATACAAAGTGCCATCCACACTATTTTGTATATGGATAAACAGTACCGACTTTACCGTTAAAATCCTACGCATTTTAGTATTTTTGGTATAATAATTTAAAACTGGCCTCGTAAAAATCATATATCCCTAAGGTCGGCAAGGAATTTTTTGTTTTTTTTTGGTTGTCTCCTTCCATGGTGCCTCCTTAATGGTCTACAAAAACCAGAAATTTCAAGCCACCGGAAAGAGCAGGCATTCAATTGGACTAATTATCATAGTTTGAAAATTGATGGGTTGGAAAAGTTGGACACCTACTTCAACATTTCATTTGCATGGGTTGAATACTTCTTATTTTTTTTATATATATTCTTCATTAAAAAAAATTGTAAATTAACCTTGGCGCAAAGTTATTGACGAGGCTGGATTATAGGTTAAAAGGGTTGATTTGATGATTTTAAAATGATTTTAATTCAAGATTTTTTATTTTTAAAAATAAAATGATATAATTTGAAATTTTCTTTATCAAAAAAATTAAATTTAATTGAATATAATTGAAACAATTCTTATATAGTTTAATTTAAGACTCGGCTCATGTTAGATTTCAGATAATAAGTTGATTTACGAAATTAATTTGAGTTTAAGGGTTTATTCAAAAGTGTAGTAGATTTTGTATTTTAAATTATTTTTTACTTAAAAATATATTAAAATTATTTTATTTATTAAAATTTATTTTTATTATCGGATATT
>Ga0307517_10015362_pt1 | contig 10185 bp, 7 predicted proteins | sample 23_EM_MG_FD_194515 | JGI IMG/M metagenome (GOLD analysis project Ga0307517, IMG submission 194515) | Populus trichocarpa ectomycorrhiza microbial communities from riparian zone in the Pacific Northwest, United States - 23_EM | ecosystem: Host-associated > Plants > Roots > Unclassified | place...
TATAACAATAATTTTTTTATTTTTATTTATAATTATTAATCATTTTTTAGTGTTGTTTTTTTTTTTTTAGAAAACCTCTTGGCAGGATAAATTTCATTTTATGTAAGTGAACAATAAATGCATGCATTTCTCTGTTTTTTTTTTTTTAACGTGGATGTCCGGATCAGTTTGCGCGCATCTTGACTAATCTCACGGGCCCTGAAGTTAACGATCATGTAAATCTCTAGTGGTTATTATATTTGCAACTACATGGCTCGAACCTGAGATCACAGGAAGAGCGAACCCTTTAATCTCAAGCTCTTATCACTGAACCACCTACTAGATGGTTTGCATTTTCCATTTTTAAACGTGTCACCGGTACTATCCATTTTAGTATTTGATTCTTCCTTTATGGACGAGATGAATTTGTTCTTAAGTACATCAAGAAACATCCTAATAACATCTAATCAGTGAAAATCCCTTAGGCACCGAGCAACCTTAGATCCTTTTATTTTCGCATATATATATATATATATATATTCGCATATATATATGATTCCTTAACGTCAAGATCGATCTAGATTAGGAAAGAGTACGAATGGGACTAACTAAAGTGGTGTGTGCAAGAGACTGGAATTGTTTATGGGTTTTATCAGCAAACTCCATCCACTCCTCTCCAGCCAATCCTGGGGTATAAAGTTGCTCTCATTCATGTATATTTCAAAAAAAAAAAAAAGAGGAGTGGTGTTTCACGCACCTATGACTGCGAGTTCGAAAGAAGTTATGGCACGTCAGTTTGATACAGATACAGAGCCAGAAGTATTTATAGTTTTGAAAGATATATCTATACAGTATTTTCCAAGAGTAACAACACTTCTTTCTGTTCAAGTTTTTGTTCTTTTCTCCAAGCTCTCTCTATAAACCCCCCCAGTGTATCAAATCATAATCACTCAGTCCAGATATAGATAAAACTCTTAATATCTTCTCTGATAAAGCTTTTTTTTTTATTTACTAGAACTTGAGAGAGATAGAGAGAGAAAGGTACACCATAGAAGGATGCATTCTGATAAGGACTCGTTTTAAATATAGCTAGGTTCATGCCCGTTCTTTCTTTCTTTGTACATTTCTCAGTCCTCGCCAAAACTGTTCTACCTTTAGTGCCCTCTCCTCGTATGTTTTTTCCTCTAGTTGGAAAGTGTTCGACTTTTAACCCTGTTCATTATTTTGATTTATCATATTTGTCTCTGTTAGTGTTCAACTTCTTTTTCTGAGAGAGGAAAAAAGGGTTGTCTTTACAGCTTTCAAATTCTGGGGTTTGGGTCTTGTTGAGGTGAGATTGTGAACAGTTCTTTATCTTCAAAACGAACCTTCTCTATTTTCTATGTTGTTTCTTGTGGTTTGGTTTTGTAGGCTGAAAAGCATTCTTGTCTTTATCTCTTAAGGTCCTAGCTTTTTCCGATTTCTAACTTCCTTTTTTTTTTTCCCTCTGTGTCTTCTTCTTGCTAGCTTTTGCCTCGAGTTTGTTTGAACCCCAAAGTTCTTTTCTTGTTTTCCATCAGAATGGAAGTACATTTTTATTAGAATGTTAGCGGGCTTCAAAAACTTCTCCGTTCAGCTTTGTCGTTGGTTTTGTCAAGGAGAAACTAGTTTTTGCGAATAATTGAAAATTAGATTCAACTAGTAAGCAGTAAATGCATGGATAGAAGGGATACTATGACGATTTCGGGCTCTGCCTCCTTTTTTATGCAGGGTAGTGGTACACATCCTAGTTTAAATGTTTCATCTGGCATCAATACTTTATCCAATATAAATGCACCATTTCAACCAAATATGGGAGCCAATACCATGGGATCTGCATTACTGATGGAACATCCGGCAGCAATTTCTGTGGGTGAACTATCTACAATGGTATCCGGTCAACCTGAGAAAAGGAAAAGAGGGAGGCCACGGAAATACGGACCTGATGGGGCTGTATCATTGGCGTTGTCTCCCTCACTGTCTACTCATCCCGAGACATCAATCCCATCCCAGAAGCGGGGTAGAGGGCGGCCACCAGGGACTGGGAGGAAGCAACAATTAGCTTCTCTTGGTAAGATTTCTTTGGAAAATTTGTCTTCTCTATTTCATTTGGATGGACTTAAAATGAATTGATGACTGTAGCTGAGTTCGACCAGAAAGGTTATTGCCTTCTGTAAGGGATTATGTTATGTTAGGGATTATGTAGACATATATGAGCGCAATATTACTGCTTTGTGTAAGGGATCGTGTTCATAGGCTTTAATCGCATCTTGATGCATCTTTGAAATTGCACAGGAAGAATTCAAAAACTGTTACATGCGTTCAATGAAATTCTAAGCTAGATCAAGTACGGCCAAACAGAGCCTAAAACAGGTTAATTTAACTTTAAAATGATGGTTTAGTAATTTAGTGTCAAACAAAAAGATAAAAAGGAAGAAATGATTAGTTAGCAATGCAACCTTTAGAGTTTAGTCGACTGTAAAGCGCATAATATAAGCAGCTAACACAGCTTAAGTCTATAAACAAGTCTCAAAGTTAACCATTAATATGATGAAGCTTAAATGAGAAGCCAGCAGCAGTGTGAAACTACTGAAAGGAAAAATTATGTCCTTGATGAAAAATTACTATCTAATTATAGTGCTCAAAGGTCCTGACAATCTCTCACATGTAGCCGTGGTTTCTATATTTATGTGTGTATGCACATGTATTACAAAAAAAGAAGTGATATTCTCGTGTTTAATTATTTTTAACAAAGGTATCTAGATTTGTTTAATTCTTGGATAATTTCAAGTTCCTTTCACCTTCTGAGATTGTGAAGTCAATTAAAATAAGATCAAGTAATGGTGGATTTATCCAAGATCTATAATCTGAACTTAATTTTGTTTTTTCTGCTCTTCTGTTGGTTTTTGAATGATGCAAACTGTAATTGTTTTGCTAGGCGAATGGCTGTCTGGTTCAGCTGGGATGGGTTTTACTCCGCATATCATCACCATTGCAGTAGGAGAAGTATGCTGTTTCTTTTTTAATACCCTGTTTCTTTTTTGTCTAGCCTGTAAAATTTATATGGAAAGGACCAATAGTTATAGCAAAACGCTGTTCCCTCTATAATTATTCTGGTCAACTATTGTTTTGTTCGATGGAGCAGGGCTGATGCAACATATTGGCTAGTCAAGTGTTATAACAATCATACTAGTAAATAGGATTCACCTAGTATTCCGATGATGCTCCAGTTGCGTATTTATTGTATTATGAGAGAGATCTTGAGAAGGATGAAGCAGGAGGATACAGATCACATTGGTATGCAACAAAACTTAGATGAAAATGTAGTGGAAAAAAAAGGAAAGAAAGAAAAGAATCTACTCTTCGCTGGTGGTGTGATAGCATTTGATCTCTCTGATGACCACTGTCTATATCATTCAGTCTTTCCCAAAGAATGCGACATAGTGCATGCACCCAAGAGCAATCTCCAAATGGTTAAAAGAAAACAGTAGTGCTTGATTTGCAGTTTGTGTTGCCCCAACATACTTGCTTCATTAGTGTCCTTTGACATTTTGGTTCCATTGACACTTGTTATTTCTTTCCTATTAAAAGTTTGAACTCCTGCAGGACATTGCGACAAAAATAATGTCATTCTCACAGCAGGGTCCAAGAGCTATATGCATCTTGTCAGCAAATGGTGCTGTCTCTACCGTTACTCTGCATCAGCCATCAACTTCTGGAGGCACTGTCACATATGAGGTCTGAGTTCTTGATCTTTTTCTTTGGGTTTATCTGGCAGTCATGGATGTGTTTATATTATTAGTTAATTCCAGATTTTAATGTAGAGTTTATATGTTGAAATAAAAATGTTTAGATGTGTGAGCTTTATACCTGGACGTGAAGCCTCAACAATATGCTCACATCCTCAGAAGCCTGTGACTAAGGTGTTATCCTAATTGACATTTGTTGTGCATCTGAAGCACGAGCCTTTGGGCATTAATGAATCCTCTCTTCTCAGTGACTGATATGTGGAGTTATTTTAATTTTAGGAAAGTTAACCTGACTCATTCGATTTAGATAAAACATGCCATGTGAAGTAGCATGTGCTTCTAGAACTTGTAAAATGCTCAATCTGCACTAGTCTTTTGCTGGTTGTTGAGGGGATTTAGGCTCTCTGATAGCTAGATACTTTTTTTTTCTGACTAGTAAATCTTGGAGACCATTCTGGCCTTAAGTGAGCAGTGTATAGTTCCCCCACCACCCAAATCCATCATATACAGACGGGGACTCAGATTGACATGAACACTTATTTTTTTTCTATTAAAACTCTCCCCTTTTAACTATTCAGTTAGATGAGCAGAACTGTCTCCCTGATTTCAGGCCTTTGCTTCGAGATATCCTGCTGTTCTATTCTCTATTTTTTGCATTTCTTATCAGCTGATATCCCCTTTTTGTTTGTTTCTACAGGGGCGCTTTGAAATTTTATGTTTATCTGGCTCTTACCTGTTCTCTAACAACGGTGGCTCTCGCAATCGAACTGGTGGTTTGAGTGTCTCCCTAGCTAGTCCTGATGGTTGTGTTATTGGTGGAGGAGTTGGTGGAGTTCTTATTGCAGCAAGCCCTGTTCAGGTAACTTATTGGTCGTTCTGGCTCTCTAGTATATGTGGTTTGCACTCAAAACTGCAATCCTTTTATTGCTCACTAAACTTCTCAATGGTGAGACTGTTAAATGTTTTTAATGGCCATTTTCATAGAGATGCAAAAGTTTTATCAACTGGCATTCAGTAATTGTACAGAATTAGATTATCTACTTTGTCAATGAACTTTCAGCCGCGCAAAATAATCCATAGAACGAGGCAGGTACTGTTTTCTCTATAACTGCATGTTGCAAATTAGTAATGTTCTCTTGTATCGCCAAGCACCGAGTCCCTTTTGTTTTGTGCTAGGTAATTAGGTGTTAAGTTCATGCCACGAGTCCATGATAGAAACAGGCATGATTTTTTTCATATTATTGTAAAATGCTTTACTAATTGATCCATGACTCCAGGTGATAGCCGGAAGTTTCTTGTGGGGTGGTTCAAAGACTAAAAACAAGAAAGTGGAAGGTGCTGAAGTAGCCAGAGACTCGGACCATCAGACGGTTGAGAATCCAGCAACTCCAACTAGTGTTCAACCAAGTCTAAATCTTACTCCAACCTCTTCTATGGGTGTTTGGCCTGGTTCTCGGTCAGTGGATATGCGTAACACCCATGTTGACATTGATCTGATGCGCGGATAAGGATTTTCTATTGATTATTCTGTGAGCAATGTATATACTCTCCTGTTTCAGTACAGCTTGAATATAATCTTCTGAAGTCCAATGATGAAGATTGAAGACAGGCTGATTCTGCTTGACATTTCTCACTTCATTTACTTATGATTGACCATGGGTTGAACTCATCTCTTGTAGCTCAATGACAATGCAATTCCAAGTTTTAGTGCTCGTGATTCCAACTAATCTGTTTTTCTGTGAGTTAAAAGCTTTTTCTATCCTACAGGGCACGTAGGCATATGATTCTTCGTATCTTCGTAAAGTCACTCTTTCTGTAGTTATAGGGCATGCCATTTTCCTGTACAAATCAGCAGATTGCCTTTTTATGATTCCCTCAATTTTTCCTAAGAGATAGAAATTTTACTTTGTTCTGGTTTTTATCTCAGTTATATTTTTTAAAATGTGATTTATAGGCCGTGGTCATTGAGAAGCTTATACGCGGCATGAATAGCCTTTGAAGTATCAACGATGGTTTTTTTCACATGGGGGTAAAGAATCATGGTCTTCATCGCTAGTGCTACCTATCGTGGAGTCACACTCATCCACCAACATGGCCTTCACTAGGAGTCCATTACAGCTAATGGTGATGTTGAACACCAACCGGCGAAGAGTGCCACAATTGGTATGCCATCAGAACGGAATTTTTAGTTACATTCTGATGGACCTCCCCCATCTCCATCCTTCTCAACTATGGACACCTCTTTATTTACTTTTCATCATAACAACACGTGTATGTTTGTGCTTATATACGTAGATGACATTTATTGTCACCAGTAATGCTGCATCTACTATTGATAGCCTTATTTCTCACCTCGGTTCTGAGTTTGCTATTAAGGATCCTGGGCCACTATCCTATTTCTTAGGCATTAACGTAACCAAGACACACAATGACTTGCACTTACATTAAGGAAAATAAGTTGTTGATCTCCTGCATCGCATGAAAATGAGTGGTGTTAAACCAACACCATGCATATCAGGTGCCAAACTCTTCAAGTTCTATGTGATCCTTCAAGTTCTATGTGATCCTTTTGCTGACTTTACTGAGTATCGAAGCATAGTTAGAGCTCTCCGGTATTTGATACTAACCAGACCGGATTTATCCTATAGTGCTAGCTTTCTAATATTTGACATTAACCAGACCAAATCTATTCTATAGTGCCAACCAATTGTGCCAATTCCTTTATTGTCCTACAACTACTCACTCATAATTGCCAAAATGGTACAACAATACCTTCAACGTACTCTACAATTTGGTCTTTAGTTTAGCAAAGGATCACTTCAACTTAATGGTTTTCATGATTTTGACTTGGCCGGCAGTCTGGATGACAGAAAATCAACTTTTGGATATTACATTTACCTTGACTCATGTTTGATTTCTTGGGCTGCCAATAAACAACCAGTGTTGGCAAAATCAAGCACCGAAGCTGAATATTAATCAATGGCACATACAGTAGTCAAGCTCTATTGGTTGGGGATATTATTCAAAGAACTTCATATACCTTTACCAACTGCTCCTTGTATTTGGGTTGACAATATTAGTGCTCTCGCACTATTATCTACCCTAGCCTTTCATGCTCGAACAAAGCATATTGAGATAGATTACCATTTTATTCGTGAAAAGATCTTTAACAAGGATATCTAAGCTAAGTACATCTCCACAACAACATAACCTTCAAATATGTTGATACGGAACAATGAACAAAAAGAATTAAAGTAGAAAAGAAAGAAGCTTAGAATTAAAAGTAATGAAGAGAAAAGCCAGGAAGAAAAGAGAATTCAGGAAGGGAAAAATCTATCATTTTTATTTAATCATAAAAAACTGTCTCACAAACTGAAAGAGAAACATATAAATATCATAACCCTAAAACAATCAACTATTAGGCTCAACCCATCAATGAAAATTGTCTAACATTAATAACTCAAATAAATAAAATAAAACAATGAAAGAGGCCCAAATGAGCTCAATCTCTCAACCAAAGAGTGACAGGTTGGGTCATCCTATATCGTCTCCGTCTATATACTTGTATAATTTACAATGTGGGTTTGGTGTCCCCACCAACTCTTCCAGGGTTAGAGAAACTCGACCCTGTTAAATGTAGCTTTGGGCGATTCTAATAGTACTCCGAAAATCTGGATCAATCTGCTACAAAGTATCTTTAGTGATTCAAGTGCAATCTGAATCAGGTCAACCCACCCAATGAACTAGAAACTGTTGAACCTCACCATTCCTAGTAAAAACAACATATTCATCTAGAATAACATCAATATTATCCTTTTGTGTTGAGGTTGAAGTGAAAGGGGTAGAGGGTTCAATAAAATCATTAGGAAGGAAGTTAAGTGGCATCTCAAAGGGATCATTTGGAATATAATGTGGTTTCTGGTATTCAACTAGATCCTCAATGCTAAATATAAAATTAATGCCAAAATCAAATGGTAAATAAAAAACATAAGCATTTGACCAACCCATTATAACACTTTGAATGGTCTCGCACTACGTGCATACTATTTTCGATTATTTCCCAAAAGAAACTACTCAGGTATAATCCATATCATACATAGTCTTCCACATTAAATTCATTATGTCGTCTATGTAAATTAACTCAAAATTTATATTACGCATTACTTGCTTGAATCTGTTTAGTCATCTTAACATGCAAATCCTGAATTTTATGAGTAAAAGACTCGGCCAACTTAGAGATCCTAGCATAAAGAGACATCAGAAGAAGGTCTAAAGGTTTCCTGGGCTTGTAACCATGTACAACTTAAAATGGACTCATGCATATTGACCTATTTACAAAGCTATCATATGCAACTTGGGCATAGAAAAAACCAAATCCTAATTCTTATTATGATCACTCATTAAACACCCTAAAAGGTTGCCTAAACTCCTATTAACCACCTCAATTTGATTATCAATTTGGGGGTGGTAGGCAGTAGAAAACTTTAACTTATTTTCCACTATATGCCAGAGGGTTTTTCCAGAAATAACTCATAAATCTAACATTCATATCCAATACTATAGTTTGGGGAAAGACCATACAACTTGAAAATCTTGTTAAAATAGAGTTTCGTAACTCTAGAAATATTTATGGTCTTAGTACAAGGGATAAAATAGGCTATCTTAGAGAAGCAGTCGACAACCACAAAAATAGAATCATGCTTCTTTGCAGTACGTGGAAGCCTAAGCACAAAATCCATACTTACATCTTGTCAAAGGCAAGTGAGAACAGACAACAGGGTGTAAAGACTAATATTTTGTTTTCTATACTTAGTTATTCATAATGACAGTATACTTTTTTTTTTTTTTTGCCTCTAACCCTTAAGATTTGCATCTTTAGTTAAAACATAATATAAATATTGTTTCTAATGTATTAAAGAGAATAGGTCCAATATTTGAAAATGTTTTACTTACAACTTTTGTGATTATATATATAAAAGTTCATATATTCTTTTTCTTTCTATTTTTATAATTACATTTATATATGTTGTTGAGTATATGCAGTTATCTTATCCATTTTATGAATTTATTTTGATTTTGCCCCTTATCCTATAAAAATCAATTGGATTTGGCCATAAAAAACCTCAAAAACCCATAAAAGCTCATTAAAAAACAATAGGTTTTGCTGATTTTTCTTTTTAAAAATGTCAAACCAAAACTGGTCAGTTTAAACCATAGTTTTGAAACCCGACCCGGTGGTCGACCCGGTCTAATGATCGGGTCACGGGTCAGATGGGTTGACCCGGGTGGACCCGGGTCAACCCAAAAAAAATCAAATAAAAACTTCAACAAATACAATTCTCCTCTCTTATCCCTCTCTCGTCAATCCTCTTTCCAACTTTCAATCCACTTTCCAGCTTTCAATCCACTTTCCAGCTTTCCAATCACAAGTAAACATTCTTTTTTAATCTTCATTGGAAGAAAGCAACTCCATTGGGCAAGGTTTTGATTTTTTGCTCCTAGAGATCGAACACTTTACCAAAGAGTGAAAGAACTCACAGGTGTTTACATTTTTACCTTTTTGGTTTGACCTTTTCAACGAATCGACTACCTTTGACACGTGGTTGGCTACACCAATTGAAGCTGGTGGGTTCACCTTTGACCTGTGACACATTGGTGAAATGACCTGCAGGCAATGAACGCTGATGGTTCGGTTGCAGAGCTTCCAGAAAGAACTGCTTTTTGTCTTTCCCAGAGAGAGTCTCTGATTTCAGATTGAGCAAATAGGCATTCTTTAAATTGAGAATAGAAGGTAAAGAGGAAAAGAAAATCTTGAAGAAAGAGAGAGAGATTGAGAAAATACGGGCATCAAAACAGAAAACAAACAGCAAGACAACGCAGATATTCACGCACAGAAGTGAGAACTTTGAAGAGGAGCTTTTCCAATCATGTCTTAATGCAGGATCTAATCAAAACCGGGGATGCTGGCTTCAATGGAATCTACAAGAACGCGCAGGGATCACTACGAAGAGGATGCCATGTTTGGGGTGGAGGTGTATTACTGGCAGTCGGGCACATGAGCTATGCGATTGAATTTGAAATTGCTTTTACTTGTTATCTCTATCTGCAATTTTGCATCCTTCATCCTTCATCCGCATCTGCATCTGCATCGTTTTGACTTTAAAAGGCCAAAACCAACGACGTCGTTTCCCGGCTGTGTATATACAAAAAAACAAAGAGGCCGGGTCTCAGTCGGGTTTGTCCGGGTCGCCCGGGTTCCGGGTCGACCGAGTTTCGCCGGGTCAACTCCTCGGCGGGTTTTTACTTAGACCCGGACCGGTCTCAGGCCCGGGTCCCGGGTCGACCCGCCGGGCCGGTCCGGGTTTCAAAACTATGGTTTAAACCAATTTCCGGTTAGGTTCCTCTCTCTCTCTCTCTCTCTCTCTCTCTCTCTCTATAT
>Ga0307517_10015363_pt1 | contig 10184 bp, 8 predicted proteins | sample 23_EM_MG_FD_194515 | JGI IMG/M metagenome (GOLD analysis project Ga0307517, IMG submission 194515) | Populus trichocarpa ectomycorrhiza microbial communities from riparian zone in the Pacific Northwest, United States - 23_EM | ecosystem: Host-associated > Plants > Roots > Unclassified | place...
ATAATTTGTTGAGCTGGAGGAAATTTGAACCAAGCAATGTCTAGGAAGGTGAGAGGGAGAGAGAAGTCGGTGATTGACTCGGGTGAGTTGTAGGCTGGGGCAACTTGGCAGAGCTCTAGTATTTTCATAGAATCTTGGGGAGCCATGAAATAGAAGCTAGATACGATCAGTTGAGAACTCCAAAACTTTTTCACAATCTCTTATATTGTAGCATTTTATTACTATAATGAGTTACAGTTAAGTTCACATTAAATAGGAAGATTAACATAACTAGAGTTTGTATATTATCTATACCTCTAAACCATTTAATTAGCAAGCAATGGATGTAAGAATGTTTCAAAATTTGTAAACACTTTAATTGGATTATGCTATTATGCTAAAACAGTTAACTTATTAAGTAATTTTCTAAATTCATTAATATTTTTCTTAGAATTAGTCTTTCTATAAATATAACTTATAATTACTTAATTATACTTGAATACATTACTATCAAAACTACTTGAACACTCCTTTTAACAAGAACTAACTTCTTGAAACGGATTTCATCAACTCTTAACATACAAATATTAATCAATGCTATCAAATCAATAAAATGTTTTGAAGTTGTTTTCTATTTATAAATTGGACTTGCATGATATTATTTTATTTGCATCCACCAATTTTTTATCCAAGTAAAAAATATATTTGTGTAAGAAACAAGGGAAGTTTTGGCAAAAACATCTACTCAACACAAGAATACAAATGTTCATGTATATAGAACCAACTGAGAACCCCATGATCCTTTAAATTTCTTTTATACACTTTAAGAACCAAACATACTAATATAATCAAAATCATCAAGCTTCATATACAATAATTTATATTTAAAAACAAACATGTTAATTTGACAAATATTCATTTTTTTTAATAAATAACTCAAAACATTCCTTTAGAAATTTTTAAAAACTAATATAACATAGTAGAATAAAAAATGTGTGAAGAAAACAAGTCCTCAATAACAAAAAGATAAAAACAAGTTTTATGATCTTTTGTTTTTACCTATGTAATAACATAGATGTCATATTATTTCTTTTGTTTAGAAAAAAAATATAAATATCCTAAAATTATCTCATTTGTTTAATTCTTTTTGACGAAGGTGATAATTATTGATTGCAGATTATTAATTATTGCTTGGATAAGTTTTATAAGTATTTGGGTTAGAATATAATCAAACAAATTATTAATTAATAATCATACTTATGCTCATATCATGAATATATTTAGAAAACGATTGAGTGGATAAAAAAAATATTACAAAGAAACTTAAAGGGCTTGAGCTTTCATTCGAACTCAAGACACAATAATATTGCGGATTGTAATAAAAAAAATTTCTCAAGTTTTATTTTCATTTTATTCCTGTTAAATTGGTGTTTTAAGGTCGCCTTTGATGTTTTGTTTTAGTTTATATAGGGTTCTTGCGGTGTCAAGGAAAAAAATGTGACACTCCGTTGATGCTTGATATCATAACCCAATTTTAAAGTAAAAATTATGTTTGAAAGTCAATTGAGCAAAAATTAGAAGAATTAATTAAATTTCAGGACATAATTAAACTTCTAATGGGTTTTGTGGATTTAATCAATGACTCAATTGAAGAGAAATCAAGTTTAAAGGCTTAATTCATATCAATTCGCAAAGATTGAAAGATTAGGAACACATTTGAAGCTTTGAAAGACTAATTTGGTGTAATCAAGGGCTTCATTGATAGAAATTTAAAATATAAAGTTCAATTAAGGATCACATTGAGGAAATATAAAACAATGACAACTTTGTAAAAAGCGCTGAAATTTAAGGGTTCAATTGAAGAAAGCTAATGGTGAAATTGCAAAAAATCTAAAAAACTAAGGCTGATTGGGACTCCATTGCAAAGTTTCAATTCAGGGACCAAATAAAAAAGGACTATAATTTCACTATTCATTATCTCACGAAGAAACTTAAAGTTTTTAAGCTTTGATTGGAGCTTAAGACATAATACTATTGTGGATTGTAATAATGCTTTGTTTTTTTTTTTTTTTGGCTCAAGTTTTATTTTCATTTTATTCCTTTTAGAATGGGTTGTTTTAGGATCGAACTTGATGGGGTTTTTATTATTTTTATAGGGTTCTTTCGGTGTCGTGGAAAACATTTGAGTTGATGCTTGATTTGGAAAAATAAAAGTTGATTTTTTTGATAAATGATGAACTAAATTGATTTTTTTTTTGATAATTTGAAACAGATGTTCATACCTTTATTTTGACAAATCATGAACTTAATAAAAGATAGTGGGGACACCAGATCTGAGACACATCACACATGTGTATGATCATTGATGATGGAGGACTGCTCAACCATTGTTCATTGTTTGAGAGATTGGGCTCTAATTTATGTTTTTGGGTTCAAATTTATGTTTTTGGGTTCAAATTATTTGAACTTTTAGTTGAGTTTTTTATTAGATTTAATATTATTTTATTTTGATACTATCTATCTCTATGCCAATTCTAAATCTATTATACCCATTGTGGCTCATCCATATAAATCGTCAAACTAGTTATGTTTCCGGTCCAATTTTGGCTTATAAATATATTCAACTTACATATTTCTTGTGCCAATTTTGGCACATTCCAATGTTTCTTTTAGATTTTCAGTAAAATCTCTCCTTATCATGGAACCTACCATCATTTTCACAATATTCATATCAGTTTCATCTTCAAATAATATGAATACCATACATACATCAATTAATCAATCTATTTAATTCAACAACCTAATCTCATTCGGCCACGATTATGAAGGCCAAATTACATTATCCATCACTCATATGGCCGACTAATTATACAATTCTTCATTTACTTTCTCACATCATTCTAAATAGTAACCAACTTACTTGTTGTTGAATACCGCGTATCTAGAATACAAAAATTTTAACCCTAGTAATTCATTTTCTTTAGATTTTAAATATTATAACAAATTGTTTTTGTGCGTCTTCAATGTTTGATCCAAGCCCTCTATGATCTCGTACATTAGGTAGAACAATTGGTGGTTATTGTCGTACGTCGTTTCATCACTGCTATTAGCATTTTATTACAATGTTATAATTATCACTAAATTTTTATCATGTCATCAACAACACAAAAACCTCAATACAACATATTTACATTATTAGTCATAATTTCTTTGACATCCTCCATGTGCATAGTACACGATTGTTAAATTGTATTAATTACAATTCATCAAATAATTTAAAATACATCACATCTATACTGTTGAATTCCTCAATTGTACAACACCTACTATGATCAATGAACTTCTATTCTTACTTTCCAAATGATACGGTCTTTGTCTCTATCGTTCACAAGGATAAATCTTCATCAATTTTATTTTTTATTTCTTCAATAATCCATAACATAAACACAATTTACTACTTTTGTTTAACAGTTAGGTTTCATCCAACATTCCATTTATAGTTCGGCAAATCAGTCATCGTGATAATATTAACACCACACATGTCAATTTAACTTAAATTACATATCCCGGTCATTAGAAAAAGTGATGCCACTAGCCCATTATCGGGTAACTAGTTCCTCTGCCCATTACCAGTAATTGAGTCCACCGCCCAGTACTGGGCACTAGGTTCACCGTCCATTACCGGGCACTAGCCCTATTATCAGATAACTAGTTTCACAACCCATTATCGGGCACTAGTCCTATTACCGGGTAACTAATTCCACAACCCTTTACCGGACACTAGTCCCATTACCGGGTAACTAGTTCATCCGTTCATTACCGAGCATTAGCCCCATTATCGGGTAACTAGTTCCCTAACCCATTACCGGGCACTAGTCTCATTACCAAGTAACTAGTTATGTAACGGTTTCAAGCACGTACATGTGTTATCGTTATTAGGGTTGATTAATAAAATCATAAACAAGTATTTCGACACATCTTTTTATAATTCCACCATTGTAGTCGCTTTTACATTATATCCAATTTCTTGCCTTATAGGCACAAGTTTTCATGATCAATAGATAATTCACATCACATATAGATATAAATCCAAAACATTATAAAAATAGTTTAATAGTTTACAAGCTAGGGAAGGGAGATGACCTTTACCTTAAGCTCTTACTATACAAGCTCCTTAGAAGTTGGGTCCCCTTTCGAATGCTTCTCTTACATTTCTATATAACATCCTGAATCAATATTCAAATCTTTCCAATTTATTCGTAATATTCATAAATTCACAAAATCAAATACTTTCGTAAACAATTTCCATGGATGTATTTTATTTTCTTGCTTCTCATTTACATTAGAAATTATTTACGCTAACATTAAATGTCCAATTAACTCAATACTTCATCGATGATTTTCAATGTCCAAAAGACATGACTTTTCGTTACCGATTTTTTTTTTGATGTCCAGAGATATGAATTCTCGTCACCGATTTTCTAATGTCCCCAGACATTTAATCGATCACCAAACAATGTAATTTTAACAAATTTGTAAACACTTTAATTGGATTATGTTATTATACTAAGACAATGAAATTATTGAACAATTTTCTAAATTTACTAATCTTTTTTCTTATAATTAGTCTTTCTATACACTACCATAAAATCGATAAATACAAACGGAAATATTGAGGGAATATTTTCGTTGGTAAATTGCCGACGGATTTTACCGGCGGAAATATTCTCTCAGTATTTACCGAGGGAATTACAGTGGGAAAAAAAATAATTAAAACAAAGCAAAAAGAAAGATGATGTGCCATTTTTTCCAACGGAATTACCGACGGAATGATTAAACTTCCGTCGGTAATTCCGTTAGTAAAATCATTGGTAAACTGTCAACACTATTCATCATGTTAATTACAAAGAGAATCACCGTCGGAACATTTCGTCGGTATTTTACAGAGAGCTCTAGAACTATTCACTTCCCAATTGCACTGTTAATTACTGTTCTTTACAGACAAAATAACCGACAAATTGAAAAGTCATCGGTGTTATTTGGTGGTTTTCTGAAAAATTTAAATTAAATTAAATATTACATACGAAATCACCAATGGATTGAAAAGTCGTCAGTGATATTTGGCGGTTTCTGAAATTTTTTTATTAAATTCAAAATTTAAATTAAAAATTATAGACAGAATCCCCGATGGAATGATTAAAAATATTAGTATTTAATTATCCATTGGTAAAACCGGCGGTAAAACGCCCTAATTTCACAACAGTCTCGTCTCCTTTCTTCTTCTTCTTTTTCTTCGTTTTCTTCTCTTCTCTCCTCAACTCCTTCTCTTCTCCTCCATGCTCAGGAATGTCTTCTTCGTCTTTCTTTTTCTTCTCTTCTCTCCTCAACTCCTTCTCTTCTCCTCCATGCTTAGGCATGTCTTCTTCTCTTTTTTTATTTTTTCTTCTCATTTTTTTTAATTAGTATACTTTACGAATTTGTTTTTTTTTTCTCTTCTTAGCTTCACTTGCAACTACATTAAGGTAAAAAAAACAATTCTTCTTTTTTCGTGTTTTTTTCACTATATTTGTTTTTTATTTTATTTTTAATTGTTTTTGTTCTTAATAATTGTATGAATGTTGTTATAGGATTTTTTTTTCATATGCGATCAATTTTTAGTTGATTTATTTATAAGATTTTTAAAATTTTTTCATATGAATTTTTTTAGTTGAATTTAGTTTTTCGTTATTTATTTGTTGCAAATTGTTTTGAGTTGATTTTCTTCTTCTTTTTTCCAAGCATTTTGAGTATTATAGAGTGTTGATTAATATTATATTTTTTTAGTTTTGTAAAATATATATATATATTTAAATATTTTTAAATAATTACCGACATAATTACATACGGTTTGTTTCCGAGGAAATTACCGACGTAATGAAAAAAAATATTTCTTGCCTTTTCTGTCAGTAAATTCATCGCTAATAATTTTTTTTATTACCAACGGACTTACCGACGGATAAAAAATTACCGATGAAAGATTCACCGACGGAGACTTTCCGTCGGTGATTTCTTTACCAACGGAATGGTAATGCAAATACCGACAGAAAATTCCGTCAGTCAATCTAAAGATTATGGTAGTGATAAATGTAACTCATAATTACTTAATTATGCTTCAATACTTTACTATAAAAACCGCTTGAATACTTTGCTATCAAAACCACTTAAACACTCTTTTTTAACAATAACTAACTTCCTGAAACGGATTTCATCAACTCTTAACATACAGATATTAACTAACTTCCGGTCCAATTTTGGCTTATAAATATATAAATTGGACTTGCATGATATTATTTTATTTGCATCCATCAAATTTTTATCCAAGTACTAGAATATATTGCTTTAAAAAACATGGGAAGTTTTGGCAAAAGCATCTCCTCAACACTATTTTTCTGTATCGGTATACTTATCATTAAACCGAGGTTTGCAATTCGTACTTATGAAGAAAATCCAAAGCTTTCTCAACATTTGGAACAATGCCATGCAAAGGTGACAAAACGTTGTGCAATTGAAATCTCTAATAGTATATACAACAACAATACTCCATCAGAATATTGTTGCCAAAAGCATATAACAACTGGGAAAGCTTGCAATGATGATTTCATAAAACTATTCATGTCAAGATTGCCTAAGGAAAAAGTAACTTTTGTTGTAGCTACGGGTGACCAAATTTGGAACCATTGTGTTGCTATTGTAGTTGTGGCACTTATTGCATCAACTCTTTCTATTCTACCTTAAATCGTAGTAGTATAAATTGTATGCTATAATAAATATCTTTATGTTGCATGATAACATTTAAGTCTTTGGATAACCATTTTGTTACTTTTGTCATAACCTATTTTTGGGTTATTCCTCAAATTCATATTTTTTCTCTCTTCAAAAAATACAAAAAAATAAAAATAGTATCAAAAAAATATAACAATGAAAAATGGATGCCAGAGCACTCTAAAAATGGTCAAAAATTGGTTGAGGAGGTTAAAAAATTCAAAGATTAAAATTTGATAGTATTTTGCTGACTAATGAGAGCCTTGTTGACAAAGAAAATTTAATTTGAGGAAGAAAAGTCCAAAATCAGATGTTTATGGACTCAATTGAAGGTTTAATTGAATTTATAGAGGGTTTGATTGCAAGAAAAATTGATTTTGAAGTCAATGTAGGCTTTAATTGGAAGAAATTAAAGTTATGGGGTCAAATTATAATTTTTTAGAGTGAATTTGGTCAAAGCAGGGGCTTAATTGCATAAGTATTGAAGTTTGAAGGCCAATTAGGGACTTAATTGAAGAAATCCGAAACCAAGGACCAAACTGGAAAAGGCGAGTAAATAGAGGGGTTGTAATTAAAACCGAATCAGGGGCCAAATTGAAGAAAGTAGAAGTTTATTGATCAATTGAGGGTTAAATTGCAAAAATCAGAAGGCCGCTGTTTGATTTTTGGCAGGGATGCAATTGCATTGATTGTTAAATCAAAATTACAATTGAGGACTTGATTGAACAAATCACAAATTAAGGACTGATTTGGAATTTGACATGATTTTGCCGCCATTTCCTTTTAAATAGAATGGTGCGTTTTGTCCAAAACGGCGCCGTTTCATACACTGTTCATTAAAAAAGAAGAAGAAGAAGCCCGAAACGATGCCGTTTTGGACGACACTGTGGGTCTTCTTCTTCCCTGGATGCGCGAAGCAGGGGAAGAAGATTTTCTTACTCTATTTTCACCGACTCCCTCTCTCTCCTAAACCTCAAAAAGATGTCGACACAACCCACTTACTTGCCACGTGGTGGAAGAATGGAGGGGACGTACCCCTTGGGCGGTTCGAGGGGGCAGCACAGTGGTCGCCCCAGCCATGTCTCTCCCCTGTTTTCCTATAAATACAGGGGAGAAGGAGAGCACAAGGAGGGAGCGAGAAACGAGAAGAGAAACGGGGAAAAAAAGAGAAGAGAGGGAAAATACCGAAAGAAAGAAAGAAAAGAAGACCCGAAGAGGAAGAAAGAAGAGAAAAACAGAGAGAAAGAAAAAAAACAAAGGAAAACAGAGAGAGAGAGAAGAGGTTGCAGCCACTACGAACCACTGTCACCGCCATCGTCGCCGCCACTAACAGCCACGCTTAGGCTGCACCACCCCTAGGTAACCTCCTGCTGCCCTGTTTATTTCCTTCTTGCTTCTCCCTTGCCTCCATTTGCATATAGAACGTGAATAATTCACGTTCTGCAGCAAATGAGGTAGGGGCTGGTTACTGTGCATAAGCACAGTAACCAGCCCCTTTAGTTTTGGGTCGGGTTCGGCCCGCTTCTGGAATAAAAAAAACGTTTAAAAAATATTTTTCGGATTTTACAATTTTCCCGCGTATTTTTTAAGTCATTTTGATTAATATCGGGCAGTATTTTTATGTTACTAAAAATACAAAATCCGATACGACAATACCCGGTTTTTGTCAAAACTTCCAAAAATACAAAAACATTTAAAAAAAGAAAAAAAATATTTTTGTGCATACGGCCAAGTGTCTCAAAGCTAAAAAATCATATTGTGTTTTTTTCATACATAAAAAAAAAAAAACAATGTTTTAGCATGCATTTTGGCTTTAATAACCAGTTTATTAAAATCAAGAGAACATTGGCCAAAATTTCAAAAACAACAAAAATTTTATTTTTTTGTCTTTTAGTATCCGGGGTACGACATTATACTTAATACGTATTATGGATATTAAATTCTATTTTTTTTGCGGACGCTAGAACAATTAGGTTTTACCCTATTAAGATAAATAACCTCCTTATTAAGGAGGGCTTTTCTTGACCCTTTAGACGGACCAACAATTAGAAAGGCAACCAAAACCTTAGATTTTATCAGACAATAAAACAATGCAGCTTACTTTAGATAGGGCGTAGTTGGGGTGCTAATATCTTTTCTTTACGCAACCAGTCTTCATACCCCATCTGTGAGACCAGTTAGGGTTCCTAGTGACCAGAATAGTAGGTGGCGACTCTCAGTCCATATTTTACTGATAAGAGACAAGAATTCATTGTCTCTCCATATTTGCCAAGTAGACCTTTACATTTTCTTTAAGGGTGGATGATCTTCGCGACGCCGCATACGTGCGATAACTTTTTTTACTATATTTCATTTTCTCATAAGAAAACCTACTACTGAAAAATCTAAAATTTGATATAAATGTTTATATATACAAATCTAAAGCAATGAGACTTAAAGAATTAAAAACCAACTAAGAAACCCCATGATCCCTTAAATTTGTTTTATACAATATTGAATAATATTGTCGCTATCTACTATCTCTTTTTATTCCTTATTCCAATCACTATTGATGCCAATATTGAGAAACAAATCAAACCTTTTCTTTAGTTTGGTGAGGAGGGAGGTAAAAATTATGCAACGTTAAATGGAACTTTATTGTTCTTTTATTGTTCTTCTAAGAAAACAGGAGGGCTGGGTATAGGTTATTTTACTAGTGAAAAACAAAGCCTTGCTTTTTTAAACGACTTTGGAGGTTTGGGAGCTCTAATTCATGATTATGGAAGTATATTATCTACAATATTCATAGTAAGGAATCAACTTTAAATATGTCTTCGCTCAGTTTAATTGTTAATGTTTATGTTTTGGTTGGTAATGATCATGATTCTAGCTTTCGGAGCGATGTGTGGTTGGGGATAATTGTCTCGTTGTCCAGTTTCATAGAATTTTTAGTGTATAAGAAGATTAGGTTTCCTTGTTATTTAATATGGGTATGTGGGATGAATATTCATGGTTACGAAATTTCTGATGGAGAATGGCTCTTAGAGGAAGATAGATTGACTCATTTGATTCTTTATTCGATAAGTTGTCTGTTATATTGTTATTGAGTGAAGTTGATGATAAACTAATTTGGAAACCCAATTGTAATTGTGTTTATTTAGGCAAATATAGGTGTAGTATTTTATAATATCCTGGACAACCTAATTCATGTAATTCTTTTTATGATGTATGGAAAAGGATTGCTAAATTTCTTGCTAAATCTCCCATTTAATGGTCTCCCCATGAATGTCATATGCTGAAATCTAATGTTGATGGTTCTTTTATTGGCAAACCTGAATTGGTTGATATTAAAGGGGTTCTTCGCAATCATAAAGGTTTGGGGCTTGATTTTTCCTCCACTCATATTGGAATTAAAGATTCAAATG
>Ga0307517_10015365_pt1 | contig 10184 bp, 2 predicted proteins | sample 23_EM_MG_FD_194515 | JGI IMG/M metagenome (GOLD analysis project Ga0307517, IMG submission 194515) | Populus trichocarpa ectomycorrhiza microbial communities from riparian zone in the Pacific Northwest, United States - 23_EM | ecosystem: Host-associated > Plants > Roots > Unclassified | place...
GAAGGTATGATACCAGTTGTAAGATTGAGCTTCATTACTATGACGCTGAACAAAATGCTCAACACGAAGCTCACCACAAAGGCCCTCAGTGTCAGCTGATTCCTCCATGATGGCACTTCTTGGTTCTCAAATATTCTTTCCACTGACAACTCTTCTTCTTGTTCCTCTTTCTTGTCCTTCTTTCTGTGGTCATAATCATCCTCCAAATCATAACCATTCTCGACCTTGATGTCATCTCTTCCATTACGGTCCATTTTCTGTTCTTGAAAAAAGAAGATTCTTTATGGAGGCTAAGAAAGTTGGGAGAGTGTTAAATAAGGTGGTGGTGATTATTGCTCTGCACATCAAAGGCGTGAAGGAAGATATATAGACGCGTTGCTTAACAAGTTTGAAAGCAATGGTGGGTAGGAATGATGACTGTGAGAAAGAGTTATGACAATTAAGTTGACATAACTTGTTTCACTCTGGTTGCAGCGTTCACGGTGGGTAGGAAGTCAACTTGTCAAAGCAGGTTATTTAAACTTGTTCCGGCTCGAGTCTTCTTGACTTGGTTAAAAATCTGAAGCGTACCTGGTTTTACTTTAAAAAAAAATTATATATATATATATATATATATATATATATATAAATTAAAAAAAAGTATTTTGAAAAGCTGTTATTTTAATTAATGCCTATTGACATAAATCTTGAGTTAGATCAATTTTACCAAATTTTATAACTATACATACTTAATTCAAAGGTTTGAAATGATTTTTGAATCTAAAAAATATATGTAAAGAGTCGAAAAATATACTGAAATATAAATTTTTTTATACAATAAAAATAAATGCACAATAATTACAGCTTTTTTTTATCAAACATATAATTTTTAACTAAAAGGGATTATTTCATAACAAATAATTTAAAGATTCATATGAAATAATTATCAAACTTGGGAACCATTTTGAAATTTGAAGAGGTGATGTTTTCCATCCGCACCCCTAATTTTTCTCTTGAATTTCGTTAATAACTTAAGAAAACGGCTAGTTATTAAAGGAGTTTTTTGTCGGCTTCATGTAAAATAAAAGGCTAAAAGTGAAACGTAAACCCTTCAAACATTTTTTTTTTCTTGGTTTCTTTCATATTTAGCTAAAAACTATGTTTTAATTGGTACCAAGAAAAAATATTGATAATATTACTAAATAACAAAGTAAATTATCAAAAAAGTTTATTTCTTTCTTAATATAGAAAGTATAATCTTAGGATTATATGGAAAAAAAAAAAATCTTACGTTATATCATCATCTACATTATACATCTCCATTAATTACTCCCGCAAATTCATATTCATGCCTTCCAAATCTAATAAAATGTAGAGAGAGAGAGAGAGAGAGAGTTGAACAGTCCAAGGGTAGGCTAAACATGATCTTAATAAAATGTATCTTTTGACTTGTTACATCCACAGATTTTGAATGAGATAAAAGAGCATGTGGATGCGGGAAAGAAGATGAGATGGTCCCGCCGGCAATCCAGACTTCACAGCCTACAGAATGCAAATTGAGGGGCTTGCTATATACGGCCAAGTTCATCGAAGCTGACAAAAACTCGTGGCTGTGCCCAACTTTTAATTTCAATAATATCTGCTAGCTAGGATTTTTTTTATTAATATAAATATTAGAATTGTGTATATTTTGATTAATTTTATAAATTTTAAATTTAATAATTATATAAATTTTTAATGTTTTAAAAAAATTTTAAATTTTAGAGCAAATCTAAAATTTGATTAATTAAACTATTTCCCAAAATTTGCTAGAATTCTTGCACAATATTGGCAAATCCAACCCTTATAATTATACTCATCATATGCATCATTTATTAATTTCTTCGAGTTCAAATTTTAAGATAAATATATCATATTGATCAGATGGGGGATGTATCTTTAATATTGTTTATAAAAAAATAAAATTAGTTTTGAATAATATATAAGAATATTTTTGTATTTGAAGAAAAATATTAACAAATCAAAGGTTTTAATATCCAACTTAAACTCATCTAATAATTAAGAGAAGGAAATTAGTTTCAAGTTAAAGATCGAATAGGAGTGATCAGGGCTAGTTAGTTGCTGAATAAATTCGAGTCTTCGTTTGATATTTGGAAAATAAAACATTTGTGTAGGTCCATTAATTAATTGTCCAGGCTGTTGTGGAAAAAAAAATGATAAAATAAATAAGGAGATTGACTTGGATGTAACGTGCGTGGAAGAATATTATAAAGAGAAGAAGAAATTAATTATTGATTTGATCTTTATTTATTGGATCTTGAAATCGATACACTCTTTGAATCGATTTCATATATATATATATATATTATTCGGTGCTAATATTTAAGAAAGTGAAAGAAGATTATTTTAATCAATCACCATCCAATTAGTGGAGATTCTTCTTAAATATATTGATAGAAATATGATTAATTTGTTCAAGATTTGATCAGACGCAATTTAATAAACAATATTAATTAAAAAGCATTTGTTAATTAGAGAAATGCTTCAAGATAAAAAGAAAAGCAATTGGACTGCCACTTCTTGTAGATCATAAGTTTACTCTTCATAAACAAGTTGAAGAACACTTTGTCGCTGAAAAATAAATATGATAAAGTGGTCTTAATTAAGCTTCTTTCATGTGCTCAATTCTTATCGTTTAATCGTAAAGTTTGGACTTTCATGTGGTTGAAGATTCAAGCAATTGTCCTCACTCCTCATGGAAAGATCCCTCTTTGTCTTGTACTAGGAGAAAGAGGATAGCTGGAATCTTCTTGGGAGCATCAAAATATCCTTTAATTTATTGAATATGGAAGTGGACATGCCCCCACTCCGGTTGGCTTGAAATAAATATATAGAGGAGAAAAAATAGTGAAGGATCATGGAAAATCCGGTCACTGTGTGTGAAAACTCATCCAAAAAGATCTCATACTTCAACACACACACGCATGATCTCATGTTTGTCAATGGACAATTCACAACGCAAACTTATTGTAGAAAATTATGTGGGAGTTGAAAGTGAAATTGTATATAATACACGCCATTCAATTTTTTATTTATTCTTCCTACATCATTTATTCAGTTCTTATTCGTAAATAAAAATTATGTGTTTTTTATTTTAAAAACATATTAAAATAATATTTTTTTATTTTTAAAAAATTATTTTTAATATCAGAATATCAAAATAATTTGAAAATATTAAAAAAATATTAATTTAAAACAATAAAAAAATAAATTTTTTTCAATAAATACCAACCACTACCCCAAAAAAAAAAAAAATCTTTTTGCAATGCTTAGTAGTTAGTACAGTCTTCAATGGTGAGATATGGAAAGCAAAGCACAGTGATGATATACATATACACGGAATGGATTTAAGTGCCTGTCCTTAATTAGCAGATTTCCACCTCTGCAGAAGAAATTTCTTCCACGTTTCAGCCAATGAATTAGTTGGCTTTCACACGCCAGGAAGGAAATTAAGGAGCAAGACAATGACTAGCATGACATTGACAAGGATGTCTAGAAGAGTACATTAACAATTGACAAGAGCAGTGCTCCTTCTTATCTCAAATCAAATCAGTGCCCCATTGGGATCTAATCACAGCCTCATAGGTTCTCAGAAAGCTGTGACAAAAGATTTTAATTTTGTTCAGATTTTTTGGGTGTTGAGGGTGATGACAAGTTGAAGTTATGCTTGAGTTAGCTTCCTCCATTCCATCTAGTTGTAGTTTAGAAAAATAGATTTAAGAAAAAAAATTAAATTGTAGTTTTTTTTTTAATCTAAGATTTCAATAGAATTTTTAATAGAATTCATGTAAATATTAACTAATTAAATACTTTTAAATTTGTAATTAATGCAAAACAAAATACGATTTTCTAACCTTTTTATAGAATTCATGTGAATGAATTACACACACAATTATAAATATATACACACACTACATAGAGAAGATGGAGCAATTCAATCCATGACAAGGACATAATATATTGCATTACATATTTATCCTCAAGTGTATTTTAAAACGTTATCTTAAACTTTCAAAGACACACTAACTTAATATAATAATAAGTTAGTTTAATGGATTGCTTTTCATACTATTACGGGTGATCATTTTCGGTTTGGTTCGGTTTTTATAAAAAAAAACCAAACTGATTTAAAAAAAAAACCAAAATCGGTTCAAATCGACTGGGTTTGGTTCGGTTTTTTAGAACAAAAACCAGTTCAAACCGACCAGTTCCGGTTTGGTTCGGTTTGACTCGGTTTTTCAGTTTGGCTCGGTTTTTTTTCAGTTTGTGTTTGGTTTGATTTGGTTTTTTTGATTTCAGGCTTATAAAACCGAAATCAAACCGAATTCTAATCGGTTTAATCAGTTTTTTTTCACGGTTTGGATTTTTCGGTTATTGTTTTCTAGTTTTTTCGGTTTAATCGGTTTTTCCGTTTTTTTGCTCACCCCTATATTATATCATTTTGAGATCAAATATGAAAAAAAATTGTTATATTTTTTTTATAACTGTATAAATTCAGATATGAATAACTTATTTAATACCAAATAAAAATAAAATTTTCTTTTAAAATATTAATAGAAAAGATGATGATATAATGAGGGGACATGCTTGGTGCAACAAATTATGGCGGCCAAGGCCCAAGGCCTGCTATTGCTAGGATTCAGTTATTCAAACCATTGGTCTAATTGGAGAAGAGCCCAAATTTAGTCAATGGAGGCCCATGAGAAATCACCAAAGTCCAAACGCAGAAACCCTAAGGCCTATTGAAAATAAAATCCATTTCTTTCATCAGCTCCATCGGACGTCCTTTCACTTCTTTGCTATTAGCCGAAGCAGCTGCGAAGACAGAACACAGATGGTCTAACTCAATCTCCAAAAGAGGTTAGCCTCTGCCGTGCGTACACGTGGCCAAGGGAGACCGTGATCCAATGAAGTCAATGAAATCAAATCCCCATGGACAATTCTCTTACCGAGCTAAAACTTGGTATTATGATAATTGTTTGATCTTTTCAATAAAAAGCGTTTATGTTCTCATTGTTTTTATCTCTTCTGTTATATAATAGTAATCACACACTATCTTAGTGATATTTTTTTTTTATCTTGTTAGAGTATAAATGAGGGGAAAAAGAACCAAACTTTTTTGAATTAGACTTTGCTAAAAGAAACGGGTTTAATTTTGTTCACAATAAAGTTTGATTTGATGGGTTTTATTGTAGTATATATTGACTGATATCGGATATAAATTAAGTCTTTTTGTTTCAAATGTTATTAAGATTTAATTAATAGCACTTGAGAGAAATGCTTTTATTTAGATCCACTACCAACAGAATCCTATCATAATTACTTATAGAATTAATATAACTACGTGCCTTTAAAGTTAAATAAATGCATGTACAAATGAATAATTAATTATGAATGTAAATGTTTGAAATGTCATTATAATACAATTATGTATTTGCAATGACATTTTACTCTAAATGCTGTTAATTATATCTATCAAAATCAGTTATAACTGGTAATTAATGTAATTACCAGTGACTTTCGACTGCACGTAGTTGCTACAAAAAATGAAAAGAGAGAGGGAACCTGTAATAATAATAATAATAATGAAAAAATCATCCCATCTTCTTCATTCCTAAAACCCTAGCTAGCCGCCAACATCAACCTAGCCCATTCTGAAATTGACTCGTGTTCCTTTGAACCTTTATTGTTCAAAATAGTTTAAATAGTCTTAATGTTCACTCATGATATTTTTATTGTTGTAAGCATACAATAAACCCATTCTAAAATTCATTCGTTGACCAGATGTTGTTGATTTTTCTTAATTAGTAAAAGGAAGAAGAAGTCAAGGAAATAAAGAACTCAAGAAAATTAAAAAAATATTGTAATTATTAAAATCATCAAACCAGAATCAGAGATCGATGTTCGTGCATTTTGTATAATTTATTTTACAGAGAATTACACCAAACATCCTAGGATTCGATCACAATTACATTTTCTCTTTAGTATTTAAAAAATTATATTTTACGTAATACTATCAATATAGCTCATAACATCTTACATATCGAGTAGTCATGAATGCCTGAAAAAATTCCAAGATATAACAGGTTTGAATTATGACAATCGACCGACGAATTAATATGCTATACTTATTATATGTTTCATCTCCTCCAGTTTTCTGAACTGTTTGTTCCTGAAGGGCCAGGTCCAAGCCAGAAGATTAAAAATAAAAATATCATATAAATATGATTTACTTGACTACTTAAACAGCCTAGCTAGACAAGATCACAATTACTCCCATTGAATGTTGATTTCAAACCTATGCCACAAGTCATCATAACTCTATTGAAGAAAATAATAAGAAACTCTTAAGTCAAATTAAATGCTGTACGTATACTTTTTCCAATTCCACACATTGTGTCTCCTATATCAGCTAGCATACCCTCTCCGTCTCGCAGACTATCTCGCTCTCTACACATACGTACCAAGACATACATTTGATTCCCTAAGAGTCTCAGCTTTCTTTCGTGTCAAGAATGGGGTCTCAAGGAAAGGCTCGATACTTGACAATAATACTCCTAATTGTTACCATTATTTTGCTATCATGCTCTAACCTTACTGTGATAGCGAGGCCATCAACTCCATGCACATATGACCCCAAAGATGGTAAGTGCAAATACGGTGAACCAGCTGCAGCTCCAGTCGTATGATGAATGAGTAATCGTTTATCCTTGTATTAGCCAAGAAGGAAGGCATGGCTACTTAATTATCCATGGTAATTATTTATGTGTCCTCCTTCGCTGGTTTAGGTTACTTCCTAGCTATTGCCATGTTTTCTTTTCCCATGCTTTTTGGCATTTGTACCCATTAATTCTTCACCTTGCTTTGATTTGCCAATGTTATGCTATTAATTAATAAAGTTTCTTCACTTATCTAAAAGAAAAAAAAAAGCTAGCTAATTGTGTATTTATACTTTTATTTTTTTGAGAAGTCGACAGACTCCAATGCATGAAAGGAGTATATATATTCATTCCCTTTCAAGAGATTGAAAAAATTCATTTATTGACCAATATTGATTGTTTGCTAGATGTTGTTGATTTCTCTTAATTGGTAAAAGGAAGAAGTCAAGGAAATAAAGAACTCAAGACAATTAAAAAAATATTGTAATTATTAATATCGTCATACATATATTAGGATTTGAATCTTTAAACATTGAGTACAAACCCAGAGGCCAGCACATTAATTTGCTGTGTATTTCGGTTTTGGGCATCCCAGAATGCTTCTGCATAAAAATAGGAGTAGTAGGAGAGGAAATTAAACGAAAAAAATGTTTTTTTTCCTCATACCTTTCAAAGATATGGCGTCTTACGAGAGACGTCCACGAGATAGATTGAACTATTTTATCATTGGAATTAAAAAAATATATGGATTTTACATTTTGGGTCAAATCAGATTTTGTATCACTCTTGTTTTTTTTAATTAGATTAAAAATTATTAGCAAGATAGTGATAGCCCTTATTCTCTCTAATTAAATTAAAAATTAAATATAAAATATATATATCCATAAGATATGTAAATTTTTACTTGAAGAAGTTAGCTAAAGAATTAATATAAAACTATTTTTACATTTTTAGATTGAAATGATTATTTAACAAATATTAATAATTTTATAGTATAGATAATTGATTATCCATAATTCATGAATTTATTCTTGTGGAATATTACAAAAAAAAGAAGCATTTTACTACTTGAGTCCTCCCGTAGACTGCTCTAATACCAATTGACATAGTGTATAATGTTAAGGATCCTCAAACTCTAAAATTTCACAGTTTTAAATCGCAGAGAAAGAAACTAGGGGTCTCACAAATGTTACAACTCTTACAAAAGGTTGCGGAGAAAAATTTAATATATTTATAAAAGTCTTTATATAATAAATTCTTCCCTAAAAAATAGCCTACAAGAAAGTTTCAATACAAAAAAAATTATTTATGCTTATTAGTAAAATCCTAATTAAATTTTAAATCCTAATCTAAATAGTGAGAATAATCCAAAAACAATAAGAAAAATAAAAACAACCTTAAGCAGTAACTTTTAGACTGAATTTAGCAATTTCATGAATTCAAATGAAGTTGTCTTACTAATCATTTAAGGAACAAGGCCTTTAGAATGTTTTGAAAAAATTTCAGTTCAACCCAATAGTTGGATGATAAGTTATACCTATTTTTATTAGACTACCCATTGGTCTCATTCGAAACTTCTCAAAATCTAAAAAATCTTAACAATGAAACAAATAAAACAAATTATGCTAAGGATAATGAATATAGTGCCCTACTTTAATCCTCTCCACTTATAAAAATAAACTTGCTCTCAATTTAAGTGTTAGAAACTGAACTCTTCCATTCCAAAATCATAGATACTTTGAATATAGCTTTATATATAAAACATATTCTCTAAGTATAATGTCTTTGACTCGTGAGTATCAAATTCTAATTTATGGTGTATGCAAGCTAAAAAAGGATCTATATCAAATATTAAACCTTTTGTTTTTATAAAGTTCACTAGTAGTAGTTCACTGGTATTTTCCTTCACACATTCTTATACTTTAAACATGACATCTGTTGTGAAAAACCTGCAGCAATTATTGATGAATATTGTAAAAGGAGAAAAACTAGAAAGAACACAAGATTTAATGTGGTTTGATAATGTGTTTATATCTACATGAGTGATGAACTTTTATTTTCACTATATGTCAAATAGGATTACATAATGTATATTTATAGTATATCCTAAACCGCTCAAGAGTCTAACCACCTAAGAGTCTAACCGCCTAAGAGATATTATAAATTTTTTAATAATACTCATTTACCATATCGTGGAGGCATTGCCCCGCACCCTAACCTATCAATCATTCTTGATAACAAAATAGAAAATAAATCATAACATAATAGATACCATAATTCCACTTTACTCTAGCATTTATCTATATACATTACAAACTACTTGTTATTATTCATTTTTTGGTTCCCACATAAAAAAGAGAAAAAAAATAAAAAAAATTTATCAGAAGAAAACAAAAAAATAGATAGCAATGAGAAGAAGACACAAAGGCGCCTAGAAAATGGCTAAAGATTGGTTGAGGAAGTTCAAAAATACAAAGATTAAAATTTTACAATATATTTTTGACTGGTGAAGGCTCTATTGACAAAGAAAATTCAATTTGATGAAGAAAAGTCCAAAATCAGATGTTTAAGGACTCAATTAGATTTTGTTGAAAGATTAATTGGGTTTGTAAAGGGTTTGATTGCAAGAAGAATTCATTTTTAAGTCAATTTTGACTTTAATTGAAAAAAACATTAAAGTCTCAGAGTTAAATTATAATCTTTAGGAGTTCATTTGGTCAAATTAGAGGCTAAATTGAAGAAATTGAAAGTTTGTTGATCAATTTAGGATCAAAATGCATAAATTCAAAACTAAGGACTAAAATAAAAAAGGCATCCAACATCAGGGCTGACATTTGAATTTGGTAGGGATGAAATTGAATTGATTCTTAAAATCAAAATTGCAATTGAGAACTTGATTGAATAAAACATTAAGGACTGATTTGAAAATTGACATGTTTTGGCGCTATTTTAATTTAAATGAAACGACCCCATTTCATTCATTGTTCAAACATAAAAAAACGAAGCCTAAAATGGTGTCATTTTGAACGGCACTGTGTATCTTCTTCTTCCTCTAACGCATAAAGACAGGGGAAAAAGGTTTTTCTTCCATTCCTTTGCAGCGTCTATCTCTCACTCTCTCCCTTCCCTTTTCCTAAAAACCACGACACCACCTACACCCCCTTATGGCCTACCACCATGATGAACGAGGCAGAGGGGACAAGCCCTGCGATCGGCTCTAGGATGGCTGCACAAACTGCCCTAACCACCCTACCCCTGCGCCATGACTGGACAGGGGTAATAACTCTCTCTCCTCTCTTTCCCTCTTATAAATACCAGGGATGAGAGACAAAAACAGAGAGATAAAGAGATGAAAAAGGAAGGGAAGAGAGCAAAAAACAGAAGAGAAACAAAAAGAAACAGGGGAGAACAGAGGAAGGAAAAAGGAGAGAAACAAAAACAAAAAAACATAGAAAAAAAAGAAAGAACAGGAGAGACAAGAACGAG